>Ga0209574_10000390_pt1 | contig 11255 bp, 10 predicted proteins | sample AgamicMgMarz_FD_187168 | JGI IMG/M metagenome (GOLD analysis project Ga0209574, IMG submission 187168) | Agave microbial communities from Guanajuato, Mexico - Mg.Ma.rz (SPAdes) (version 2) | ecosystem: Host-associated > Plants > Phyllosphere > Phylloplane/Leaf | place: Guanajuato, Mexico... | reverse complement strand
TCTGGCAACGGGTCGCCTCCAAAGACCTCAGACCTTATCTCAGCGGCAAGCTCTTTTTCGGGACGCAAGGCACTCACGTCTGCGTGAAGCTCATGAGCCTCATGCCTAAACTCGGGCGGGGCCGAGACGGGCACTGTCAACATAGGCTCTGCATAGACGACTGCTGGCTGTGCGCGCAGGCGATAAGTTTTCTCCCAAGCCCAACCGACGAGAGCCGCGCTTCTACGCACTGCCTTTCGCGGCGTCACTTCAAAATCAATCCCGCCGTCGCCGTATGCTTTAACCTTCCAGCCCGCGCCGAGAATGCGCGTGACTGCGGCTCTGGCTTTCCGCTCCTGACCGGCCTGCACCATCTGTAGGACAAAGCCCTCGAAGATGGGCCGCGTGGTTTTCAATTCAAGTTGGAGTTGCTTTGTCATCTGATTTGCCTCTCTAAAAGGAATGAAGATTCATTCCTCTGCTTTCAAGTGGTAGCGGTTACGAGATGGAAATCATGCTTCTGTGTATGAGGAATCGCAGCACGGGAATCTCCTTCAATGACGGCGACGAGCCATCTGGAATGGCCCGGAAGTGTCGCTCTGCGAGGGCAATAAATCCCTCAAGCGCGGCTCTTCGCAAGGCGCGTAGCATGGCTGCGCCGCATTATATGACGAGCAACACAAATTGCAATGGAGAGAACCGATAACGAATCGTTAGAATTAAAGAGCGGAAAACATCTTTGCGCTTCAAACATCTTTGCGCTTCTGGGCCAAAAAAGTCGGAGAAGAAATTATCATCGACTATGGCGGGCAATGGGTATACACTCCAGCCGTACTGACTGCTTGGTTTCTCACCTTCACAGATTACGGAAAAAGGATCAAAAAATGAAAAACAGCAAAGTCTCTCTCTTTGTACTTGCGCTCACCCTTCTGGTCTTCCCGTGCGTCTTGATGGCGCAGGACACGCTCACGTCTCGCGCGGAAGAATCTTTCAAACATTTAGCCGGGACGGCAGACGAGATGCCGCAGATGCGTCTGCCTGAGGCTGCGACGCTGGGCATCCGTTCTAAAGCGGCGATGCTGCCGATTCGTTTACAGCCGGATGCGCAGGGCAACGCTGCATGGTCTGCCGACGTGCCGGTTGATTTCACAGGCGAGCTAAAGATGACGCTGCTCGCGCCCAACAGCGAGAGTTGGCGAATCCGCGTCACGACGGGCGACGGTCAAATGGATTTGCGAAACAGCTTTCAGGTCGAGAGACAACCGGGCGCAGTCAGTCTCGACGGCGTCAGTTTTCCAGCAGAAGTTTTTACTTTCGGCAGCGCGAAAAAAGGGAGATGGAAAGTTGAAATCCAGGCGGCGGGCAGGACAAATCGCGTTTCCGAGACTGCCGGTTATCTGGTTGTTTCCAGCGACTCACCCTATCGCCTGTACAGCTATTTGAACACACATCAGACGCTCACCGGAAAATCGCTTGAGTTCGTCGCGTCGGTTTTCGACCAGCGCGCGGAAATCAAATCGGGCATTCCGAAAGCGATTGCCGGAGTTGTGACGGGCGCGGAGATGGAGATTCGCACGCCCGGCGGCGCAATCGAAAAGCTGATGCTCAATAGCGAAAATAACAGGCACTTCAGGACAAACTTTGTCCCGCGCGAAGCCGGACAATACACTGCTCAAATCACCTTGCGCGGCGTGAGCGCGGAGGGCGAGCGATTTATTCGCACCAGCGAACACGTCTTTCAAGTGCTCGCGGATAACGTCACGCTTGGCAGGCTTGCCAATTCAAATGTCATAGACGAGACGCGCCTGCGCGTCAGCCTGCCCGCGACGGGTCTGAGTGCCGGGCGCAAGGTCGTAGCTTACGCAGAAGTCTGGGGCCGCAATCCAGGCGGCGAAGCGTTGCCCGTCGCTTGGATTAGCGGAATGGCAATCGCTCAGGAAAGAAGAAACGGTGTGCATCTTGATTTGACGCTCGACGCGCGCTGGCTGGCGATGGCCGGGGCGAAGGATTCTTACGAGCTTCGCAACGTGCGTCTCGAAGACCCCGATTATTTTGTGACGCTCGCAGAGTCGAATGCGATGACGTTGAAGATAAATCAACTGCCGGAAGCCGCGACAAAGGCTTTGACCGGAATCACGGATGACATGCGAATGGGCAGGAAGCCAGACGCCTTCCTCGCAAACCAAATCACATCGGCAATCGGCGGCAAACTGCTTTTGATTCACGGCTACTGCTCCGGCGGAAATCCTTTTCCGACTTCGCAGTTCTCCGACTACGCAGTCTTCAGCGACCCGAATCAGAGCCGCACGCACGACCAGTTCGCTATTCTCATTAGAAATTTCGGCGCGCAATTTCCTTCCTTCGGCGCAGTCGCGCACAGTCAGGGCGGCGCGGCCTCGCTTCACCTTTACACTTACTACTGGAGCGGTTTTGATTACGCGACGGGCAATCGTTTGATTCAAACGGTCGGCACGCCGTATCAGGGCACGGCTCTGGCCGGAAATCTGGCGGTCTTGGGGCAGGTCTTCGGCGCGGGTTGCGGAGGCAATGCGAATCTCACGTACAGCGGCGCGGCGGCATGGCTTGCCGGAATACCGAGTTGGGCGCGCGCGCAAGTGCATTACTCTACGACTTCGTTCACGGACGTGTGGTACAGATACGATTATTGCAGCCTCGCCACAGACCTGTTTTTGGGCGACCCGGAAGACGGCGTGACGGAGAGAGCTTACGGACAACTGCCGGGCGCAAACAATCGCGGGCACAAGACTGGCTGGTGTCACACGAGCGGCATGCGCGACCCCGCGCAAACTTCCGACTCTGCTCGCAACGCAGACATGAACGCCAACGCTGCGCGATAGGATTTCGCGTTTGCAGTAGAAGTAGTTTTCAAAATTCAGAGGTCGCTGTCGTGTCGTCCCTGCGGAGGACGACACGACAGCGACCTCTTTCATGTCGAACAGCGCGAGCTTATCTTTTAGGAAATCTTCTCCCAGAGCCCGCTTGCGATGCCTGTCCGGTAGGCGTACCACAATCCGAAAACGATGCTCAAGGCTCCGGCAATCATTTGCAGCCCGTAATGCGCGCCATTGAACCTGCGCGCGCTGAGCGCGAAAGGCAGCCCGACAAGACCTGACATCAAGAGCATCCCAAAGATTGAGCCGACGCCGAACACGGCCAGATAGAGCAGGCCGAGCGCGTTGGAATCAATCTGCGTGAGCACCATCAAAGTGAGCGCGGCAGAACCCGCGAGGCCGTGCATCGCGCCGACGAGCAAAGGCTTGAAACCGATACGCGAGACGGCGTGCGAGTGAGCGTTGGCCGCGCCTGTGTGCTCTGTTTTAGGTTCGTGAAAATGTATGTGGACGTGCGAGACGCCGTCGTGTGTGTGCTGATGCAGATGCACATCCGAGCGGCGGCGCAGTGCGGCAAGGAGCGCGCTCACGCCAAGCGCGACAATCATTAAAGCCACAGCGAACTCAAGCCAACTCGCAATCTGCTGCGGGACAGCCACACGAAGCGCGAGGACGATGATGCCGACGAAGATGAGCGCGACTGTGTGACCGACTCCCCAGAGCGCGCCGACGAGCGCCGAGCGCCAGAGGCTGCGCTGCTCGCTGACGATTGTTGAGACGGCGACGATGTGGTCGGCCTCTGTCGCGTGCTTGAGGCCGAACAAGAGTCCGAGCCCCAACAAGGCAAACGCGCTGAGTTGTGTCATAGCAGGTTCTTCTAACATATTCCCGGGAGATGAACGCCGACCAGCCCTTCAAGATAATTCAGGCGAGCTTCATCATTACACGCCGGATTGCAGAATCAAAGCGCGGCTCAGAGATGTACTGAATATCGCAAGCGAGCTTCCTGAATTTTTTACAACTGCGCCGAGAGCGACCAGAGACGAAGCATGCCGTCCATGCTTCCGGCGATGATGCTTCTCCCGTCCGCCGAAAAAGTGACGGAGTTGATGCCGTGACATTCTCCGACAGTCCGCGACTTGGCCGTCTGCACATTCCAGACGCGAACCCTTCCGTCCAGCGAACAGGCCGCGAGGTGTTCGCCGTTTGGCGAGAAGGCTATGCAGTAGACGCGCGAGCAATTCTTTCCGAGGACGCGCATCTTTCCCGTCTGCGCATCCCACAAACAGACTGTCTCGTCCCAGCTGCCGGAAGCGACAGACTTTCCGTCGGGTGAGAAAGCGACAGAGGTGATGCGACGTTCGCAATGACCGAGGATGCGCGGTTGCTCTGCGTCTAGATGTTGCAGGCGAAGCGCGGCGCGGTTCGAGTTGTTCTCGCCGGCGACGACGCTTTTGGCGACGGGCGAAAAAGAGATTGAAGAGAGGCCGCTCGCTTCGCTCTTGAAAACGCGCGTGTGGCCCGTGCGCAAGTTCCAGACGCGGAGACTGTTTTCCGTTTCGCAACTGGCGGCAGCCAGACTGTGACCGCCCGGCGAGTAAGCGATTTTTGCTGCGCGGCCACTGGATGCTCCAAGCTCTATCATCTCTCCGGTTTGAAGTTCGCGGATGCTGATGAGATGGCTCGAAGCTTGTGCGCTATCTTCGCTGGCTGTGGCGACGCACGCGCCGTCTGGCGAGTAAGCGACGGAGGTGACGGCTCCGTCAAACTTGTAAATCATCTCCATCCGGCCCGTGTCAAAACGCCAGAGGCGGAGCGTCGCATCATCGCTTCCGCAGACGATGCTCTCGCCGTCCGGCGCGCAGGCGACCGAGCGCACGGCCTTCTCGCATCTGCCGATAACTTCGCCTTCAAATTTTGTCGTCGCACTTGAGAAGGAGACTTGAGCTTCGTTCGCTTTCGACGGCAAGCCCGCTTCCTCAAGCTCTTGGCTGCGAGAAGGAAGTTTTTTCGCGTCATCGGAAGGCAGTTCTGCGAGCGCGTGCGCCCAGGCTTCGACGGCCCACTTTGAAGCCTCTTCGGTCAGGGCCAGGTTGTTCTGCAAACGTTTGACGAGCAGGGCGTGCAGCATCTCACGCGGCATGCTGTCGGCGGAGGTCAAAAGGTCTGCGGCGATGTGCTCGCGGACGGCGCAGACGAGTACGAAAATCTCTTTCTTGTGCTGGCCGCAATAATCTTTGAGCAGGCTTTCGCAGAGTCGCGGGTCTGTGAGCGGCTGTGTGCCGTGCTTCTGGAGAATCTCACAAAGCTTGTGTCTGACCGACTCATTCATCAAAGCACATCAGAATGTGATTTCGCCTTCGGCCCGCCCGAAGTTGATTCTGGTTCCAACAGCCAGCGTCACGCTGCGCCCCGGCAAGACATCTTTCACCTCGCCTCTGGTATTCGTCGCAGACCAATTTTGCCCGGAAAGATTTTTGAGCCCCCAGATGTTCGGCTCCGTCGGATGGCGCGTGACGGTCGCCAGAGGCCGCGTGAAGTCGTACTTGCGTTCGTCGTCCAGATGATGCGGGAAAAGCTGTGCGTCGTGGTTGAGCATGACTTCGCTGCGCGCGATGCGCAGGCGCGGCGGCGTGTGCAGCGCACGCTTGCAAGACCAGCAGCCTTGCGCGCTCGCGGCATTCTTGCGCGCGTCCGCATCATAAAAATTCTCCGCCTTGCAGTGGCCGCAGTAGATAATCGAATCGCGCAGGCGCACCATGCTTGCGCGCCAGTTGCTTTCGCGCACGCGCCCGTGCAAAGGGTCGCGCAGTCCTTCCGTAAAGGCTCTGGTGAAAAGCTCGCGCAGGAATTTCGGGTAGATGGCCCAGAACACCAGAGCGTTTTTTTGATAAGCAGGGTCTGGCGCGTTCGTCGCATCAACGGGGTCGAAAATGAAAAGCGGCTCTGTGCCGTAGAGCTTTTTCATCGCGGGCAGGTCGAGGCACTTAATCTCTAACTCCTTCTTTCCTTCCAGAGGATGATGCATCATGAACATGTAGAACAGAAGGACTGACAACGAGAAGAGGTCTGTCTGCGAACTCGGCACGGCATCGCCGCGCACAATTTCGGGAGCCATAAAACGCGGCGTGCCGTAGACGCCGCCTTGAGCTTGGCTGTCAACCGTGACGTTGTCGTTATCGCAGATTAAGACTTCGCCCGTTTGCGGGTCAAAAAAAGCATTCCCGAAAGAGATGTCTCGATAGCACAGCCCGCGCGCGTGAAGTTGCAGGAAGCTGTGAGAAAGCTCAAGGCCGACGGTCGCCAGCGCGCGAAAGCTCGGCTCGATTCGCCGCTTCATCATATCCACAATGCTTTTGTACCGGGCTTCGCGCAGCGGCATCAGATAGCCGTAGTCCGCGACGCCCTGCGCGGAGGCGAGTTCCACAGGCCAGAGAAATTTCGCGCTCGGCGCGCCCATCTCGCAGAGCGCCCCGAGCCGCGTGCGCTGCTCGTTCGTAGCCGATGCCGCGTAATACCATTTGAGCGCGACGGGCTTACCACCGACGCGCGCCGCATAGACTTCTCCCTGTCCGCCGCCGCCGAGAAATTTTAAGACCTCGCAGCTGAGCCCCGTTGACTCCGTGCGAACCTTCTGTCCGGCTTCAAGCAACTGGCTCATAAGTTACATCTCATGCCCCACACGCGCGCTCGCGTTTCTATCTACGCCTCTGATTGAATCTACGGCGTTGCTTGCTACGCCTCTTCAAGCTTGAGGGGCGAGACTTCCGGGCGGCTGTCGGTTGAATCACATCCTCCGAGCAGATGAGTCCCAAAGTCGCGTCATCGCCGCTGCCCGCGTTCGTTGATTCCGCGAGCCATGACGCCAGATGCTCTTTGACCATCTCCAACCCGCCTGCCCGTATCATCTCCAGCATGTCCGTGCCGACTTTGAGAAAGCCCTGCTCGTCTTGAAACGAGTTGGAGTAGCCGTCCGTGCAAAGAAGAATGAGCGACGGCGGCGCGTTCGAGACGACTTGAAAACAGACTCTGAAATCTCTCCAAGCATCCGGCGCACAGAGCGAAGTGGTTTCGTTGGCGAAGAGCCGCTCGTCCTTCGTGAGTGGTTTCGTCACTTCTCCTTCTTTTGAGACAGTCAATATCTCGCCGTCGCCTAGTTGCAGGTAGAGTATAAAACCTTCGGCCACAGCCGCAGCCAGAATTGTCGTCCCGTAGGCCACAGATGTATTCGATGAAGCGGCTGGCGCGGATGCGCCCGGAATATCGCGCGCGAGTTTGAGTTCATCTTCAGAGAGCGGTTGCGCCGCGAGGTGCGTGGAGACTGCTTCGAGCCACCTGCGCGCCAGAGCCGCGGGCAGCCACTCTTCCGCCGCGCGCTTGGTCATTGAGAGACTTTCGGTTTGAGATTGTCCGTGCAGAAAATCGCTGATGACCTGTGCGGCTGTCTCTACGGCAAGGCGTGCGCCCGTCTGACTGCGAAAAGATTTGTGGCTTCCGTGCCCGTCCGCGACTGTCAGAATCAGAGGCAGTCCCGCGCTTGATTCGGGCAGCCAGTGGATAGCGTCTTGATTCGGCATCCCCGCGCGCTCGTGCATCGCGCCGCGCACGCTGTTGCCGACTACTTGCCAACGCGCTGTCTGTTGCTCAACGGCCATGCGATAAGCTCGCTTACCACACATCGTCAGCCGACGCGGGCCCGCTGTCCGGCAGCACGGGGAGAGGCACGTTCATCCCCGGAGTCGCGGAGTCTGAGGTTTGACTGGCCGGAGAGGAAGCGGATTTCAAGACGGCTGTGGAAACCCACTTGATGTATTTGACTAAAGCTTCTGGATTGTTGGCTTGCAAGGGTTTTAGTTCGGGGTTGCCGATGAATTTCTGTAGGACTTCTGTGTCCGCGTCTTCACCGATGGCAATAGCAATCCTCACGGCCTTGCGTCCCCACGGTTGCTCCATCAGAGCCTTGAGGCCGCCCGCGTAATCATCGGTCGGCTGACCGTCGGAGATGAGCACGAGCACCGGCGGCAGTGCGCGCTCGGTCATCGGCGGAATATGCAACTGCTCTGCGACCATCAGCAGAGCTTTGCCCATATCTGTGAGGCCCTCTGCTTTCAAATCTTCCCAACGGAAATCAGCCACCTCTGTCGGCTGCGAGACATGCCACTGCGCTCCGCTTGAAAACTTGACGGCGCGCACCAAGACCTGCGCGTTCGGGTTCTCGTCCGCGACGCTGCGCATATTCGGAATCGCCTCTTTGATGGCCGTGTTCAGCGATTGAATTTTCCCGTCCACATCCATTGAGCCGGAACAATCCGCCATCCAGATAAAGTGCAGCGGGCGGGTCGCAAGCTCGCCGCCGGGTCGCGTGCTCATCAGGCGTTAACCTCCACAGCTTTTATAGAATCCATGCCGCTCTTCCGCGCGGCTTCATCTTTCAGACACTTCGCCAAGCATAAAGCCTTTGCGTGTTGTCATGCTTTAACTACTGGCCTACATGCCTAGCGCAGTCTCTATTCTACCGAGTTTCGTCTCTTGAGTGAGATTGCTGGCCGCTAGATAAAGGAGCAATCCCTCTTTCCATGCCGCCATGTCGCGCGCAATCTGCAAGTTCCTGACCTTCTCTGCCTTGCCTCCTGCTTTACCCTTCCTGCCCGCATGATATCCGTCGAACACAGGTGCCGGGTATCCGACCCTCATGCCTATGCGAAGCCATCTCTGGAAATCCTCTGCCATATTATAATCAAGCATCATTTGCGAAGCGTCCTTGTAGGGGTTCGGGGGCGGCTTCTTACCGCCACCGCCGCCGCCGCCTCTTCCTCCACCCCGTCTCGCCACCTGCGCCCGTTGGACGACTCCGCGCGAGGAAAGGGGCGTGGGCGTGGTTAATGATTTTTGCGCCGGCGAGATGCTCACCGCTCGGACGGGCTGAAGAGAGGGCTGCGCTTGACCCGCATGCGGGCTTTGGGCCAGTGAACTTTTTGTCTGTAGGACTTTCGGTGATTGTTGAGGACGATAGACGGGAGGCGCAACCGGAGGCGGCTGCGGCGTATGAGCCGCTTTGCGTTGCGCGACGAGCGGCTTCGCATGCGGGCTGTAAACCGGCGGCGCGACGGGCGGCTTCTTCGGCTGCATGACATCCGGCTTTCGCGTTTGGCCTGCCTGTTGACCACGCGTTTGATTGACGGCGTGTACTTTTGTCAGTCCGTTCTTTATTTGATTCATGGTTGCTGCTTTCTCTCTTGCGTCACAATTGCCCGCCGGTTCTCTCTTCTCTGTGAAGCCATCATGGCTTATAGCCAATCACATTAATATGAAAGTTGAAGCCTCCACCGGCGCTCACTTGAGCGAGAAAATCGCACAATGCGTCTTTGCTTACCCTGTCCCATTTGGAGGAGACGGCGAAACTATATGTCACATCTTTCTGGGGAAAGGTGGTAATCATTTTGGCTGGCATTCCCGGGATGTTGATTGGGGACTGAAGCAGCACATTGACTTTATCCTTCTTCGCTTTCCACCACACGACAAGCTTGTCGTAATCGGCCTTGGAAACGTTTTCGTTTTGTCCGCCTTGCCCATTGAATCCTGTATTCCACGACTTGGAAGGGTCGGTTCCGGCCTTCAAAGCTTTGGCCCAGAGAGTGAATTCAAACTCAATCGCCGCTTGCACTTGAGCTTCCGATTTGACTGCCACTGCGGGCGCAGCAGGAAGAACAGCCGGAGCCGGAGCGGCAAAGACTATAGGCGCAGGGGCTGGCGTGGGTAGAGGCGGAGCGCTTAATTGGATTGCGCCGCCGCTTGCTTTTCGGAGCGGCGAGCCGACGATACCATGCGCGCTAAGGCCGCGAGTCGGATTGGCCTTCGACTGCCGTGTTGGGGCAGTGATGTTGGATTTCATCTGCAAGACTTTTCGGAATGCCTGCGGACTCTCAAGAGGCTGAGCAGCAGAGGGCGGCGTTTGTGGCCGACTGACTGGCTGCTGCGGAGCAAGCATCTTGGTCTGTAACACTTTGGGCGCGTGCTGCGGGCGATAAGCAGGAGGCGCAACGGGCTTTTTAGCCGAGGGCGCAGGCGCTGCATCTTTTAATTGCGCGACGGCGGCGGGCTTGAGTTGCTGCGCTGCTCTCGACTGCGGCTTAACCTGTTGCGGCATGGCCTTCGGGGTCAGCGGTTTTTTGTTAAAGCCGTTCATAGTGTGGCATCAGACTTTCGCTCTGCTTTAGCTCGCCTGCGTGTTCGCCGCTCTGGATTGCATGCTCCTCTAACTCTCAACTTGCCGTCACTGATTGCGAGGCGCATTATCTGCTAAGAGCCATTTTTCTAGCCCTTTTTATCGTCCTCTTTCTTTTTTGGAGGGGGAAGTGTGGGCCACTGTGAAGTGTCGGTTGTATCTACAACCTTGGCGGTGGTTTTGTTATCTACAGTCTTAGGAGCAACCAAAGGCTTACTAACAGCCGATAAATAGTTCATAGGAGCCTGAGGTTGCGGCTTAGGCGCTGTTGAAACAATGGAGGATGAAGAGCTACTGACGTTTGAGTTGGAAGAACTCTGTCCCTTTGTCGCTTTGTCTAAAACACTCGCTAAGGTTACGCTGGTGAGCATTGAGCCCGAGTCACTTTCAGCCTGCCCCGAGTTAGTCAGGTCAATAATAGTTCCGTTAAGTATCCACTGACTACAGACCGGGCAGGTGTCCTTAGACCCCGTAGAGTCATAAGCCGTTGTGACCTTGACCTTCCAGAGGTCATCTACGGTCTTGGGGCCTTTCGCATCAGCCAACAACCTAGCGACGGCGTTTGGCTCGGCACAGGTGAAACCGGTACGATATCCGCTGGATTCTACCTGCTGCAAAATCGCCTCAAACTTTTGTGCCGCCTTAGTGTTTGTGGCGCGCAAGAGTTGCCCTGTCTGCTGACCCTTGCCGCTGGCTCCATTTGCCTTTAGACCGTTGAAGGTGGCTGAGACTTTCGTTGCCCATTTATTACTGCCATCACTGGAGCGTTGAACAACATGTGTCGCACGCGAAGCGACGGGCGGCTGAGGCACGGCCGCTCCTGCCGTTTTGCTCTGTAGAACTTTCGGCACGGGCTGAGGGCGATACACGGCTGGAGTCGGCGGATGAGTCTTCATCTGCGCCGCGCCAGCCATCTTTGCCTGCGCGGCCACAGGTTTCACCTGCGGGCGATAGACAGGCGGCGCAACAGGGCTTTTGACACTCTGCGCGGAGACGCCGTTTTTTAATTGCGCGACGGCGGGCCTGGATTGAGCCGCGTCTCTCATCGGCGGCTTAAACTGTTGCGGCAGGCTGTGTGCCGCGGGTGATTTCTTTTTTGTCTGATACATAATCTTATCTTTTCTTCCGCGTGTGCTCGCCCTTGATGATTTGCTGGTAAGAGAAGAAATAGTCCATCGGCAGATTAGCTTGCTCGGCAT
>Ga0209574_10000385_pt1 | contig 11368 bp, 8 predicted proteins | sample AgamicMgMarz_FD_187168 | JGI IMG/M metagenome (GOLD analysis project Ga0209574, IMG submission 187168) | Agave microbial communities from Guanajuato, Mexico - Mg.Ma.rz (SPAdes) (version 2) | ecosystem: Host-associated > Plants > Phyllosphere > Phylloplane/Leaf | place: Guanajuato, Mexico... | reverse complement strand
AAAAACCATAACCGCTCTGGATTGCTAAAGTCCAAATAAGAAGGGATTTAAAGCAGAACAAAATGTTCCTTTTCGATTTTTTATTTACCGGCATAAACAATTGATTTAATTTTTGAGATCTACATTGAAAATTTGTAACGGAATTTCCTGAAGAGTCAGCATTTCTTCAACGTCAATACGTGAGTTTCGCAACGGCTCATTAAATTGCGAGTGCAGAACATGATTCAAGACAAATGTTTTTGACTAATACAACCCGGGCGTTGGGCTTCATTTCATCGTCAGATTATAAATTTAAGTGTTCTCAAATTTTTTTAGTCTTTCTGCGTAGTAATGTTCAACGCGATTGATAAAAATATCCCAGGGAAAATTTTTGCCGGGGTCGCCGTGGGTTGATCTTTTATAAACCTCCGAAACCTGAGCATGACCAACGATCCCCTTATGACCGCTTTCTAATTCATCATTGGTTAAATGTCTGGTTGGAATATTGTATTTCAGACAATACTGAGCGGCTGCGTTCGCAGCTTTTTCAATCAACAGAATACCGTATGCGTCATACCATTCTGCTCTGGTTTGTCTGGCATAACCCGCTAATTCCAAATGGATTCCGTCGTTATTTGCTCCCGGTGCAGCGTAGGCTACATCGTTATCGTAGACACATTGCACAATGCTGTCGCTGTCAATACAGAGATGTGCTGAGGCTTTGACCGGGTTACCTTTTTTGTCTTTAGGGTCTTGGAAGTACCTGGCAACATTTTCTGCGGTTTCCCCTTTTTCGGGAGCTTCCATTGAGTGAATGACAACCACTCTCACATTTCTTTTCTCTACAATATCTGTAAAAAAACGAGCCCTAACCACCGGAAATCTGTCAGTTTCATACTTATAATCCATATTAAAAATCCTCCATTTTAGAAAATACCTTATAAATTTCTTTTGTTTTATTTAATGCTTCATTTTAGGGAGTTTTAGTTTTTCTCGGTAAAGATACATTTCATGACAAACAATAACCCCAAAGAATCTGGATCGGAGAATCTTTCGTCTTTTGTTAGCATTTTCCCTATAAAATGCTAACAAATTTATTGTTGTCGGCTGTTCAGGAAGCCTTGAATCACAAAATGTGAAACGAATTTAAATTATTTATGAAACTATGTCAATAGTTTTTCTACAAATGATGACTTAAAGCTTGGATCGGAGCGATAATCTTCCCTAAGAAAATTATTCTCCCGCCCGTAGAGCTGTTCGTGGCAATACAATTTAGGATTTAAAAAGCTCGGCGGATTTAGGTGGGCAGAATGATTCTTATTCAATTATTTCCGGAATTTATATTGATGGAGGGACAGTGTTGAACCGGGAAAAAAGTATAAGAGTTACGGATGATTCTGTTACCAATTTTGGAATCGGATGTTTGATAATAAAATAAAATCCTTTTCAACGTAAGATACTTTATAAATTCGATATAATCCAGTTCCAATCATCGGGCAGATAATTAGCAGCAAAAACGTCGATGGATTCCCTGCCGCCCGATTTAACCATCTTCTGAAAATTTTCCAGTATCAGCTCGCGCTTATCGCCAAGCGGTTCCACAATAAATTCCGCTTCCGTTTCCGCGACTTCCCCGTTTCCCGGCTCGAATATTTTCGGATTTTTATCACTGCGAAAAGTTTTTGAGTAAAGCCGCCGCCGCAGATTCTCGGCGGCAAATTTGATATAAACCGAAACCGACTTTGCACGGGTCCGGGCAACCGACGTTTCATTGATAATGAGTTCGATGATTTCGCCGAAGGCTTCCCAATCTTTTTGAGTTAAATCATTTCCGGTAGCGAATCGTGCGGCTTCGTTGAGCTTTAGAAATGCGTTCGCGAGCGGCGCCTCATCATCAATCTTTAAAAAGGTTTTAAAAAGAGTCTTAGGTTCCTTGTAACTTACTGTGTCAGTTGCGTTTAAACTCTGACTAGTCTGACTAGTTTCTAGACTGACTAGTCTGTCTAGTTTCTGGGAGGAGCTAGTCAGACTAGTCTGACTAGTCTGACTAGGTATAGTCTCCATTTCCTCAAATGTGAAAACCTCGAATTCGTTACCTGCATGCTCTCCTGCAAACACGGTTTCGCGAATCAACCCCACCGCCTGCAGATGTTTGATATTAGAATCGAAAGTGATCCGCGAGCCGATATTCGCTTTTTTCATCAACTCGCCTTTGCGGACACGGATGACGCGCACCGGAACAATTGCACCGCGGGTCAGGGAATAAAGCACGTCATAGAGCTGTTTAGTTTTCCCTTTGAATAATCCGGCGGGAATGGCTTGCTTGGTTATCGAGTTCGGGACCTTTTGGTAATTATTCTGTGGTGAAACGCTGGTTTGCTTGCTTTGACTAGTCTGACTAGTCTGACTAGTCTCTCTAGTCTGACTAGTCAGACTAGTTTCATCAGCCATTATGTTCTCGGGTTTAACGAGTTCCAGATGCGGCGATTTAATTTCGGGTACAAATAAGCCGAGCCGCTTTTTTTGTTTCGGAACGCGCAGAATGGATTTGTTCTCGTCGGTATCGGGTTTTTTAGCTGTCATTGCTGTTACTCTTTACAATACTGATTTTATTACGCGAAAGATTTAATTTCTGAAGAACTTCATCGGTCAGATTTTCAAGCTGATCGGTCGCCTTATGATCCGGAGCATACATCACGACAGGAAGGCGTTGCGACGGTGCTTCAGCGATTTTCGAATAATCGTGCAGATTGGTATCGAAAATATGCTTGACCAGATTGACCGCATTCTCGACCGCTTCACGGGCTTCGCCCGAAAGATTCCGTTGCGGTTTGTAAAGATTCATCACGGCGCCGAGAATTTCAAGTTTGTTGTTAACGTTTTTTCGCACCTGCTCGACCGTATATGCCAGATCCGCCAAACCCGATAAACCCATCGCATCCGAAGAGCAGGGAACTATCACAAAATCGGCGGAATAAAGCGCGGCGGTCAGAAGTTTGCCGAGCTGCGGCGGGCAATCGAGAAACACCAGATCGTAATCGTTGTGCAGATCTTCAAGCTGGTTTTTCAAACGGTGTGTCAAATAATCGGGCTGCAGTTCAAAACGCGCGAGTCGGATATCTGCCGGAACAAGATCGAGATTTTGAAGCGGAGTTTCGACGATGGTTTCCGAAAGCGGCAAGGGCTCGGCTTTCCGTCCGTTAACCGAATCAGGTTCGATCAAAACGTGCGAAAGCGTCGAAGAATAAACTTCGGCATCAACCCAGCTCTGCGTCAGATTACCCTGCGGGTCGCAGTCGATAACGAGAGTTTGGTAACCCCGTAAGGCACAACAGGCTGACAGCTCACGCGTCACGGTCGTTTTTCCGACTCCTCCTTTTTGGTTGGCGATCGCAACTATTATCATGCGGCTTTCCTCCGATTCGGTTTCTCGGCTTTCACCGGTCCGGGCGTTTTTTTACGCGCTCTGGCTTGTTTGATGCCGGCGGCGGTAATGACCAGCGAACGCCCGAAATAACGATGTTCAATTTCGCCGGCGAGCGCGAGTTGGCGAATCCGGCTGTCGGACACGCCGACCATTAAAGCGGCTTCCCGACTTGTAAATTCTTCTTTTTTACTCATAAACTCGAAATGAAAATAACATAAAAAAGATGTTAACGCAATAGTTAATTAAAGACGGGTTTTATTCAGCCTGATCTTAACAAATGCGTTAGTATCATTAGATAATTATTCAAAACTTAAAGTAACCGGAAAGTACTTAAGCGACAAAACTTAAATATCTTTCAGTAAGGGGAAGCACACAACATTTTGACGGCTTAAGGTATGAAATCGAAAGCTGTCCGACTGGTAATCGCCATTGTGTTATTTGCACCTGTGATAGAAAAATTAACCGTCTTATCATATCGATAATCTGTATGTTTTTTTATTAAATCCGATAAATTCGTCACTAATTCTTAAAACCTTAAGTGTTGATACCAAAAGATAAATACTTGCCCATTAAATTTTTTTGTTGGCTTTTCCGTGTTTTTACTATAAATTAAAAATCAATAAAAACTCAGTTTTATCTTTGCGCGAGCCGATTGACTGCGCTACAAAGCTGGTATCTGAAATTTTCAGCGAAAAACGCTGGATTTCGCTTACTTATAGTCGGTAGCCTTAAATGAAGTGCCAAATTTGTTCACGTCCGGAAAGGAGACACAAAATGAATATTAATCTAATGCTGGAAGCCGAAAACTTCGATGAGGAAACAATTCAAACTTTGACTAGAGAGGTGTGTACGACAATTAACCGGGAAACGGATTTTGATGCTTCGATCGGCGAGCAGGAAAGCAAAATCGGATCGAAAGGAGATCCGGTTACGACCGGACAAATTATATTAGCGATTCTGGGTACCGGCGGCGGGGCGGTCGCTCTCATAAATGTTTTCAAATCTTTTTTCGATCGTAGTAAAGAACTCAGTATCAAACTTAAGAAACAGGACGGCGATGAGATTGAAATTAGTGCCAAAAATATCAACACCAGTGATGTGAAATCAATGCTTGACGAACTTCTCACAAGACCATGAATGAAGAAAATCGATACGCCATTTTGATCGGTAACAGTCGATACCGCGATGATTCAGGATTGCTGAATTTACGCTGCCCTGAAAATGATGTCGACTCGATGGCTGAAATTCTGAGTGACGAAAGATACGGCGGATTTATCAACCCCGTCGTTCTGAAAAACTGTACGAATTATGAAGCCATGGAGCAAATGGGAGAAGTTTTTGACCGCGCCGGTAAAAGCGATCTTATTCTTGTTTATTATTCAGGTCACGGTAAACAGGATATCGAAGGTCAACTCTATCTAGCGGCGCAAAATACCAAAGCAAATTCCTCTCTTTCATTAAGCAACACAGCAATTTCTGTCGATACGATCCGTAAAAACATCCGGCAGTCGAAAACCAATAAGGTCATTTTGATCCTGGACTGTTGCTACAGCGGAGCGGTCGGAGAAGCTTTTCTGAAAGGTCCCGACATCAGCGTTCCGTTAAAAAATATATCCGAAGGTCGCGGGACATATATTTTAACGGCTTCAACGTCAATGCAGGTTGCGAGCGAAAATGAAGGCGATCAAAACGGTCTGCTGACAAAACATATTCTTGAGGGAATACAGACGGGAGACGCAGATATTGATAACGATGGGCTGATCAGTATGGAAGATCTTTACGACTATGTTTACAAAATGGTCCGTCGAGAAGGTCAGCAAACTCCGATGCAATGGAATTTGAATGTGCAGGGAAGAGATCTCGCCATCGCCCGTGTTTTTAAGCCGGAGAAACCGGTTGAAGAAATAATAAATAGTTCCGTCAAGCCGACAGTTGATCTAAGAAAACTGGAAGCCGTTGGTGGAGCGATGGCATTGGATTCCCCTTATTATGTGGTTCGTGCGATCGATGACGATTTTCTGGCGGCAATTGAAAAACGCGAAAGCATTGTGCTGGTCAAAGGTTCACGGCAAATAGGAAAAACCTCACTGCTTGCCAGGGGATTGCAAAAAGCGCGGGAAACAGGCGCAAAAGTTGCGTTTATCGATTTCCAGAGTCTGAATTTCGATAAACTAAAAACCATCGACGATTTTTTTGAAGCTCTCGCGACCCAATTAATCAAAAGACTCAAGCTTAAGTTTTCATATAAAGATTGTTGGGATGGAATTAGCGAAGGGAGCGATTGTTTCAGGGATTTTATTATAGAGGTTCTGAGCCAAATTCCCGAACAGATCGTTTGGGGAATGGATGAAGTTGACCGGCTTTTCAGCTGCGATTACGGAAGTGAGGTTTTCGGATTATTTCGTTATTTTCACAACGCCCGGGCGACCGAGCCGGACGAACCGTGGAAGCGGCTGACGTTGGCGCTGGCGTATGCGACCGAAGCCCGTCTTTTTATCAAAGATGCGAATCAATCACCTTTTAACGTCGGGATTCGATTGGAACTGACGGACTTTTCCCTAACGGAAGTAGACTGGCTCAATCAAAAAATAAAAGAGGAATGTTCGCTGCCCGAAGCACCTCTGCGCAATCAGTCGGAACTCGAAGACTTTTATGCTCTATTGAATGGACATCCTTTTCTGGTCAGAGCAAGTTTGGACGCAATGGTCAGGGACAATCTCACCTGGGCTGAATACAAGGAAGTGATTCTCGGTGAATCGGGACTTTTCGGCGAACATCTTCGACGGATTCTGGAACTGCTGCACCGTGACGAAGATATGTACGAAGCCGTTAAATCGATTTTAAGCAGCAAGCCTTTTCCTGCTAAAGATTCAACCGGTAAGCCCTTTCCCGCCGAAGATATATTTTACCGCTTGGAAAGTTCCGGTTTAATGACCGGCAAATCCAGTTTGACGGCAAAGCCGCGCTGCCGGCTTTACGATGGTTATCTAAGAAAGCATTTGTTATAGAACGACTTTATTTTCGTTTTTAGATCAATACCCAAAACTGTTTGGAGAAATTCGTATGCCAGAAGATACAACAGATTTCTACTGCGTGGGCGGGACGATGGAACGCAGTGCGAAAAGCTATGTTACCCGCGATACCGATGAAATCCTTTATCGGCAATTAAAAGCCGGAAATTTCTGCTATGTCCTCAATCCGCGACAGGTCGGCAAATCTTCACTGATGATCAAAGTCGCGGAATCTTTGAAGGCGGACGAAGTTTCCGTCGCGATCGTCGATCTTCAATCGATCAGTAAAAGTCTTTCCGCCGAGAAATGGTATTACGCTATTCTCCGGCAAATCGGGCGCGGTCTCGGCATCGAGAAGGAGCTGCGCAGTTATTGGGTGAAGGGAGGACAACCCTCCGGAGAAATTGAGCAGGATTTCGCTTTATCAAGTCCTCTGGAAAAATGGATCAATGCGCTTCGCGAAGTTGTTTTGCCAAAATGTACAGGACAAATCGTTATTTTCGTCGATGAGATCGATTACGTTCGAAGTTATACCGATTTTTCCGCCGATGAATTCTTTGCCGCGATTCGTTTTCTTTACAATGAACAAGGTTCTGACAAAGAATTAAAGCGTTTGAGCTTTTGTTTTATCGGTGTCGCGACTCCTTCCGATCTGATCCGCGATACCAGAGTGACGCCCTTCAATATCGGGCAACGCATTGAGCTAAAGGATTTTACGGCATTAGAGGCGCAAAGTCTGGCACGCGGACTTGGACGGGATGAAAGCACTAACAAGGAATTACTGGAACGCATTTTCTATTGGACGGGCGGGCATCCTTTTATTACGCAGAACTTCTGCCAAACCGTCGCGACCGATCCGACGGTTAAAACTACCGCTGACATCGATCGTGTTTGCCAGGAGCTTTATCTGGCGCCCGACGTTCGCGGTAAAGACAATAATCTGCTTTTCGTGCGCGATCGGCTGCTTCTCAAAGAATCCGCCGAGCGCGAACCGCGCCCCGAGTCGGAGTTAATGGGCTTGCTCTCGCTCTATTCGCAAATCCACAAAGGCAAGCGCGTCCCTGACAACGAGTCCAACCCGCTCGTCAGCATTCTACGTCTTTCCGGTATCGTCCGCTCAAAAAACGGTTTTTTGGAAACCCGCAATCGCATTTATCAAACCGTCTTCGATCAAAAATGGATTGAAGACAATATGCCCGATTCCGAATTGCGAAAGCAGAGAACAATTTATCGAAGACGTTTAGCGGGAATCTCGATCGGAGCGATGGCGATGGCTTTCCTGGCTATTTTTTCAGGCGTCCAATGGGTCAAAGCGGAAAATGCTTTGAAGGAACTGGGATTAACAAAAGAAAGCCTGGAAACAAGGGAAGAGACGATTAAAAAACAAGACGAAAACATTAGTAAAAAAGTAGAAGAAAATTCATTGCTCATTAATGATCTAAAAGAAAAAACTGATGATCTGGATAAAACAACTAAAACCGCAAATGAAGCGGTTGAGCTCTTGCAGATAAAAAAGCGTGAAGCAAGTGATGCAATTGAACTGGCAGAAGTAAAAACCCGCGAAGCAAATGAGGCAGTTACCATCGCCAAAGAAAAAACTGAACAGGCAGATATAGCAAACAAATCAGCCGAGATCGCAGTTGGTGTCGCAGAGGAACAAAAATTCAAATCTAAACATCTTTTTTATGCAAATAACATGAAAATGGCAGAAAGCTTCTATAAAAATAGCGACATTGATTCATTCGCTAAAATATTAAATGAGACAGATCCGAATTTGCGAGGCTTTGAGTGGAAATATTTGAATCAGAAACTGGACGGAAGAGTCCATTTTGATGTCTCAACGCAATCTAAAGGAAATCGCTTAGCCTTTGTTCCTAACAGCAATTATTTGGTGACCGCCGAAAGAATCAGTGGAAATTTATATTATTTGAATTTGGCAACAGGTAAAGGAGAGTTCCGAGAGATAAATAATAAGATAAAGGGGATTATAAATGATTTTTCTATTTCATCTGATGGAAAATTGATAGCTTTAATAGTAGATGGATATGAAGAAGATAATTTAGTGCTTTTGGACACCGATACATGGGAAAGTAAGTTGATGGACGATTTTAGTGTGCTATCAGAAAAGGAGAAAGAAAAAGCCAATTACAAGTTTGTCTCATTTTCAAATAAAGATAAGGATAGCTTTTTTACCATAAAAGAGTTGGAAAAAGGGCTAATATACACAAAATGGAATATTGGAGGTAAATCGATTAGTAAGGAAATTACACCTCCTAAAATTACCAAAGAAGAATTTTTTGAACTTAAAGGGGTTGAGGTAAAGTGTATTTCCCCGAATGGACGTTACATATCGTTAAACTATGATCGAGCAAATATTGATAATGGTAAGGTTTCAGGGTTTTCTCACATACAGTCGGTGATTGATGTGGAAGAAAATGAAGAGATTATGACACATGAAATAAGCGATAAAATGTATGGACTCAATGAATGCACATTTTCATCAGATGAAAGTTTATTCGCACAATTTAACGCAAGAAACAACAATATAGGCAATGATAAAACTGAACGGAATGTGTATTTTTTATTCATTTCGCAATTGAATACACAGGCGAAACTTTTTGAAGACATATTTGCTATATCAGACATTACTGGAGTTGATCCTTCCAGTGGGCTGGCTTTTTCTCCCGATGGAAGTCAAATTGCCGTTGCTGCAAACGGTAGAGTCAAAGCTTGGGATTTAAAAAGCTTGAAAAATCCTCCATTTAATATGGGATCAAGTAACAATTTTCCTCCAAGAGAGATAGGCGGAATAATTCCAGAAATTACGGGTTTTGCCTTTTCATCGGATGGAAAAAGTATTGCTATGGCAGGTAATAAATTAGGTCAAGATTTTGATGAAGAAGCAACTGAAGGTTTAGAGAACGGAAGAATAGAAGTTTGGAAAATATCGGACGAATTATATTTTGATGAGAAAAATTTCCTGCAAATATCAAGGGATTTCAAAAGTTTGCTTATTAAAGATTATCCTTCTGCTGATAGTTATAAATGGAATTTGTGGGACACTCAAAGCTTAAGTTTACTCAAAGAAGAAGATTATTCTAAATTTGCAAGTTTTACATTTTCTGCGAACGGAGAATACTTTTTTTCTACTGATGGAAATTTTGATTTATCTTCATCACAAAATGAACCGGTCATAGAGAATTTACGAATATGGAATACCAAAACAGCAGGTCAAGAAATTAAGTTGAAAACAAGCAATTACTGTCTGGTTGAAAATGAGCCGGTTTTTTCTTCAAATAGTAAAATGTTGGCAAGCTTTTGCGAGGATGCAACTATTAGAATCTGGAATACCGAAACCGGAGAAGAAGTGTTTAACTCATCTACTTTGAGTTTTCAGAATGATAATAATTCAGCAGGAGATTCGTTAAAATTTATAGAGAATGATACAAAACTCATTTTAATTAATAGTTCTCAGGATAAAAAATTCAAGATGTGGGATATTTTGAATCAAAAAGAGTATTCCGAAACTGAACTTAATAAGCTTAATAATAATGAAAGAGTGATGAATTTTTCTGTTGATGGAAAATGGTTAGTTACGCTTTCCGGCAATCAGGAACTTAAATTACGGGAAAGTTCGAAAGGCTCGCAAGTAAAAATCCTTCCTCAATTACCCAATGAATCTATTGGTATGGGAAGTATTTCTTTTTCACCTGATAGTACATTTCTTGTGCTTGCCGATTATACGCTTCCAATGCATTTGTATTATCTAAAAGATACAGCGGTAAGGGAGATCAATTTAGAGTCGGAAGAATTATCTTTTCCGTCATTAAATTTAGTATTCTCCCCTGATGAAAAATGGTTGTATGATGTCAACAACAGAATCATTTGGAATACGAAAACATGGCAAAAGGTTAAGCTCAGTCTGAGTAATCAATTATCTTCGAAGTTTCACTATTTTTCGCAAGACAGCAGCAGATTAATAGTAGGTTTTGAAAATGGAATAACTTTTGTAGATCCTCTGATCGGGCAGGAATTATATAATTTCACCTCGTATTAAGCGTATGACTAAGCTGTGGCTATGATCTTCTAACATCCATTTAGATCAAATTTTGCAAAATTAATTGTTCTTTGCTTCAAAATTCTAATCTCAGGAAGTATACTTTCTGAGACCCTCCAAAAACTGTGTCTCAAATTATGTCTCAATTTAACATTCTCATAAAGCCTTAGACTATTTGATACGCATCCCGGAAAAATGGATAATCCAATCTGCTAATTTAATTATTTTTCATTATCCATTTTTGAATTTATGGCATTAGTCGGTTACGCGCGTGTCAGCTCGATCGGACAAAGTTTGGAAGTACAGCTCGATAAGCTGAAGCACTGCAAAAAGATCTTTCAGGAGAAGAAAAGCGCCGCGGCGGCGGGGAAGCGCCCGCAGCTCGAAGCCTGCCTGGAATATGTCAGGGAAGAAGATACGCTGGTCGTCACTCGGCTCGACCGTCTGGCGCGTTCAACGCTGCATTTGTGCCAGATCGCCGACGAGCTCAAACGCAAAGGCGTCGAGCTTCAGGTTATTGACCAGAACATCAATACGGCGGACGCGACCGGCAGGCTGCTTTTCAATATGCTCGGCGCGATCGCGCAGTTCGAGACCGAGATCCGCGCCGAGCGGCAGCTGGACGGCATTACAAAAGCCAAGAAAAAGGGCGTCCAGTTCGGAGCACAGCGAAAACTTTCAGACGAGCAAATTGAAGAACTGAGACGAAAGAGGGAAGCGGGCGTGCTGATTAAAACCTTGATGAAGGAGTACGGCTTGTCAAAAGCGAGCGTTTACCGGTATCTGGAAAAGTCAGACAAGGATTAAATTTTATAAATGATAGCTGACCGGAGAACATTACCGGTTTTGGTAAAACTTATAAGCTGCCCCAAAGCCGGTAAAAACAATCTTATA
>Ga0209574_10000383_pt1 | contig 11387 bp, 16 predicted proteins | sample AgamicMgMarz_FD_187168 | JGI IMG/M metagenome (GOLD analysis project Ga0209574, IMG submission 187168) | Agave microbial communities from Guanajuato, Mexico - Mg.Ma.rz (SPAdes) (version 2) | ecosystem: Host-associated > Plants > Phyllosphere > Phylloplane/Leaf | place: Guanajuato, Mexico... | reverse complement strand
AATGAGTATGAAAAATTCCCTGATTAATTACAGCATTTTATATATTTCAATAAGATTCTTATCTGGATCCCGAAAATGTGCAATACGTGATCTCCATTCTTTACGATCGTGTGGTTCAGTAACAAATACAACCCCATTTTCTCTTAAATAATCATAGGTCTTATCTACGTTCTCTACTTCAAATTGAAGTAAAAAGTTTGATTGGGATTCGCCGTCTAAAGACCTATTTCCCTTTCCAATCACTTCTGCCATGACATTTTGAGATAAAAGCTCGATTTTCGTTTCTCCATTATTGAAAAGTGCATACTCCATTTCTTCCTCATACCAACTTATTGGAATTCCTAACAAATCCCTATAGAATTCAGTACTTTTTTTAAAATCATTAACTAATAGTCTGATTTGTAGCAGTTTCAATTCAATCCCCTCCTTATCATACAATTCTCTTTATTTACCAAATAACCTCTGTGTTTTCTCCTCAGTGTACCTTACGCATTCTAGTTAACCTTATAGAAATTATAGATAGTTGTCTTTTCTTAATTGTGATTTTTTAATTTTTCTAGCTTCTCTATTTCTCCATTTACTATTACATCAATATGGTCAGAAATAATCTCAATAGTTAAATCCCACCATCGAATTTCTAGTAATTTATTAATAATTTGTTCTGGGAAACGTTCTTTGATTTTCTGTGCAGGATTTCCTCCAACAATCGCGTAGGGTTCTACATCCTTTGTAATAACTGATTTGGCTGCTACAATGGCACCATCACCTATATTAATCCCAGGCATGATGACCGTATCCATCCCAACCCAGACATCGTTTCCAATTATCGTATCTCCTTTAAACGGCAATTGATTTAACGTGGGTGTGTGTTTCTCCCAACCTTCTCCAAAAATATTAAACGGATACGTTGAGAAGCCATCCATCCTATGATTAGCTCCATTCATAATAAATGTTACGCCGGGGGCTATGGCACAAAATTTCCCTATAACAAGTCGATCACCAAAAAATTCATAATGGTACAATACTTGATCTTCAAAGGATTCTCCGTTTCTTGCATCGTAATAAGAATAATCGCCTACAATGATATTTGGCCTAGTGGTTGTATTTTTAATGAATTGTACAACATTATTTCCTTTAATAGGATATTTATCTGTAGGATTTGGGCCGTGTGCTTTATTTGATTCCATAAATATTCACTGCCTCTCATGGTTTTTGGCCAAAACTCAATCGACCTAACTTATTACATTCCTCTGCGAACCATAAGGCTTGATCAGATCCGACTACAATACCATGTGGTTCCGCATTCTTTGTAGGAATAGAATATTCCGTAATTTTCCCATTCACTGTAATACGACCGATTTGATTACTTCCCCATTCAGTAAACCATAAAGCATCATCGGGACCCGTTACGATTGCATGTGGACGGGCATTCGGAGTAGGAATAGGATACTCGCTTATAACCCCAGAAGTAGTAATTCTCCCAACCTTATTGCCGTTAATTTCTACAAACCAAAGTGCACCATCTGGTCCATTCGTAATGCCTACAGGACCAGCCTTTTCCGTCGGTAAATTATATGTAGTCACGTCTCCTTCTAGCGTAATACGTCCTATTTGATTACTTTGATTTAGAGTAAACCATAAAGCATTATCAGAACCTGCCACAATAAAAGAAGGGTAGGAACCAGGCCGGGGTAGATCATGCTCGATTATTTCACCTGATGGTAAAATTCGTCCTATTCTATTTCCATGCATTTCTGTAAACCAAATGTCTCCGTTGTGTCCTTCAGTTATTCCAAAAGGTGCCGAATCTGGGTTAGGTAGGACATATTCCACAATCTCTCCCGTTATTGTTAGTTTTCCAATTTTATTAGCTCTATTTTCCGCAAACCAAATGTCCCCCTGAGTTGTAGAAGTGATGGATAGCGCCCCTGCATTAATAGTAGGGACATTAAAATGTTTCACCTTACCTCCTACATCTATTCGCCCAATTTGATTGGTTTTATGTTGGGTAAACCAAAGTGCGCCGTCTTTTCCCAAGGTAATTCCATAAGGCCCGGAATCTGCATGAGGTAATTCGTATTCTCTGATTTTTACAATCAATTAATTTCCCCCTTTTTTCTTTTTAGTAATTCGTTATAAGATAATTAGATTCCTGTCAAAGAAGTCTTTTATAAGACGAGCAAAGTTAGTTAACATAATAGAACTTTCCGGCACATATGAAAAAGGAAAATCTTTGACGTAGAAGGATTTTACCTTTTTAAGTCAAAGTAAGATAGTAATAGTGACTTATAAAGCAATTGAAGGATGTAGAACTGGAGGGAAGTAAGTTGCCTAACAGAGAGTATCCATACTATTTTATAAAGTTAGGTAAATTATATTACGTATATCATTCGTATAAGAACGTAAAAAAGAAAGAGGTATCCAGTTACGAATTTACTAATGATGAATCGGTAGCATTTCCCATTGACGAAGAGTCTGCTAAACAATTGGCAGATAAATGTGGAGGTCATATTGTAATGAAGAATGCTACGTTTAATGATTATATTAGCCAAGGAGAAAGATGGAGTAATTTTATAGATAGCAAAAGGAAGAACATATGGAGAATCTATATCATTAATTAAATGATAAAACCTTTTAACTACTATTTATTTTGAAGAACAAGTTCATAATTGTCGTCAGATAGAGTAAATAATAAAATTCATATTTTTTATAAGCTAATTTATTGTTTACTTAAATAACGAGGATATAATATGGAACAATTTAACCCTTTACTTTAAAGCGTTAAATTGTTAATGTATTATTAGACAATCTTTTCTTTAGTGTTATTCTTTAGCCCAAAGCATAAACCATATATAGTGGTTTATGCTTTTTTGTTTTTATAGATAGTATAAAACCTACCTACCACGATGAGTGTTATCGACAATAACGTGCTAAAAAGCCCTTTTTACAAAGAAAGGGCTTGCTCACTGTTACTTGTAAAAGTTGTAATTTCCCCCTTCCCAAATCATCAATTTTTAATAGCAATCCGAATTGTAAAAATTTGAGTGTTGAAAAATACATTGTAAAAAGTTAGTGTGAAATTTATCAATACTTAACATGGAAATTAATTAGGTGATGATGGGGATGGGAAATAAACATGTAACACAGGAAGTCCTATTGGAAGAAATAGAGCGTATTAGGAAAATTATGATATTTACAGCTTTAAAGGAAGGACTTGTAAGCGATAACACGGTAAAGGTAAGTCAAATACTGGATAGGAAGTTAAATGAATTAGAAGAAATTTATTAAAAAAAGCCCTTACTTATAAAGTAAGGGCTTTTTTGTATGAGGTTTATGATAACCTGAACCATGTTAACTACTAGGCTTTTTTCTCAAATTGTTTTTTTACATAGATACAATTTCGTTTATGTTCACGGGAAATGAAAATTATTTATAAAAGAAAAAGCAGAGGAATTAACAGGCTCTGCTTGTTAAATTTAATTTTGTCAGGTTAAAATCACTTCATTTTTTCCAGTATAAAATTGATCTCTTTACAGAAAATATCCTTATCTACGAATTATGAATAAGGAGGGGGAAAACTTGGGTAATAAAAATAACTCGTTACTTGGTATTGGAATTATGTCGATACTATTAACAACAATTTATACAGCAGTACTTGCATCACAGTTGATGGCCACTAAACACAAGGTTGATTACCTTTATTTTAAAAATAAGTTCACTGAAAATAAAAACTAGTTCTATTGAGAAGACGATTGGTCATCGTCTTTTTACTATTCTTTGTTTACACAATATTTATCTGATGTGCCGTCAAATATTCTTGCTATACTTTACCTTTCGAGTTCCTGTTCTTCTTTTTTCTTTTTGACGGTGCCTGTACGTTTTTGGAATTGCATTTGACTGCCCACTTCAATACGTTCCTGAAAAGTAAGAGATTGTTCTTGAACTTGACCATTCATGACTCCCTTCTCATTTTTAGTCATAGTTGAATCAATCTGATGCTCAAGTTTCACGACTTCCTCCTTTGTGATCCATCCATTTTTGATCGCTTGTGTTTTGGTTGAATAATATTTCTCTTCAGCTGTGACACGATCTAAAATGCTATCTACATTTTGTGCCGATTCCTGCTGCTGCTTTTGCTTATAATTCTCATAACCTTCTTTCATTTTCTCTTGCACGTTTTGAGGAGAAAGAGGATCTGCTTGCTGCTGCTTTTCATCGCTCTTTTCTGGTGACTGATTTTTTTCTCGTTCTTTCACTAAGGTATCTTCGATTGTTTCAATAAAGCCAACCGACGTTTCATGTACTTCCTTTAAAAGCTTCGTTTTATCTTCAAAGGTCTTTCCTTTTGTCCAGTTTGAGAGGTAATTTAGAGAATACTCACCTTTTCAGCAATAGCTTCCATTCCTTTATAGAGTGCTTTGTAGTCCTCCACGTTGCCTTCTAACCTAAAATCACTCGCCTTTGCGTTTGTCTGCGTCAGATCGAAAACATGGCCGACTGAGAAATACAGTCGATCTTGAGTAACTTCCTTTTTTCCATCTTGTATGAGTTTCTTTTCTTGTGGAGTGGCTTTATTGATAGACTTCCATTTCCCGTTTTCATCTTTAAATTTAGGAACCGTTTTGTTTGGAACAAGGATTTTAATCCCTTTCTCCCCTTTATTAACAGAGAACCCCTTGTCTTTCCAAAACTTAAATGAGCCAACAGCTTGAGCACCAAAGAACTGTTCTTGAATAAGCGCTGTGTTTGACATGGAGTATTGATAAAACTTACCCATGATAGATAAATAGTCTTTTAGTTCCTCGGCAGAATGAAAATGCTGCTCTACTTTTTGTTCCATTCCTTTCGTTAGCTCTTCGACTTCTTTACGCTTATCTTCCACAGACTTTTTTGCAAATGCTTTACTCCTCTTCTTGATAGGAGATCCCCTTTAATTCTTCTAATTCTGTTCATACCAAGGTTCTTCTAAATCCACAAAAAGCTTCTGTGTTTTGATATTCATTGGCACCAACATATTCTCTTGATGCACGACATATTGATTAAACTCCTTCGCTTCTTCTGGACTTAAATTTACCTCTACTTCTTGATCCCGATACTGGACAATGGCATGATCCTCTCCCACAGCTTTAATCGAAGCTAACACTTAATCTTTGTTAAAAAACATATAAAAGAGGAATCCTGTTTCTTGCTTCCTACCATGTTTTTGCGGATTAAATCATTTATTTCTTTTTGTTCCTGCCCACGTTCAAGAATCTGACCCACCACTTTTGATTTCATAGCATCTAACGTTTTGGGTTTTCTTTTGCCCCGATCACATGTAGGATTTGCTTCTACTGTCGCAACATGAATATGAATGTTGTGCGTGTTGTAGTGTATAGCAGCTGACTAAATAGCTGACTGATCTAACCGTTCCCTTTTAAGCATTTCCTTCATGGACTGACGGGTAACCTCCATTAATTTTTTCTCATCCACTGTATGAGTATGAGCGTCATATAAACCATCGCTTCTTGATCTTTCTTCGCATCATCACGATCAACATACTCCACATACTCTTGAAAGGCTTTCTTATCAGACGTAACAAATTTCGTTTTAAGCACGACTCCTGGCGTAACAGAGGACTGATTCATTTTTCATATCCCTCCAATAAAGAAGCGAAAAGCTCACCTCGTTTTGCTATGCTATAATCCTCAACTTCTTTTAAACTGTTCCTCGTAGATCGTTCAATATTTTGCTCCATATATAGCAACTCTTTTTTAATATGAAGTCGTTCCCTCTAAAAAAGATCTTCTATATTTTGAGTAACATCCTTTACGATCTTTTTTATCGATTCATCCTTTCTCTTTTGCGCTTCCTCATGTTCCTGACAGATACGAGAAATCGCATCACCTGTAAATGACAAGTGATGTTCTTTCATATAAGATTGGATATATTTTTTCACTTCAGGTGGTAACGATACTTTCATACGTTCCTTCATCATAACGGTTCATCTCCTCCCATCAATTCATGCATTATGTCATTCATATTTTCCATTGTTGTTGAGCACTGCCCCATCATTTGAAGAACTTTCTCTAGCATGTTTTCAAACTGTAATTCTCTATTTGTTTGTTCATGAAAAAAAGCCAGCGTTTCAAGCTGACCTTTTAAAAATTCTTGACGAGAAATCTTTTTTTCTTTTGCCTTTTCATCAATCTTTTTTATTGCGGTTGCACTTACATTTCGTATGATTATATCCACGACATTCGTTCCTTTCCTGTAATTTGTGGTTCTCCACTGAAAAAGAGAGAAGAGCATAAGGGGTTTTTGCCCCCACAGGACGTGTGGGGCTAGGCAGAGCCTAGCAAAACCGTGGGTACAAAGAAAATCGCTAAATGTCCCCTTTACGTCCCCTTTTTTTGGTGTACGTCCCTTTTACGTCCCCTTTTAAAATCCCAATGTCCCCCTATTTTGGAGCCATGTCCCCTTTGCGTCTCCCTGTGTTTTTTCACTTCATGGCTAAATCTTGTTGCTTTTCATTTAATTTTTGGAGCTTTTCTTGTAAACTTTTTTGTTCATCTTCATAGAGCTGAATGCTTTCATCACTCGACTGAATGGCATCCTTTTTCATCGCAATTTTTGATTCTGTATCGGCTTTTTCCTCATTCACTTGGTACTTCATATCACGTTGTAACTCGTTCATTTCTTGTTGCGTTTGACGCTTATGTTTGGCTTCTACCGTGATTGCTTTTTCATAGTTTTTCATTTTCTTTTTGACAAACTGCTTCTCTAAATCATTGACCAAAAGCGCATATTCTTGTTTGTTTTTTGTTCCTTTTCCTTCTTCACTTTTCGTTTTTCGTTGGTCAGAATAAAGCGTAGTAATTAACGCATGAGCGTCTATTTGCTCTGTTGAATCTGTTTCTGAATCACTCGTTACATCATCCACATTTACCGTTTCTTTTTCTTCATTTTCTTGATACAGATCAAAGGCAAGTGCTTCCCAATTTGGAGACAAATCGCTCACCCTTACCACATAATAACCATCATCTTCATACAACAATTGAACAGGTAATTTTACGCTTGAATTCGCTTTTTCTTGTGCAACAAAACTTACTTCCTCTTCATCGGTTTGATCCATTTTGATGACCATATCCAGTGAGCTGTTAGCAGGATGATACACACGATTTTCAATGGTTACGGTTCCTGTTATGTTAAAAGAAACCGCCTCATAGGTATTCGTATGATACAAAGGATCTTCTTTTTTCAAGTAGAATTTTGATGTCAGTAAGAATAAAAAACCGATAAAGAAAAAGATCAACGTCACTGTATACTTCTATGACCGATTGCGATTTAAATTAAATTGATAATCTTCCAATTGCTTCTTAAATGCCACCTGCTCCAACTCATTTCATGATTTCCGTTTTCAATTCTTCGATACTATAAATCATCCATTCATTCTCTTCTTTTCTTAGAGAAACTTTAATAAGGAAGTTCTAAAGTCATATTTTAAAGCAAAAAATAAAAGATTTTATTCTAACAATTAAAAAAGCACTAAAATTCACAACTAAACTTACATCCAGACGTCACCTAATATAGATTTATTATTATTTTCCCAACACTAGTCTAACTCAAGTTAAACTTACCACTTACTTAATACAGTTTTTCAATCACACCTCCACCTTCAGTTGAACATTAGTTAAACCTAACAGTGATTAAACACAGATTTATAGTCAGATTCCTCCTCTTTAGTTTTTATCAACCCAAACTTAACAACTACTTACTACAGATTTATAGTCAGATTCCTCCTCTTTAGTTTTTATCAACCCAAACTTAACAACTACTTACTACAGATTTATAGTCAGATTCCTCCTCTTTAGTCTTTATCAACCCAAACTTAACAACTACTTACTACAGATTTATAGTCAGATTCCTCCTCTTTAGTCTTTATCAACCCAAACTTAACAACTACTTACTACAGATTTATAGTCAGATTCCTCCTCTTTAGTCTTTATCAACCCAAACTTAACAACTACTTACTACAGATTTATAGTCAGATTCCTCCTCTTTAGTCTTTACTAAAACTTTGTTATAATGAACTGTGACTTTGAATTACCTATCCTATTAAAAATATAAAAAAGCCTGTAAATCTAACAAATAATTCATCATTAAATCTCTCAAAATTTAATGTCAGTTCTGTTATAATAACAAGAAATTTCTTGTTATTATAATTGAGAAAAGGAGGGGGTTAATTTGAAACAAACTGAGGAAGAATTCAAATTAAGTGAAGTAATAAAACTTACTGGGCTTTCTGATCAAACAATTCGAAGATACCAAGAGGACTTTAATATTCAAGGAATTCGTACTCAAGGTGGTCATCGTCGTTTCAAAAGAGAAGAGATTGATATGTTACTTGAGGCTAAGAGATTAAAAGAAGAGCATGGTTACTCTATTAAGCAAATCCGTTCACATTTTAATGGGGAGACAACATCGGAAATGTTAGAGAAGAATGAACCTATGAAAACAATTTTCGAGAAGAAAATTGTAAATTTAGAAGAACAATTAGCAGAGGCAACTGAAAAAATTGATTCTATGGTTCAGGTTTTAACAACATTTATGAAACAAAATGGACAAACAAATCAACAAATTTTATCTCAATTTCAAGATGTATTAAAGGCGCTCCCCGAAACATCTACAACTACAAACAATCAAAGAATATTAGAAAAAGAGCAACGCCTAAACGAATTGAAAATTAGAAACAAATTAAAAAAAGAAGCAATTGAAAAATGGGATATGTTACCTGAAGAGGAACGGACTATAGCTGTGAAAACTGGTCTGTTTAGTCTTAAAAGAGAAGAAAATCATAATAAAAAACGTTTTTTTATTGAAGATTATATAAGTGAACATTTAGTAGATCGACTTGAAAGAGAGTATGATATGCAACAAAATTAGTGATTAACCTAATTTTAGTAAAATATAAAAATAAAAGAGGCATTGCCTGTAGTTAAGCTTAATTAACTACAGGCAATGCCTCTTTTAAATAATACCAGTTTGGAAGATTGTCTTTATTGAAACTAAAAATTGCACTTTTGCATACTAATTGAGAGTAGAGCAAAAGGTTTTGTTTTTCATTTTTATAATAAATGATTTTAAAATTATTTATTATGAAAATGAAAAAGTTTAGCCTAAAATACTTGTTTTGATATATTTTGCTAATTTTTATTGAATTATGAGACTAATTAACGCTATAATAAAACTAACAAAAATGCGCGGAATAGAAAAAAGACTTCAACTGTTTAAGAAGTGCTGTCAACACTCTTAAACCGTTCACCCTAAACACGGTAGGGAAAACACTTGTCGAAGTCTCTTGTTAATAGAGTTAGTTTTTCTATAAAATAAAACTTATGTTTTTATTTTATATGAAATTGACATCTATTTCAAGGGCTTAGTTCATCAAAATCAAGACATTGTTTTCCTTCTTCCAGGGAAACAGTGTCTTTTTTGTGTTCCTTAAAGGAGAAGATGAACAAATGACAAAGATATTGACCTGCTATTTAAAAGATGTAGATACCTTCAATGGACGGTTCAAATGGTTATGGACTAATAAGTCCACACTTCGTAAAAAGAAAGAAGAGTTTTTAGAAAGCCTTCGTACTCACTTTAAACATCAACAATCAGCTATACATAAAGAATTTCCTAAAAAGAGAATGGAAATGCTCGATCACGTCATCTATAACCTAGTGGCTACAGGCATTCAAGCGATCCGTTCTGAAACGCTTATGAAGAAATTTAACGTGTCCAAAAGTACGGTTTCTCGTTTTGTACGCTCACTAAAGGCAACACCCTTTATACTTGTGGCGCGATACATTAAAGAGGATGCAACAGGTACTCATCCTGACAGTTATGTATTTATCCTTAAAAGTCATAAGAACTTTCAGCATATTTGCGATGAGATCTTTTTTGCCCATGATACAACAGGGATACAAACACTTCAACAAGAAGAAATGACCACTCCTGTGACACGTCCTGTGACGTCTCCAGAAAGTGCTGAAAACGTTGATACACCAAGCTTAGAGGCTGATAAATCACCAGATGCCTTTATTAACCTTGATTTACCTGTAAATCATATAAATAATCATTTAATATCTGTTTCACAGGCCTTCACCTATATCAAAGGTGTGCCTAAGAAAGTCAATCAAGTCTATGCAGGTAAATATGGACATCAACTACAAGACTTCTATGCTCGTATTCAAAATGCGGCAAAAGCCGTAAAACGAGATACAGAGATTGAGATTGAGAAAGAACAAGTACATGAAGTAGCTTATTCAGCTATTGTTGGGTTAGATAAATATGTACATGAAGCCAATCAACAAGGCAATCCTTTATCCCTGCGGGATATGTGTCGATTAATCTATCAAATTGCAAAAAATCAATTCTATGAATTGGCGAACCCTAAAGAGCAGGATTATTCATCAGTATACGCAAACCAACAAGAAGTTATACATAACGAAAGCAAAGAAACAAGATTGGCTACACCAAAACGAATTATCCGTGAGGAACTTGTTCCAGATTGGTTAAAAGCTGAACAGCAGCAAGACCAACCTAAACAAGAAATAGACGTTACAGTGGAACAACAACTTGAAATGATTCAGTTAAAGCAAGATTTAGGACAAGAACTCACGTTAGAAGAAGAGGACTTACTGCAGGAGCATAGCTCTACGTATAGTTTGTTGGAGATAGCTCAGGTAAAACAAGACCTAGGACAAGCTTTAACGCCAGAGGAACAAGAATGTTTGCGTCAACAGAACCAGTTAAAAGACACAGCTTCTTAACTTTTGAATAGAAATCTCTTAGAAGCTGATGTTTTAATACATTCTGTTTATTTAGAACTGTGTTCTAAATAAACAATAACTAATCATCTATGTAGGAGGAGACAATTATGCCACATAAAATTACCTTAACTGGATCAGCTACAGGACCCTTACGAGAATATGATCGCTATGTTGCCTTTGATATGCGTGAAAAAGGATCACCATCTGCGCCTAAGGGGTTGAAGAAGAGTACCTTTATTTCGTATACCGTATTTGTTGCAAAGAAAGCATTTAATAAAACCGGGCTTACGAAGAAAAGCATCATGCATGAAAAGATTTTAATTCAAGGGGAACCAACGTTAGATATTCCAATTGATGAATGTCCTGGTGAGGTAGGGGTGATCTGTTTCCAGATTACCGTTCTCCCGAACAAAAACGATAAAGAGAAGAATCAGTCAGAGGCGAAAAAAGAACCTAAACAAGAGGCTTCTGCGCCTCCTCAAGAACAAAACAACAAGGAATCTACTAAACAGCAGGAAGAACAAGTACCTGTTTCTCAACCTGTAGCAAATGAACAGAAGAAAGAAGCAGAAACGGTACAGC
>Ga0209574_10000382_pt1 | contig 11391 bp, 10 predicted proteins | sample AgamicMgMarz_FD_187168 | JGI IMG/M metagenome (GOLD analysis project Ga0209574, IMG submission 187168) | Agave microbial communities from Guanajuato, Mexico - Mg.Ma.rz (SPAdes) (version 2) | ecosystem: Host-associated > Plants > Phyllosphere > Phylloplane/Leaf | place: Guanajuato, Mexico... | reverse complement strand
CTTGCCGTCTGCGCCGATCACCAGCGCCGTCGCCTCACCCTTCTCGTTGCGCGAGACTGCGCGCTGCGGCACCAGCATGCCGCGGGCCTGAATGCCTTGGATCATTTCGGCGCGCGCGAACATGCCGGGGAGGAGAAGCCCGTCGGGATTGGCGAAGACCGCGCGGATCACCTGGCTGCCCGTCGCTGGGTCGACCGTCACGTCGGTGAACTTGAGCGTGCCCTCCTGTGGATAGGTCGTGCCGTTCTCGAGCTTGAGCCGGACGCGCGCGGCGCCGCTGCCGCGCCTGACTGCGCCCTGGAGCATCTGCTGGCGCAGATTGAGCACTTCGCTGCTCGATTGCTGGATGTCGACATAGATCGGGTCGAGCCGCTGGATCGTCGTCAGCGGATCGGCCTGAGACGCCGAGACCAGCGCGCCGGTGGTGAAAGTCGATCGTCCGATCCGGCCCGAGATCGGCGCGCGGATCGTCGTGCGGCCGAGGTCGATCTGCGCGCTGCGCAGCGCAGCTTCCTGCGCAGCGACGTCTGCGCGCGCCTGGTGCGCGCTCGCTGTGGCGTTCTCGGCATCCTGGCGCGAAATCGCATTGATGCGCACCAGCTCGTTGTAGCGGCGCGCGAGCGCGCCGGTGGAACCGATCGCGGCGCGGGCCCGCGCCAGCGCCGCACGCGCGCTCGCCACTTGCGCCTGATAGGGCGCCGGATCGATCCGGTAGAGCGGCTGGCCGGCGCGGACCATGTCGCCTTCCTCGAACAGCCGGGCCTGGACAATGCCGCTGACCTGCGGACGCACGTCCGACGTCTCATAGGCGCTGGTGCGGCCCGGCAGTTCCGTGCTCAGCGTCACCGGCTCCTCGCGCATCGTGACGTAGCGCACCGTCGGCGGCTGCGCGGTCGCTGCCGCTTGCTGCTGCGCGTCGTCACCGCCACCGCCGCAACCGGAGAGAATCAGTGCTACACCAAGCGCCGACGTCAGTTTTTTCATCGTGTTCACCGGGAGATATATTGATTGTGAGTGAGCGTTCACACACATATGGAGGGCGGGCTTATATGAGCCGGTATCGTCCTTGGCAAGCGGGAGGCAGCGTTAATGGATGACCAACAACTGCCGCCGAGCCGGGCGGACCTGCGCCGCGAGCATCTGCTCGAAGTCGCGCGAGCGTTGTTCGTCGAATATGGATTCCACCAGACCGGCATGGCGCAGATTTCGGCCGCGTCGGGCATCAAGATGGGGCAGATCTATCGCGACTTCCAAAGCAAGGAGGACATCATCGCCTCGATTTGCGAGCGCGACGTCGCCGCATGGCTCGAGGAGGATGTACTTGCCGCGGCGGTCGAGACGGGCGACATTCCCGCGGTCCGCGACTGGCTCGACCGCTTCCTGCGTGGCGATGAGCCCGTCGAGGAATGCCGGGTGATGAGCGAGATCGTCGCCGAATCGGGCCGCAGCGCGCGGATCGCCGAGCTCAATCGCACGGTGGACCGTAAGGTGCGCGACAGCCTGTCCGCTGCGCTGACCGCGATCTCGCCGGGCAGCAATCAGCCCGATGCGCGCGACTCGCTTATCGATTTCATCTTGGCGATCGGCCTTGGGACGATGATGCGGCGCACCTTCGATCCCGAACTCAAGGTCGAGCGGCTGTTCCACTATGTCTCGGCGATCGTCGACGAGCGCATCAATGCGCTCGCGCGGTAGCGGGTCAGCGCGATGGCCCACAGTTTCCAGCCAGGACGGTTATCGTGAAGAAGCTTGCTTGCCCGGCTCGCATGGGACGGCCCCGCGAATTCGACATCGAGCAGGCGCTCGCCGCCGCCATGCTCGTCTTCTGGCGCAAGGGTTACGAGGGCGCGTCGATGGCCGATTTGACAGAAGCGACCGGGGTCTCGCGCCCGAGCCTCTATTCGGCATTCGGCAACAAGGAAGCGCTCTTCAAAAAAGCGCTCGAGCGTTATGTGCGGGAGAAGCTCGATTTCATCGACCGCGCTCTAGCGGCGCCCACCGCCCGCGGCGTGGCGGAAGGCATGCTTCACGGCATGCTCGCTCTACAGACCAAGGAAGGCGATCCAAGGGGTTGTCTGGGCGTCATCAACTCGGTGGCGTGCGGAACCGAGGCGGAGGCAATCCGCGCCGACGTGCTGGCGCGCGGGAGCGCGATCAAAGACGCGATGGTCGCGCGGTTCGAACGTGCTCGCGAGGAGGGCGATCTGCCGCAGGGAACCGATCCGGTTGCCATCGCCATCTATTTGATCGCGCTTTTGCAAGGGATTGCGCTCCAGGCAGGTGCTGGCGCCCCGAATGAGGAACTCAGCGGGCTTGTTGAAGGCTGCCTGGCGTTGTGGCCTTCAGCATAGCCGTGAGGTCCGGGCGTAGTTGTGGAGTAGCGGCTAAGCGCCCTCAAATCCGCCATTCAGCCGATCTCCAATAAATCCCAAAAGTGGCCGCTCGGTCCCCAACATTCACCTTCAGCGATCACGACATTCCATACGCTACAGAGGGCTCCGCGGGGAGCGTCTAAAGCTGCGCCAGAATGACCGGGTCGGTGATCCTGTCGTCCGCTGCCAGCAGGGCGGCTTTGGACAGGATGATCGACAGCGTGCGATCGCCCTCGAAAGGCAGCCAGACGCGACCGCTTTGCCGCTCCTGCGCCGGCACGATGCAGATGTGGCGTTCTTCGCGAAAGCAGGCGCCCGAACCGAGATGGATGCGATAGCGATGCCGCGTTCCTTGCACCATGAGGTAGCGGTCGTCGAGCGCGAGTCTCGGTGCGATCTTCAGACGCGGCACGATGCGCTCCAGCATGGCGCGTCGACGATTTCCCGCGGTTTCCAGCGCCGCGGTATTCGAACGATGCCAATAGTCCATCGCCGATCGGTCCCATTGCGACGGATGCGCGGCGTCACCGCCGCGGTCGAGCCAGTTGGGATCGGCGGCGATCGACGCGACCGAGGTGAACAGATCGGCGTGGCGCATCACCTCGGAAAACACGACGGCGGGGACTTCGACGAGCGGGACCACGCCCCCGCGCGGGCCATTGGCGCGCCCGGCCGCGTGAAACTGGACCCGATCGGTGGCAACATAGGTGTAGGCGCCGTTCTCGCTGGTCTCGGGGTCGTCCCCGCCCGTTCCCTCGACCCAATAGTCCACCACGAGCCCATGTGCCGGGATCTCGAGGTGCCACGGCTGGTCGTTGGGCGTGTCGAAGGCGACACGGTGGGTGACGCGCCAGCCGTTCAGACGCGCGAGCGTCATCGCCTGATGCTGCTTGAGCAGGTGCGCCGCCCAGCGGTTGGTATAGGTGGCCGTCGTGCGCTCCGCGTCGGTGAGCGTATACACCTCGCGCCAGGCCTGGGCGAAGGGCTGGGTCAGTTGCAGCGCCTCCAGCCGGTCGCGCCACGCCTCGATCTCGGCGGGCGTGGCGTCGACCGGGTGCCAAAGCCGCACGGTTGCTTCTTCGAGCGACACGGGTTGCCCGAAGGCGTCCGCCAGTCCCTCATCGCCGGCCAGCGCGGTCACCGTCGTGCCAACCCGCTCGACCGACCAGATTAGGCGCGAGGCGATCGCGCGCAACAGCGGGTGATCAAGATACCGTTCCCGCCAAACTGCGGCGGGCCAGTGACGATCCTCCAGATACAGGCGCTGGATCCGGCTTGGCTGGACGGAAAGGTCTGCCTCGAGCTCCTTCGCGGCCGCGCGCACGGCTTTCAGCGCGTCGCCGTCGTCCTTCATCGCGGCGGAGGGCGCCTTGAGCGCTCTGCCGTCCGATCCTGCCCAGTCGATCGTCACCGAGCGACCGTCGACGACGCGCAGGGTCGCCGTCCCCCCGCCAAGCGCAACGGTCCGTTGGCCGTTTCGATCGAGATCGTGCGTCGGCACGCTCAGTTCGTCCAGCGTTGCCCGGTCGATGCCGGCGGCGGCCGCTGCTTCGTTCAGCCTGATATCGACCTTGGCCTTGATCTTGGGATATTTGGTGCGGGCAAGAATGCGCGCGAGGAACGGCACCCCGGCGCCGTCCGGCAGCGCCGCCAGCGTCCAGAGGCAAGCGTTGCCGAGCTTCTCGTTGCGGATGCCCATGCCGGGCTCGGTCACGTAGCAGCGCTTCAAGGCATAGGTGGTCAGCAAGGGGCCGAGCACCTCAGCGTCGATATCCGCCGACAGGAAGATGATCGTGCGGATCGCATCGTTGTTGGCAACCGGCTGGCCGCCGGGGGAAGGCGCGGCGGCGAGCGCCCGCAGGAGATCGAGCCGCTCGTCCCTCGATACCGATGAGAGCAGCTGACGTCCTTCCACGAGCCACTTCGCCGTCGGTGCGCTCTTCGACGCCACCTCGGCCGCAAGACGGCTCAACTGGCGGGCGATCTCGGGATTTCGGGTCACGAACGGGGCGGCAGCAGCGAAGCGTGCGTGCAATTGCTCGCCGAAAGCAGCGGTCTGGTCGACGAAATGCCCCTGATGCTCTCGATCGGCGCATCCGCCGAGCGGCAATGCGCGCATCCGCTCGGTGATCTTGCGGAGTTCCTCGGGCGAGGCGTCGGGGAACGCGATGAGGTCGGCGGCCAGAGTACCCAGCTGGTCGAGCAGCGCCCGATGCGGCGCATCGAACAGCCGCACATCCAGCAGATTGTCGAAGTGACCGCCCAGAATGTTGGTCGCGTTCCAGGCGTCGAACTTCACTTCCGGCGGCGCAAGCGGGGGCAGGCCTTCGAGCCGCGGTTGTGCGTCGAGGCCCTTTCGTCCGAAGACCCCGGGCGTTGCCGGCGCTGTGGCGGAAGGCATGGACCGCAACACGTCTTCCGCCTGAAGACGGTAATCATCGAGCGTGATGACGCGCTCGTCCTCGAGCGCTGCCTTGAGCGCCTGCGACGCGCGGCCATGCGGATGCCGCGCAATCGTCTCGAAGATCAGTTCGAACACCTTCTTGTGCCTGAGCTTCCAGAGATAGGGCAGCAGTCGGAGGAACGCCTCGGCATCGCCATCCGGGTCGACCAGCTCGATCTTGCGCAGGGCGAGAACGCCCAGCACGTTGCCGATTTCCGCGGGCATCTCGGGCAGGGCGAGTTCGAGTCGATAACGTCCGCGGCGCTTCTGGACTTCATGCCATCCCACATTTTCGAAGCGCTCGGTGTTTGTAGCGAGCCAGCTGACCAGCCGGTGGAAAGCCGCGCCGCGCCCGGCCGGCGAGAGATCAGCGAGCGCGCGCATCGCCGGGTGGTTAACCGTCTGCGACAGGGTCGTGTTGCGTGCCGCCCCCTCATCGTCGAGCACGGCCTTGAGCGCGCTGCCCAGGGGCTCCCCAAGTGCGGCGAACACGCGATCCCGAACCAGGTCGAGCGCGATCCCGCGCGCGTCGAATGCGACGAGACCCGGGACCTCCGTGCGCGCGAGTCCGGCCGTCGGCAGAAGCGCCTCGACTCGCTCGATGCACGTGTTCCGGTCGGTTTTGGCGGCGATCAATCGCTCGAACGCCGCCACCAGCGCAGCGCGGCTTGCGAGATCGTTCCTCGCGGCCGCTTCGCGGACGAGCGGTTCGAGCCAGACTGCACCGTAGGAACGGCTGTGATTGCCCAGAGCGACGATCTCCGCGGCGGCAATCAACGCCCGCGCGAGGTCCGCAGACGAGAAGGGAAGGCGTTCACCGTGGTGCGCCACGCTCGTGCGCAGCCCCATTTCGAGAGCGCCGCCGAGCGCTCCGTCCAGCCGTGCTCGTTCGGGCGTCACCCGCTGCTTCCTGCACCATGCGTCCCATCGCGGCGCGAGGTCGAGCAGCTCGAGCGCGAGGGGAAGCGGGTCGCCGACGAATGCGGCAGCATGGGCCACCTCGGTTGCCAACCTCAGCCGGGCGTAGTCGTTGCTCAATTCGCCGCGATGTATCGACACGAAGAGCTGCCGCAACGCCGGTTCCCGAAAGCCGGTCAGCGCACCCGTCGGGTCCGAGGCAACGAGGTTCGATTCGCGCGGCTCAGGCCTACGGCTTCCGAAGAGCTGTCGGAGCATCGCTCAACCTCCCTTGAGTGGGGTGATCATCAAGAACGTCGCCGCACCGGTCCGGGCGAGATCGATCTCCTCGTCCAGATCCTCTGCCTGGTGATCGTCGAGCAGCAGGAAGAAGCGCCCTGCCAGAAACGCCTTTTCCGCAGCTTCGGCAACCGCGTCGCGCCTGGCAACGTCCTGAAACAGGCTGCCGAAGCCGCGTTCGGTTGACTGGGCCTCGTCGAATATCTGGCGCGCGTCCTCCCAATGCAGTTCGGCTCGCGCGCGTATCACTTCGCGCACCGTCGCCACCTGTCGGGTGAATTTCGCCACGCCCGCCTGTACCGGCGGTGCTCCCGCCTCGTCCATCAGCGCAAGTTCCATCGAAGCCCCTCCCTAGCGACTTCGGCGTAATCAAATTCACCTTCGGATCAGTTAATCGGGGCGCGTTCTTATTCTTTCCGCCGTCTTGCTCGATAAGCGGGGAAGCTGCCACCGCTGCGGGTTATCAAGCGCCATGGCTAACTGGCGAAGATGGTCAGTCGAGAGTTCCGCGCGGTCGAACGGCAGCTTCCGCCTAGTGCGCGCCGGAACCTGCCATTTTGCAATCGGCCCGAAAAGATCGCAAATCGCCCTGATTGCTGAAGCCTGGGACACTCGTGCCGTTCCTGCTCGACTAGTCGAAGCTCTTGTCAGGAGCCGAACTTTAGCAGCTACGCGGTCGACATTGCCAAAAGGACTGAGAAAGACCGTGGCACCGCGTTGGGCGGATTATTCAGAAAGACGATCTCGGATTTGAGGACCGGCATACTGGTTCGATGACGACAAAGGGCAACCGCAATGATCAGCATGCAGGCGACAATTCCGCTCACCGGAGCCCCGAAATATGCGGCGGTGGTACTTGCCGCTGCCCTGCTCATGTCGGGCGCAGTTTGGATCGACAATCAGATTCAGCGCCGCTCGATAGGTCGCAACGTCCGCTAGCGGGGCGTGGGCTGACGCTCGAAGCCGAGTTCGCTGCGCTGGCCGCTATGCGCCCCAATTGCGCCCATTCGAGTTGCTGGTGGCGGCGCCAGAAAGCCGACGTTCGTTCAGGCGCGAGTTCCCGTCTTCACGCAACTTCGAGATGTTGGTCGAGCGTCTCGAGCGGCAGGATGTGCTTGTAGATGAGAAGATTTCGAACCACGTGCGGATGAACGTGGTATGCCTCCGCGCAACGCGTGATCTGGTGGGGCTTCGGATTCTGGAAATCCACATAATCGCGCACGCCGCGAAGCGGGCACAGTAGGCTCTGCGCAAACGCCCGTTGGAATTTCTGCCGGTCGGATTTCGCCGAACTGATCGGACCGAAGGCGGACTCGTCGGTCCAGATCGCGTCGCCGAGCAGGCGCGAGATCTCGAAGCGGCGGTCGAAATCGCGCACCGATTGCAGCGCCACTTTCTGCTTGGACTTCGTGGTCCTCAGGCGGGCCGCATACGGTAGTTGCCGCGCGGTGTCGCTCGCCGCCTTGATATCCTCCCACCGGCTGAGAAGGAGAGAGGCAAAAGCCTTGTCGCTGATCGGGTTATGTCCTTGACCAATGAAGTCACGCACCTGCGACGCGGCTGCCTCAGCCTGTTGCCAAGGGCTTGGATAGAGAATGTCTCCCTGATTCAGATTAACCCGCTCGGTGATGCCGAAGTCCAGAACGAGTTCGGATGCTTCTGAGGCCGCGATGGCATCGTCCAGAACCGCAGGCGAACTCGCGCCCTGCGCTGCGATCGCGGCTTCCTCGATGTCCCGCTCATTAAGCCGATCAGAAATCTTGAGGAAATGGTCGATGACATCCGCCGGCGCCTCGTCGGCATCAAATCCTAGACAAGCCTCGAGGCGCCGCCACGCCGCGAGCTCGGGTTCGTTTCTTTCCGCTTTTAGCTGGTGGACAAGCGTTCCAAGAACCGGGGCGTCGTTGGAATTGGCGCAATTATCGAGGACGAGTGTGAAGAAATCGTCCACGCCGAGCTCGAACTGGGATGCCTGGATGGTTCGCACGCGTGTCTCGAGGAAGCGCAGCTGTCCGATCGAGGGTTGACGATTGATACTGGGCGCGAAGGTGACGCGCTCGCCTCCGGAGTAGATCATCATCGGTGGCCATTGGGTGCCACCCGACGCTGCGCTCAGTTCGTGTCGCAGTCGCCAATCGACAGAAGGGAGGTTTGCATCATCGATCGGCTCGCAGCGCAGCCGCCACCAATTGTCCGCGAACCACAGGCCGAGGCTGACTGCCGAGGCCCGCACAAAGTCACGATTCGTATTCGCCGCGAGATCGGCAATGCGCGTTAGAACGTCATCGCCAAGCCGAATGGAGATCTCGGCGACATCGTCGGCGCGCGACTGCGCGTCCGGCCAGGAAGCGTCAATTTCGAAATAGCCGCTCATTTGCCGTAACGTTCCTGCGCTGCATCTGCGATCGCGACCGCCGCATTCCTCTTCATGTCGAGCATTTGTTGTATCACTGCTTCGTCCTGGTCGTAAGCCCAATCGCGGACTCGCGAAATGACCTTGCTTGCTATCGGATCGCCGGGGAGTAGCGGGTAGCCGTGGTAGAGAGCTTGGACTTCATTGGTGAGTCGCGCCTCGAATACCCAACCGCTGTCGTCGATAGTCCATAGCAGGCGGGGGCAATCCCCTGCCTGCGCTGCGCTCGTGAGCCCCATCGCGATGCCCCGCATCATCAGCGCAGGAACGCGCCTCATATCCTCGGGCGTGAATCCCGCATGTTCGTCGCAAAGTGTCGGATCGATCGAGGTGCCGGGGATCGGGTCCAGGCGAAAGGCACGTGGATCTCGTTTGTGCTTCGCATAGCCCTCATATGTGGCCCGCTTTGCCAAAGCGGTCAGCGCCGCACTTTCGAGAGCAGGCGTTTGCAGCTGACGCTTTACATTGGTGCCGTGGCGATCTGCGTTGGTTCTCGTGGGTGGGCGCCGAGCGATCATACACCGAGGATATAGCGCGCAGCGCGCGCCGCACCAGACAGCCGACGTCCCACTGCGGGAGTATGCAAGCCGTCACAGTTCTGCCGGCAAAGCCCCCAAATTGTTGCCTTCCAGAGCACTTCGCTCTCTTCCCAATTCCTGCCCTTCATTCATGTGCGGCTGAGAGAGCGCTAGCAATCCAATTGCTGGCCCTCCCTGGGCCCAGGAGCACCTGAACTGTTTGCTGGCGTCCGGCTCGCAACCTTCATGGAAAATGGCCCGGCAGGGGCCATTGCCGAACCATTTCAAGCCTCCACGCGCGGGAGCCTTTGGTCGCGCAGTGCTCCTCGATCCCATCTACGAAGATTTCGCTAGCCGGCACTCGGCCGGTAGAATTCTACGTGGAACAGGACGGCCCCAAGCGGCTCCACCCGATGCACGATGGTCGGTTCGATAACGGCAGCCGTCGCGGGCGTAAGGATCGTTTCCGAGGCGGGCCGGCGCCGATCGGTCACAAAATAGCGCAGTTGGCCCTGCTCGACACGTATCAGGCCCCATGTGCCCTCCTTTGTCGAATGATCGCTCATCAAGGCTGCGGGCACGCTGGCCTCCGTGAAGCTCGGTGTGCGCTTGTAGCATTCGACGGCGTCGAGAAGCTGGACGATCATGCGGCATTCCGCTCGCGGTAGAATTGAACGCCCAGCTGCAGGCTCTCGGCGATCCGATCCGCGCGCTCCCGGAAAGCGATCGCCAGGTCCGGTGGGAGCAGCTCGTCACTGGTCTGCTTCCACAGCGCCAGCCAGCGCGCGAAGTTCTCCGGCGTCATGTGCGCTTCGTGGCGGATATGCGCGACCATCGGCTGGCCCTTGTAGCGGCCGCTGGTGAGCATCACCGACGACCAGAACGCAATCAGCTTTTCGAGATGGTGCGGCCAGTCCTCGATTGCGCCATCGAAGATCGGACCGAGCACCGCGTCCTGCCGGACGCGCGCATAAAAGGCCGGCACCAGCCGGGCGATATGGTCTTCGGTGAGCTTCGTCGTCATCGTGTGCGGCCTATGGATGGAGCGCAGACGAGGCAGACGCGGAGGCCATGCCCCCGCGCCCGTCGTCCAGGTTAGGCGACCTTCTTCCAGATCGGCTCGAGGGCGACATGCGGGGGGCAGGCGGCCACTGCGCCGCTCGGCAGGCCGCCAAGCTCGTTCGCGAACCCGTGGTTGACGTCACGGTGATGCGCCTCATCGGCACGGACCACCAGTACCACGTCGCGCAGGGTTGCCGTATCGGGCAGGCCCCAATACCGCTTGGCGATGTCGGGTGCGGCCACGTTTTCGCTGCGGCCCTCGTCGATCTCGGCGAGATAATGGGTGTAGCTGATCACCGCCTCTTCCTCGAAATAGCCGACGACACGGTGCGCGGTCTTCGAGCTGACGAGATAGAGGGCGAAGAAGAACAGGTAGAACACCCATTGCACACCGATGATCACCGCCCGCTCAAACCAGGTCGGCTTGGCGATCTCGATAAACGTCATCAGGTGCATGCGCTCATTCTCGGCCTCGTCCATGAGCGTCTTGATCCAGCCCTTGTCGTCGCACATGCGACGCAGGCATGCGAGATGGTTGATCGTCGCGCCGACCATGCCCGGCACGGCGGCGACAGTCTCGAGCACGACGGCGCGATGGCCATAGCGCTCGGCGAAGAAGGTGTCGGCGGTCCAGCGCAGCAGCTTGGTGAAGCCGAAGGCGATCCGGTCGGAAACGCCCTTGGGCTGATGGTGCACGCTGAGGTCGATGAAGGGCGGGGTCATTGCAGGTCTCCGTAGTGCGGGCGTTTGATGTTGCACTCCGTCTATGCCGCGCGGCCGCACGGAGAAATTTGGATGTTGTCCCTACCGCGCGTACCCTAAGGGCCTTACCGGAGGTGAGCTGGGCGGTGCGATATAGGGCATGAGCAAGGGCGTGACACAAAGGCGACAGCCCTTTCAGTACGGCATGTTGCCATCGCCGCCGCTGCTCGTGACGCTGGCGCTTGCCCTGGTCGCCATCGCGCTCGGCGCAGGGATACGCATCGCCTTCGCCGCGGAACTGGGGCAGCGCGCGACCTATATCTTCTTCGTGCCTGCAGTGGTTGTCGCGAGCGCACTTTCCGGCTTGCGCGCGGGCTTCCTGGCGAGCCTGGGGGGGGGCGGCATCGGGTTTGTGGTGCGATCGCATGCTCGGGCCGATCGCCGCGCCGAGCCTGATCGCCGCCGGTGCGTTCGTGGTGATCGGGTGCGCGGTGGCGCTGGGTGGCGAATGGTTTCAGCGCGCACGGGCCGAAGCCGAAACGGTGACTGCGGGGCTCGCGCGGCGCGAGGCCCATCTGCGCTCGGTGCTCGACACGGTGCCCGATGCGATCGTGGTGATCGACGATGGCGGCATAATCCGCGACTTCAGCCCGGCCGCCCAGCGCATGTTCGGCTGGGAAGCCG
>Ga0209574_10000381_pt1 | contig 11399 bp, 10 predicted proteins | sample AgamicMgMarz_FD_187168 | JGI IMG/M metagenome (GOLD analysis project Ga0209574, IMG submission 187168) | Agave microbial communities from Guanajuato, Mexico - Mg.Ma.rz (SPAdes) (version 2) | ecosystem: Host-associated > Plants > Phyllosphere > Phylloplane/Leaf | place: Guanajuato, Mexico... | reverse complement strand
AAACTAAACTATTAACAAGAGACTTCGACAAGTGTTTTCCCTACCGAGAATAGGGGGAACGGTTTAAGAGTGTTACCGCACTTCTTAAACAGTTGAAGTCTTTTTTCTATCCGCACGTTTTTGTTAATTTAATTATAGCGTTAAGTCGTCTCATAATTCAATAAAAAATTAGCAAAATATATCAAAACAAGTATTTTTAGCTACGATCTATTCGTTATTTCTTTAGGAGTCGACTTCATCATAGCTGAATTTGTGGAATCTGGGGAGGGGTAATTTTTTACCCCTCCCAAAGTATTTAAAAGTATGTTATAATGCTACATTTTTCATAACCTCGAAGATTTAGTGATTCGTACACTTACAATGATAATCGCAAATAGTTCTTCTAGGTAGGGTGATTTTTTACAAAAAGGACTATAAAAAATCACCTTATGGAAAGAGTTAAAAATATGATAAAAGCAGTTTCTACTTCATGTAGAAGCTGCTTTTATGTTGAATCCTAGGAGTAGAAATTGTCTTGTATCTCTAGCTATCTGTACATGTTTATCGGCAATCACATCGTCAAGATATCTCATGTTTTGTTCAATCACGTAATTTTAAATATACTGATAGGTGCCTCTATTGAGTGAAATAATTTAGCATGTTTTATTTATCATCTTCATATTATCCGATTAATTTTTTCAACAGAAATAGAATCTACATTTTAATTTTAGTTTCTATGTTTCGTGTTAATTCTTTAAAATAGTGGTGCTGTCTAAAAATAGGGAGAAGAGCATAAGGGATTTTTGCCCCCACAGGCTGTGTGGGGTTAGGCAGAGCCTAACAAAACCTCGGGTACAAGGAAATGTTTGCAAGAACCCCCTCAGCGTACCCTCGAATTAAAGGACAGTCCCTTCACCGCACCTTCAGTGATTGCAACATTTGTGCCAGGAACCCCTTCACCGACCCTTCATAATTGATAAACGTCCCCTCAAGGGTCACTTCATTTTGAAATGTTTTTGAAAAAAATAAGACAGAGGCAAGCGATCTTTTTTTATTTTTGTTCTCACGTTCGTAATCAAAACTGCCATCTTTTTTACTTGCAATACAAGTGATTTACAATTGCTTTTTTATCATTTATGAATTGATTTTTATTCTATAAACGATGAGTGTTCTAAAAAAGTGCAGGTTCACATGAGTTAGAAAAAGATTTTGTGAAAAAGAAAATAAAAAACTATAGAAAAGCTAATACAGAATTAAAAATTGAGATAAAAAAAGATGCGATCCAATCTAATGATGGAAGCATTCACCTCTATGAAGATGAACAAAAAAGTGTACAGAGGAAGCTCCAAAAGTTGAATGAAAAGCAACAAGATTTAGCCATGAAGTGAAAAAAGAGGTGTCGCCACTGACTCGCCAATGGGTCGCCAGAGAGTCGCCGGACACGGTTTTTGAGTCGCCAGAGAGTCGCCACTTTGAGTGTTTTCATGATATCACGGTTAAGCTAGGCCCTGCCTAGCCCCACACAGCCTGTGGGGGCAAAAACCCCTTATGCTCTTCTCTCTATTTTAGGGAAGAACTAGAATTTATAGGAAGGGAACGAATGTAGTGGATATAATCGTACGAAATATAAATACAATGGCAATGAGAGAAATTGATGAAATAGCAAAAGAAAAAAAGATTTCCCCGCAGGAATTTTTAAAAGGTCGGTTTGAAAAGTCGTTAGCTACAGAGAAAAGGAACATGACAAGAGGAAAAGAGAAGAGAAAAAACAATATGAATTCACGAAATTTTTTGCACGTAACAATGGAGCACAATCCACAAAAAAAACGGAATGCAACACAAGAAATGAAACAATAAAAAAAGCAAAAGTTTGAATGGGAAAAGAGGACTCTTTTTTACCATTTTGTATCCTATGCTAAGTTAATTTTGATTTTACGTGAGGGAGATGATACTCTTGATCTCGCTTTGCTCTGCTGTTTGACAGGACTCTTATATTTCTCTATGAGTACTTGCGACTTGTATGATTCGGATATGGCTCCGACTGAATAATATAAAGAACGAATGTCATAAGGATAACAGAAGGAAAAATGGCTCATAGAGCTTCTGACTGCCAATGTAAGAATTTCCATTCATAAGAAAAGAAAAATTCCTTATATAAATTAATCTTGGTTTAAGTTAGGAGCACAGCCTATTTTTTTTCGTCTTGAAAATCCTTCATCTGTTTGTTTGATATAAACAATGAATAAATGAACGGTTTGCACGACACCCTTATACATCCGTAAAGTTTCTAGATTATTTATCATCTATTATTTCTTAGCAAACTGTTTTTCAATGGTAGCTGAAAAGAGGATCTTAAGAGCTAGAAACGTAGTTAAAAAGAAATATAAACTTAGTAGTGGAGAGATGAGAGAAAGTAAGGATTACTATTTATACAATTTTTTGTTATATTATTCTAAATTAGAAACTATATTCCGACTTCATTTACAGGATTTTTACAAAAAAATCTATTTTTTTGTAAAAAATACTTCCCTTTTTTCCAATAAGTGTTTATTATGGTATTTGTTAGCCTTATAGGCTACTAATATGAATTATTGGGAGGATTTGGGGATGAAATTCAAAAAAGGTTTAACTTCGTTAGTACTATGCGGTGCACTTCTAGGTTCAGGGGTAACAGCAGCATTTGCCTCTACAGCATACGTAGGTGGTGGAAAATGGGACTATGGAACAGGTGGAGGAAAGGTTTGGTCAAACTATTACCATGGTTCTAAAGTACATAAATCTTCAGTTCAAGGAGCCTATTACTATGATTCTGGATGGAAATCTGCGGGCGTAACATCTTATGCAAGTGCGACAGATAGAGCGTTTGCAGTCGATTATTCTTATTGGGATGTACAATAATACAGATTATTTTCACTTGTATTTTTCAGAATAATTGCTAAACATTACGTTCTTTTACTAATCTAATAGATTTAATTAGTCATTTTTATAACAATAATTTAATTCCTGAGGAATGTTGGTATTTTTCCATATTTCTCAGGAATTACTTATTTTTATATTTATAAAAATAAGTACAAAATTAACAGCGTACATATATCTAGTTAACTATAGAGGGAAAAATAATAAACATTTATTTAACTATTTTTTTCTCATTACGGCATAGGTTTTATGAAAATTATTTAAGGATTTCAAAAGATTAAAAAGAGTAATTATTTCAATATTAGCTTATAGCGGGGGACTATCATGAAAAAGATTTTAATAGGTCTAGTACTTGTAGCCTATGGCATTTCATCTTTTATGTTTATTAAATACTATGAAGTAAAAGAAATGATAGATATTAATTCATCTAATAAGGCATCACTAAATGTGGTTGAATGGAGTAAAAACGAAAGACCAGAAGATAAATTGAATAAGATAGATGAAATCTCAAGAAAAGAAAAGGTGAATATCTACAAGGTAGTATATAAGCCTATTGAAACTTCACAAAAGCAAAAGATAATTCTTTATTCCGCAATAAACGATGTAGATAAATTTAAGAAAGAATTTCCTTTAAAAACAGGAAAACTATTTACAGAAAAAGATTCTACAGATCTATATTTATCATCTCTAAATGAAAAAAATAATAAACAAGTTGGTAGAATAGATTTATTTTCACCCAGTAACATTATTGAAATAAGACCACTGAAAGCAGCAAAGAATGAAAATTTAAGAGGAACTTATTTAATTGATAGTGAAAAAACCAAAGTTATTGAAAAAATAAAAGATGAATTGAAAACAAAAGTAGATTTTAAAATTAAAAATCAAAAGCAATTAAACATTATAAATACCTTAGTAGATCAGGGATTTAGTAAATATCTAATAATCGTTCTTGTTATCATATTCATTTTAATTTCCTTAAGTTTTTTATACTATATTTTATTAAATTACAAAGAACTGGCAATAAAAAAAATGTTTGGTTACAGCGATAGAGAGCTAATTTTTAAACATTTAATGAAAGAGAATGTACTAATTCATGCCATAGCTTTGGGAATAGTGCTTATATTCCAAGTTATTTACTTATTCTTTTATAATAGAATGAGTAGATTTTTAGATTTTAGCAGCGAGTGGGTCGTGTGGCAGCTTGTTTTTACATTTGTGTCTATTCTATTTGGATTAGTCCCTTTCTTAATGGTATACCATATAAAAATTGCCGAAATGTTAAAAAATAAGAAACCCTTAAAACTAGTTCAGTTTTTAAACTATAGCTCAAAGCTTATTTTTTCAATAATTTTAGTTGTTCTGTTTATTAACTTCCTTAATAATTATCAAGAATTTACAGCACAAAATTCTAACTATGAGAAATGGAATACCACAAAAAATTACAGTTTTTATGAGATCCAAGATACTTCTACTGGAGATCATGACATTTGGGCATATAAAGTAGGAGTAAAGAGTAAGAAACTTTTTAATTTAGCTAGTGAAAAAGGAGCTATGCTCGTAAAACCATCGGACAGTATAGTATACAAAGAATTTATTGAAAGTGAACAATCTATTCCTGTTAGAGAAAAAGGCAATGAATATGATCCAGAAGAAGGTAATACTATTCAAGTGAATCCCAACTATTTAAGGCATAATCCTGTTTACGACCTCAATGGTAAGAAAATAAAGTTAAAAGAAAATTTTGGCGACAATTTAATAGTATTAGTACCAGAAAAATATCGTGACTTCGAAAAGGATATTTTAAAAAGATATAAAGAGTGGTATCAATTTAAAAGATTTATTGATGAAGATACATATTATAAGAATACAGGAAAAAAAGTTAAACCACATAAAGAGGTTGAAGTGAAGTTAGTTTATATAAAAAATAGGCAGAAACATTTTTTATATAATCCTAATCTAGAGATCGAGAATCAGAATTATGTTAAGGATTCTTTACTAGTAGTTGTTAATTCACAAAATATGGGGGGAGATAGTTATCTTAATTATCTAAGCGCAGGTTATTTTTTCCCTCATATAAATGATTCCAATAATCCGTATAAGGAATTAAAAAATGATATTAAATTAGCAGACCTTCAGGATACAATTCTTACTACGCCTTTATTATATAGTGTTGTCGACGGTTATATGTTTAATTTACAAAATGAAATTAAAATGAATCTTTTCTTGTCAATCCTATTATTAAGTATAGAAATAATAATTACTATTTTCATGATTTTGAACTATTTAGAAAGAAACAAACTCATTCATTCAGTTCAAAAGATCAATGGATTCTCTTTTTTTAAGCGACATAACAAATTCTTTAGTATGGTAAGTCTTTTTTGGTTAATTATTTGCTTAGGGTTATTAGCTATTGGAATATCAACCGTTACAATGACATTGTTTATCGTATTAGCTTTTTTAGTGTTTGAATGGATATTAGTTTATACCATGATCAAATTTACAGAGAAGAAAAAGACGAAGGACGTATTAAAAGGGGCATAAGATATATGGAAATTGAATTAAAAAACATATCTAAAAAATATGGAGATAAACAACTATTTGAAAATTTGAATTTGGCAATAAAACAAGGAGAAATGGTTGCTATTACCGGACAGAGTGGAAAAGGAAAATCAACATTATTAAATATAATAGGACTCTTAGAAGAGCCTGATTCCGGAGATGTATTTATCCAAGGAGTACAAAATGCTTGGAAAAGTGAAAAGAAGCAATTAAAATTATTCAGATATACAATAGGTTATCTATTTCAGAATTATGCGTTAATTGAACAAGAGACTGTGAGCAAGAATTTGGATGTGGCGTTAGAGTATGTAAAATCTCCTAATAAAAAAGAGATGAAACAAGAGGCACTTGAAAAAGTCAACTTAGCAGATAAAATAGATAAAAAAATATACCAGTTGAGTGGTGGAGAACAACAAAGAATAGCATTAGCTAGGCTCATATTAAAGAAAAACGATATTATACTAGCAGATGAGCCAACAGGATCATTAGATGTAATAAATAGGGATCATGTACTTAATATTTTAAAGTCATTAAATGCCCAAGGGAAAACTGTTATTATTGTTACTCATGATCCTGAAGTTGCTAAAGAATGTACTAGAATTATTAACTTATAAACTTTGAAATGGACAATGGTGTATTTAATATATTAGTCAGTCTAAATCAAAAATGTACTATAAATCATGGAATAATTTCAAATAAAATCACACTAGATGTTCATCTAGTGTGATTTCTCAAAAAATTCTAAGTTTATTATTTCAACTTTGATATTTGTTTGGTAATAGAGGAGGGGATAATTCTGCTAGATCATAGCCGAACGTTGGTTTTTAACTGAAAAATTTCTAATATATACTTTAAATTCCCCTTTTAAATCGGCTGTAAAAATAGAAAATAACTTGTAATCTCTCTTACGCTCGTATAGTATTTGCAATTACATATTTGATTATAGTAAGTAACAAAGGTGTAATATTATAGGTACATTAACTATTTACTTTTTTGATAAGTAAGAGATACTGAAGATAATATTTCTTCGAGGTTGACGCCTAAATACAAAGCTTCCTTTGTTAACCTTAAAACTTCTTTTTTAATTTCTTGTATTCTAACCTCTTTATCCAATTGATGATCTTGATTAATGAATTTTCCTTTTCCTATTACTGTATATATATATCCTTGTTGTTCTAATTTGTTATAAGCTTTTTGGATAGTGTTTATGTTAACGTTTAAATCGTTAGCAAGAAATCTTATAGAGGGCAGAGGAACATTATTATTATATTCTCCACTGATAATTAGCTTCTTTATATATTCAGCTATTTGCTCATAAATAGGTTTTTTACTGTATTTATTATATGTTAACATGCAGTCTAACTCCTTATTTAATTTATTTCTTTCAAAAAATAATTAGTTTTAGCTTTGTTCACCAAAAAAGTAGTACAGTTGTAGTATAGTTGCTACGCATCTTTAAAATTTATAACAATAAATTATAGTATAATATTTTTTGAAAATTCAAAAACTTAATAATTCTAATAGATTCACACTCATCTAATCAATCAGAGGGGTATGAATCTATTTAATGATATTATATAGCGTAATTAGCACCGATTCAACGTATACAAATTAACGTGAAAATCGTTACTAAAAGGAAAAATTACAATTGGTAAACGTTATGCGGGTTATTAATGAATATAGCATAATTATCTGCTATGCCTTCCTCTCTTCTTTTTTGGTTAGACAGCCTAAGAATACAACACACCTGTTTAATTAGAGTAGCTTTCTAGTATGAAGAATTCTAATCAATAATTATTTTTAAGGATATTGGAATAGATATAAAAGTAATGAAAAGGTTAACAAGTCTTTATTTACGTATATTGAAAGGTGATAAAATCGTAAACTAATTCATGGAAGCTGGGGCTATTCAACTCCCTAAGCTAGAGAAAATATCGCATATAAAAGAACAGCTAGAGTTAACTTTTTATCTAATGTATCGATTTAAATCAAGTATTTGATTTAAAGAATAAAATATACCTAAGGTAGTTCACTTAATATTGAGCAAACTTATTTTCTGAAAGATAAATAGGAATTTTATGTTAAAATAATTATGTGAATTTTAAAAGGTTGTATTTGAAATAAGGGAAAGAAAAGTAAGAATGTGTTCCTTTATACATACGGAGGTGCTTTGTTGAGAGAGAATCAAGAATACAGAAGACGTTGGAGAAAGTTTTTTACCTTTACATTTATCGTTGGTTTAATTGTGGCAATTTTTTCGGTTGTTTCTGATAATTCGCCATATTTAAAAGATGGTATAACAGTTTTTGAATTCATCATTTCATATTTAGCAGTAATGATTAACTCCTTACCAATGTGGTTTATTTTAGCAATGCTTGTTGGCTATATTTTTGCTAGAAGCCTTAAGGAGTCTGCGTTATTTGGAACGATCTATACGATTTCTGCAATTACATTTTACTTCGTAATTGGACATTTTTATACGGATGCAGCAGTATCATTATCGTTCAAAGAACAGGCGTTAGTTTATATAAAATGGTACGGGGCATCAGCTATTGGTGGCATCTCTGGTGGAATTGTAGGATTTTTAATGAAAAAAACGCCATATGTACAACTAACTTTACTTCTAGGATTGCTCTTGCAATTGTTTGTAAATGGAACAAGAAGCTGGAGGGACATTGTTGGTATTGCGCAAAATGTTACCTTTTGTTTAATGATTGTAAGCATTGTTATTCATTTAACAATTGTCAGGAGAAAAGAAAGAAAAGAATATCTTAGAATGTAAATTGGAATTAAAGTAACCTGTATGTTGATTGAAGAATAAAAACGCTAGGAGATATCTCCTAGCGTTTTTATGTGTTAAATTTTTTTTTTTTTAATTTCTTTAAAAGTGCTTTTTTTAACTTCTTTTTTTCTTTTTCTGTCAATTCATGTATATCATAATTTTTTATATTTATAGTAATTTTATTTAGTTCTTTGTAGATTGACATAATTTTATTCATCACACTCCGTCTTGGTTAATAAATTTTACTATTTGATGTTGACCCTGAATTCTTAGTTATTTTGGTGTTAATACAGTACTCGTTATTTAATACGATAAAAAGTGATTAAATCTATCAAAATCCCGCAAACTTAAGATAATTAATTTCTTTTTATTTCATTATTCTTTCTCCCTGATTTTATCTAGTCAATTTTGTACAGAAGTTTCTATTATATTCGCTCCGTGTCGTAATTCCTCCATGATATAAAAAAAGATGACTAAGAGAAACTTCTTCTTTATAAAAGTTTTTAATAACTAAAGGACTTACATATTAATATATAGATAATTTTATATTATTAACAAGAGTAATTATTAATGTATTTTATTCAAAAATAGTTTAATATTTATCTACTTTGTAGAAAAACAGCGTATTTGTCGTCATTAAGTGTAAATAGTAAAACGTTTATTTTTATAAGTTAGTTTGTATATTTACTTCTATGTGTAGAATACATTAGTTTTGTGTTCTTAGTTAAATATATCTTATTAAAAGCATAGTAAGATTGAATATTTTGTGGATTTTCTGTTAGGATACCATGAACAAATCAATTTCTTAAAAGGAAAGTAAAAGATAGGTTGGTTATGATAAGAAGTAAAACTGCGTATTTTTCTTAGCTAAGCGTTAATTGAAAGGAGTTTTTAAATTATCTACATGTTTGGAATTCCTTTGGACATACTGTTTATGTACCTTTTATGACAATGGTAGTATATAGCAAGGAGGAATTGATATGTTAAATGAAAATCAATCTGTGCAGGAGACAATGGAAAGCTTTTGGCGCACAACTTGCGGAACCTGGGAAAACTGCAATGAATCTACTGTCCAAGCCTTTTTATCTCAGTGCGAACAGCATAGCATTGACCCTCAGTTTTGCATGAATTGGATTCAGGAGCACAGGGATAAAATCCCAAACTGGTCTGCTGTTTCAGATACAACGCGCGAATGGGTGAATGAACATACTTCTACTGGTTCTCCTGTATCTATGTTTGATCAAAATAGTGATTAAATACAAAAAAGAGCCCCGCGGCTCTCTTTTGTATTTGAAGAGATGGACAATATTTATTCATCTCTATCCAACTTTAGTTACCATGATGTGAGTTCTGGGTACCAAACATAATTAATTCATTCTTTAGTAATTATAAAAATATTTTCACTTCAAGAGTGGGTGCTCCTTACAATGCTCAATATAAAAGTCATCAATCTTTTTAAAGATTTGTTGAATAGTTGAAGACGAGATAAAAGGGTTTAATAAAACTGCCCTCAACCAACGTTTTCTCCTATAAGTAGGTAAGGATAAAAACACATGTTGATCTTTTAATAAACATTGCTGCAACTTAAGATTTAATTGATCTTGATGTTTTTGGTCACACTCGTTTAAACGTAGTCTAAAACAACATATGTTGGTATCTGATTCGCCTGATAGCTCCAAATAAGATCGTTTCTTTACTTCTCTTGTAAATTCTTCAACAAGTGTGAAACCTCGATTTATTAAATCTTCATATCCCTTTAAACCAATATGCTGAAGAGATAGATATAATTTCAGGATATCGGCATGGCGAGTACCTTGAACGCTTATTTCTCCCAAATTAGTAAAGTCCGTTTCATTCATGTAAGGTGCTGAAATACGAAAATCTGTTTCCAACAAATGATGGTTTTTAAATAAAACCATTGCGCATGTTTTGGCGACATACATCCACTTTTGTGGATTGAATGTAATCGAATCTGCTTGTTCAATCCCAGAGAGAAGTTCCTTATGTTTTTTTGAAAAGGCAAGTGCTCCACCATAGGCTGCATCTACATGAAACCAAATTCCGTATTTCTTTGTTATTTCTGAGATAGGCAGTAGAGGATCAATGCTACCTGTAATAGTCGTTCCTGCCGTGGCTACGACTGCAAAAGGTTGCTTTCCTTCTTGAATGAGACTAGTAATCTTTGTTTCTAAATCTTTCGTATCCATTTGGGAATTAGGGTTACTTTTTACAGGAATGACACTAGATATGCCTAGCCCTAGTAGCATTGCAGCCTTATGTAAAGAAGTATGACTTGCTTCTGAAACCAAAATGACAGGTTGCTTTGTTAAAGAAGTTAGTCCGTTCTCTTTTACTTGGAGGATGAAATTCCGTGCAACTGCCAGAGCCTGAAGATTAGCAAGGCTACCACCACTTGTTATAACACCGCCAGCATTTTTTCCTAAACCAAACATTTGAGTAAACTGTTGAAGTACCTGAATCTCCATTTTAGAAAAGACAGGAGACATTTCAAGACTCAGCATATTGTTATTAAGGGCAGTTGTTACAAACTCACTCAAACAAGAAATTAACGTAGGAATGGAGTCCATGTGCCCCATATACCTTGGGGTTAAAGGATTCATAGAGTGCTTTAATATGGTCTCTACCTGTAAAAGAAGCTCTTCTGTGGGCATACCATCTGAAGAAAATTCATTAAAAAGTTTTGTCTTAGATTCAGGTGAAAGAGGGGGATGATCTCCTGAATTACTTGCATAATCAACTACCAAGTTTATTACTGCATCAATAAGTATCTTGACCTCTTTAACATTTTTGCCATTTGGATCAATAAAGGAATCAGTTGGAAGAACGCCTATTTTCATTATCATCACACTTCTTTCCTAGTAGTCTAATTATTCTAACAATAAGAGAGAGAAATGTGTATACCATATACAACAGCAGTTTACATAATACACCTTCTAGGAACAAAAAAAGCTAAGAAGTTGATCGATCCTTAGCTTTTTTACTATTCTCAAAACCATATTCATTAACTATAATTACAGATTTTCTAGCTCAATTCGATCTAATTCTTTTTGTCTTTTTTTCTTTAACTTTTCTCTACCTGATGCCCATATACCTAAGAATATAGTCAAACCTGCAATAATCATGAAAAATGAAGAAAATTTAT
>Ga0209574_10000379_pt1 | contig 11411 bp, 4 predicted proteins | sample AgamicMgMarz_FD_187168 | JGI IMG/M metagenome (GOLD analysis project Ga0209574, IMG submission 187168) | Agave microbial communities from Guanajuato, Mexico - Mg.Ma.rz (SPAdes) (version 2) | ecosystem: Host-associated > Plants > Phyllosphere > Phylloplane/Leaf | place: Guanajuato, Mexico... | reverse complement strand
TGGATGGCGACCCCATCTGGAGTCCCATCAAGGAGAATGAGTTGAAGTTTGCCGTCAATACTAACTGGGACATCTTCCAACATGGGCCGACCGGCGTGTACTACCTGCGTAATGACACGACATGGCTCAGAGCAGCCGATTTGAAAGGCCCGTGGTCGGCTGCGGGCAAATTGCCCGACAGCTTCACGAAGCTTCCGGCGGACGACAACTGGAAGCTTGTCAGAGAAAACCTGCCGGGCAAGCAGGCCGCTCAAGCGCCGACGGTCTTCTTTAGCACCGAACCCGCGGAACTAATCCTGCTTAACGGCGAGCCAAGATACACTGCTGTGCCTGGAACCGGGCTGCTCTGGGTGAGCAATACGGAGAGCGACCTCTTCCGCATGGGGAAAGACGGCCCCCTTTACTATCTGGTCGCGGGCAGGTGGTTCAAAACAACAAACCTGAAGGACTGGGAGTTTGCCACTCCTACCTTGCCGGAAGAATTCAGGAGAATCTCGCTTGAGCATCCGCGCTCACGCGTGCTGGCCTCCGTGCCCGGAACAGAGCAGGCGGCTGAAGCTGTCCTGCTGGCGCGCGTGCCGCAAACGGCGCGCGTCAACAAGCGCGAGGCGAAAGCGCCCGCAGTAGTCTATCAGGGCGAGCCGCAGTATCAGCCCATTGAAGGGACGCATCTCGCACGCGCTGTCAACACGGACAAGGACATCATCAAGGTCGGCGACATCTTCTACATGTGCTTTGAGGGGGTCTGGTTTATGTCGAGCGGAGCGAACGGGCCGTGGTCTGTCGCTAACTCCGTTCCCAGCCAGATATATGAAATCCCTGCCAGCTCTCCAGCCCATAACATTACATACGTGACCGTCGAAGAGGATGAAGACGAGGATGATGATTGGGTGGAATTTGCGGCCTACGCCGGCTACACGGGCATGATGATTGGCTGGGGCTGCGCCGTCTGGGGAACTGGCTGGTACTACCCGCCCTATTATTGGTACGGCGGCTATTACCCAATCTACTACCCTCTCTGGCGAACTTACGGATACGGCTCATGGTACAACCCGTACACAGGGAGATACGGAACCGCGGGACGAATTTATGGCCCGTATGGCGGCGTCGGATTCGGAGCCAGATACAACCCGACGACGGGCACTTACGCGCGTGGCGCATTCGCCTACGGGACGTTCGGCGCGCGCGGCGCAGCCGAGGTCTGGAACTCGCGTACAGGCACATACGCCTCCACGCGTCAGGGGGCAGGCGTTTACGGGAGTTGGGGTTCAACTTACGTGCAGCGCGGGGATGATTGGGCCAGCACCAAGCGGTTCACCAATCGCCAGACGGGAAACACCACGCGCGTGACTCGCGGAGATGAGGGCGGAATGATTAACCGTCGCGGGCAGGACGGTCGCGGTTTTGTCGGCAAAAGTGGCGACAATGTCTATGCCGGAAGAGACGGCAACGTTTACCGGCGCGACCAAAATGGCAGCTGGAACAAGTGGGAGAACGGCAGTTGGAATTCCGTTCCAAAACCTGACCAATCGGTGCGCGACCAGATGATGAATGAAAGGGGAAGGCAGAGGGACAGGGAGTCGGCCAGAGGCGAGAGGGTCAGCCAGCCGAGAGCCGGCCAGACGGATCGCTCGACCTATGGCACGCTTGAGCGTGACAGAGCGGGCCGCGCCGAAGGCGCGCGACGGACAAGAGACAATGGCACATATCGAAGTCGTGGCGGAGGCAACGCGGGAAGCTATCGTTCGGGGGGCTTTAGAGGCGGCGGCTTCAGAGGCGGCGGCAGGGGTGGCCGTAGACGTTAGCGAAAGAATCAGAGGGCAGGCGAGCGCGCTGCTCCCGTATAGGCTGCGGATGGCAGTGAGTTGAACGGAAAGCTGTTGCCTGTGCTTTGCATGAGGTCTTCCCAATCAGGAGCCGCCTAGAGTGGCGAAGGCGGCTTCAGAGGGCGCGATTGACCGCAGACGTTAGTGAGAGGGGGCGTATCTTCATTAACGTCCGCGGCACGCGCTTCAAACGGATGATTGAATCGGTGATGAGAATCAACTCCAGTAGATGAGCGAAAGACGCAGGCGATGGATTTCGGAAGCAACATCAATGGCGGACTCTTTTGTGCGACAAATGTATCCGCATCGAAACTTGCCGTCGTCTGTCGCGCGCTCACAGCTTATTCTCTTGCCTTGACTTTGCTCATCGCTGGCCGCTCAAATGTCTTGAGTCAAAGTCCAAACCCTGCGGCTGCCAAAGAGAGCGACATCATCAGTCAGAAGACCGTTTCAACCGACCAGACTGAAGAGCAGACTGCGAAATCATCGAAACAGCAGAAAGATGACAAAGGAAAAGGGAAGAGCGGGAAGCGCGGCTCACTCGTCATCGCGCCGATTCCTATCTCAAGTCCTGCGTTCGGCTCCGGCCTGTTGCTCATTGCCGGGTATGTTTTCAAGTTCGATAAAGAGGATGCTATCTCGCCTCCTTCATGGGTCGGACTCGGCGGCGCGTTTACAAACAACGGCACGGGCGCGCTCGCTCTGGGAACACGCCTCTATCTGAAAGAGAACAAGTACCAGACAACGCTGGCGTTGATGAAAGGGCGCGCGAATCTCGATTTCTACGGCGTCGGTCGTCTTCCGAATAGGCCCGCGATAGCTGTCCCGCTCAGCATCAACGGCGAAATCTTTTTCGGTGAGTTGATGCGCAATGTGGGTGGCAACATCTTTGTCGGCCCACGCTACCAGTACCGGCAACTGGCGGCGAATATCGAGCGCGAGCGAACTAGGCCGGGCGGATTTGAGGTTCCAGAGATTGATTTGAAATCCAAATCGGTGGCGATTGGTTTTCACATCCAGCGCGACAGGCGCAACAGCACCTTCTATCCGACAAAGGGCACGCTGTTTGACTTCACGGCGGACTTCTTCGACCAGGCGTGGGGCAGCCGCCGCCAATATCAGACCTACAAGATTGCCTATAACGGGTATCATGAGGTCGCCTCTCGTCAGGTCTTGGCCTATCGAGCGATGGGGTGCTCGGCCAACGGCAGCGTCCCCTTCTATGACCTCTGCCTCTATGGCTTCAACAGCGACGTGCGCGGGTACACGACCGGACAGTTCCAGAATCGCCGGATGTTCGCCGCGCAGGGCGAGTATCGTCTTGACTGGCGGAAACGTCTGGGCTTTACGGCGTTTGGCGGCCTCGGCGGGGTTGCACAGAACTGGGGAGATTTCCGTACGGATGGTCTATTGCCGGGCGCGGGTGTGGGCCTCAGATTCAAACTCGACAAGAAGACCCACATCAACTATCGGATAGACCTTGCTTTTGGCAGAGAAGGGCGAACGCTTTCGATTGGCATAGGAGAGGCCTTTTAGAAGGCGCGAGGCCAAGCTCTGCTTTTGAGAGGGCGCGCTCGGTTCTATCAAGCGCCCTCATTTTTTAAAGCGGAAGTCTATCGCTTCGGCATAGCTAGAAAAGCATTGTGCGTCAGCGTACGAAGTGGTAAATTGGCCTCAATTAACAGGGCGATTGAACCTGTATTGAGTTTCCGACCTCCCTCGCCGGATAGGTTATAAACGCCACTCTGGGATGTCGAGGGAGTCTCTAAGTTCTCAGGGTGCGGCCATGAGAATACCTGTCTCCCCGTCTGAGGTGAACGAAACGCGCTCTCCTACACCCGCGCGTCTTCGTAGTGTGCGCTGTCGGCAAATGATTGCCCGGTGTACGCTTCACCCGGCGCGGGGTCTGAGGCGGTCGTTACTTTTTCTGTTGCTGATGGCCTTGTCGCTGCTGCGGGCGACAGCTTACGCCGAGGAGACGGTTAAAAAGCCTCCGCTTATTATTTCGTCTGACGTAAGCAGCCCTGTCGTCTTCATTCTTACTCCACCCACACGCTCGATTATCAGGCACGCCCAATCAACTGCGTCAATCGATGGACTGGTCACTGACCAGCAGGGCGCATTCATTGTCAGAGCCGAAGTCACGGCGACTGACCCTGCAATCGGAGTCACTCGCATGGCCGTGACTGATGATGCCGGGAGGTATCAAATCGCCGCGCTCCCGGTCGGAGATTACCGGCTTGAGGTCAGGGCCGGAGGATTTCAGACTCGAATCATCGAACGGGTGCGGGTTGAGGTTGGGCGGAGACTGACTCAAGACTTCCAGCTTCAAGTCGGCAATCTGTCCGAGGAGATAACAGTGACAGTCGAAGGTGAACTGTTCGAGCGGGCGACCATTTCAGTCGGCCATGTGATTGACCGCAGAACGGTTCAGGACGTTCCGCTCAACGGGCGTTACTTTCTAGACCTCGGGCTCCTCGTCCCCGGCTCGGTGACGCCCGCGCCGAGCGGGTTTTCCACGGTGCCGAGTCGCGGAGTGGGCGCTCTCGCTATGAACACTGCCGGAAACCGTGAAGAAGCGGTCAACTTCATGATTAACGGCATTACTCTCAATAACATGGTGTTCAGTTCGATTAGTTTCCAGCCTTCTATCAACACCATTCAGGAGTTCAGGGTTGACAACTCGACCTTCAGCGCGCAATACGGGCAAAATTCGGGCGCGGTGGTGAACATCGCTACGCGTTCCGGCGTCAACGATTTCCACGGCGAGTTGTTTGAGTTCCTGCGCAACGACGCGTTTGATGCGCGAAATCTCTTCACACTCACTTCGCACGAGCCGCCGCCCTTTAAGCGAAACCAGTTTGGCGGCAATCTCGGCGGCCCTCTCCTCAAGGACAGGGCGTTTTTTTTCATCTCTTACGAGGGCCTGCGCCAACGTCAAAGCGTTGACCTCAACAGCCTCACCTTGAGCGACGCCGAGCGTGCATCTGCGACCGACCCGTTGGTCGCAAGGCTCATCGAACTGCTCCCGCGCGCCAACTTCGTCGATTCATCCGGCACCTCGCGTTTTATCGGTTCCGCAGCCGCGCCAGTCATCTCTGATCAATGGTCTGTGGACATCAGTTACAACCTCACCCGGAACGACCGTTTGCACGGCTACTACGCCGCCCAGCGCGTAGTCATCAAGGAGCCCAACCGGTTCGGCAATACCGTCCCCAACTTCGGCCACGACTTCTATGTGCTGCGGCAAATCTTCACTTTGAACGAGACGCACAGCTTTGGCCCGGCCCTCGTCAACGAGGCGCGTCTCGGCGTCACGCGCACTTACGGCACCAGTAGGCCGAGCACTCAACTCGACCCGACCGAGTTTGGCATCCGTCATGGGTTGAGCGGGCCAATCGGGTTGCCGCAGATTAGCATTGCGGGCGGAGCCCTGAACTTTGGCGGCCCGTCTAATTTCCCTTCCGGTCGAGGCGACACGATGTTCGTCGTGGCGGATACTCTGAATTGGCTGCACGGGCGACACTCGCTCAAGCTCGGCGGAGAATTCCGGCAATTCCTGACCAGCGCCTTCCGCGTCGGCACAGGCTCATTCACTTTCCCCAGCGTGGCCGCCTTTCTTTCCGGCAATGCGAACTTTTTCAGCGTCACGCTCGGCAATCAATCAAGCAGCATCTCTCAGGGCGCACTAGGGTTTTTTGTGCAGGACAATTTCAAATGGCGACCACACCTGACGCTTGAGCTGGGCCTGCGTTACGACTGGAATATGACGCCGACCGAACGCTACGACCGCTTCATCGTCTTCGACCCTGAGAGCGCATCCTTGCTCAGAGTCGGCACGCACCTCGAAGAGGTTTATCAACAGAACAATTTGAACTTTCAGCCGCGTCTGGGCTTCGCGTGGGCTCCCTTTAAGGACGGCAAGACCACTGTGCGGGCTGCTTACGCAATCCTCGTTGACCAGCCGATGACAAGCATCGTCACGGGGACAAGCACTAATCCGCCACTAGCCGTCCCGCTCGCCTTTGCCGGCCCCATCAGATTCGACAACGCCATTGACGTGGCTCAGGCTGCCGGGCTTGCGCCCTTGACAATTGACCACGCCTTCGATAACGCCTATGTGCAGTCCTGGAATTTGAACGTGCAGCGCGAAGTAACGCCGAATCTCGCAGTGATGGCCGGTTATTTCGGCTCCAAGGGCACGCATCTGATTCTGCGGCGCAACATCAACCAGCCAGTCAATGGCGTGCGCCCCTATCGCACGCTGTCGCAGTCAAGCCCGATTCTTCCAGGCACATTGCTGGGAAACATCACGAAGGTTGAGAGCAGCGGCAACTCCAGCTACAACGCGCTCTGGATGACTGCGCGCCAAAGACTCGCAAGGGGATTACAGTTCAATGCCTTCTACACGTGGTCGAAGTCCATAGACTACAACTCGCTCAGCTCGCAAGGCGTGGTTGTGCAGAACAGTTATGACTTGCGCGGCGACCGTGCGGTTTCTGACTTCGATGCGCGCCACCGCTTCGTGGTGAGCGCGATTTATGAACTACCCTTTCGCGGGAATCAATTCGTAGAGGGTTGGCAATTAGCCGTGATTTCTCAGTCGCAGTCCGGCAGCCCTCTCAACATTGTCACCAGCAATAGCACGGTCAACGGTGTCGTCGGCACGCTCCGGCCCGATGTCACTGGCCCTCTCAACATCATCGGCAGCGTCGAGAACTGGTTCGATACGTCAGTCTTTACGCCCGTCGCGCGCTTTGGCAATCTGGGCCGGAATGTAGTCATCGGGCCCGCTTTCAACAACGTGGATTTTTCCATTATCAAGACCATCGAGATTGCAGACCTTGTGCGAGCGCAGTTGCGTGCCGAGTTCTTCGACCTTTTCAATCATCCGAACTTCGGGCAGCCGGGCAACGTCGTCGGCACTCCGTCATTTGGTCGCATCACGAGCACGCGGTTTCCGACCGGAGAATCAGGCTCGTCGCGTCAGGTGCAGTTCGCTTTGAAGTTAATTTTTTAGGAGCACACAGGGCCGAGAAACAATATGAACTTCAACAGAGTCCCCAGAGCTCTGTCGCCAAAAGCATGTTTACCCGACTTGTCACAGCAGCGTTCGTTGCACTCTTGTTGTGCTGCGCCATGGCGCGGTCGCAGCAGCAGCAGCAACAGGCGAGTGCCAAAGGAGTACTGTTGCTCCACTGGTACAACAAAGAGTATGAAGGCGGTGTGATTTTTGATAAATACTTTCAGGCAGCGGTGCGGGCAGCCCAAGTGGGCAACATCGAATTCTATTTCGAGTATCTGGAGTCCAATCGCTTCACCGGAGAGGCTCAGGCTGTGGCGCTGCGAGACTACCTGCGGCAGAAGTATGCTGACCGTTCGATAGATGTCGTCGTCGCTGTGACAGATGCGCCTCTGGATTTTCTCCTCAAATATCGTAACGACCTCTTCACAAACTCCCCGATTGTTTTTATCGCGGCCAAGCGCCCGGCCCCGGAGCAGATTGTGGCCGGGCCGGGCATGACCGGTATCTTTCCCGTAAGCACTCATAGGGAAACTCTCGCGCTGGCCCTGAATCTACATCCCGACACAGAGCAGGTGTTCTTCGTCAGCGGGACTCTCGAACATGACAAGAGATTTGAAAGCACAGCCCGGAAGGAGCTTCAGGGCTATGAGAACAAAGTACGAATCAATTACCTCACAGACCTGCCGCTGGATGAATTGATAGCCAAAACCAGAGCCTTGCCGGAACGCTCGATTATCCTCTACGCTTGGCAGCAATCACTCGACAAACAGGGAAGGGTGCTGGAAACCTATGAGATTCTTCCTTCTTTTGCTCCAACATCGTCAGTTCCGATTTACGGGATGGCTAGCGTAAATATCGGGCGTGGACTTGTCGGTGGTTATGTCGCCGGGTCAGAAACTAATGCGACGAGGATGGGCGAACTGACGGCGCGGATTCTCAAAGGCGAGCGAGCGCAGGAGATTTTCGTCGAAGACGCGCCGGCGGTCTATATGTTCGACTGGCGCGAGATGAGACGCTGGGGCATCAGGGAGGAGAGTCTTCCGGCTGGCAGCAGCATCCGTTTTAAGGAGTCATCGTTCTGGGAATTCTACAAATGGTACGTCGTCGGCACGGTCGCCGTCATCATCATTGAATCGTCGCTGATTGCATGGTTGTTGATTGTGCAAAGACAGCGCAGGCGCGCCGAGCGCGAGCGCGAGCGTTTCGGCGGGCTGGCCAAAGCCGAGCAACGGCACTTGGGCGAGATAGTCTCACTCATACCCGGCATCATCTGGGAGACAGTAATTGACCCCGCCACAAATACGCGGAAAACGACTTTCATCAGCGACTATGTCGAGAAGATGTTGGGTTACACACCGGAAGAATGGTTATCAGAGCCGCCCGGCCTCGGACTTAGAATCATGCCTGAAGAAGATCGGGCAAGGGCAATGCGCGCCAGCGAAGCAGTTATGAGCAATGGCAAGGATGCTATTACTCAATATCGCTGGTGGACGAAGAATGGTCGCCTGCTCTGGATCGAATCCCATCTGAGTCCGATTATTGAGGGGGATGGAAAAATCGTCGGCTTGCGCGGCGTGTCATTGGACATTACGGAGAAGAAACTGGCCGACGACGCGCAACGGCAGAGCGAAGAGCGAAACCGCGCCATCCTGCAAGCCATCCCAGACCTGATGTTCCTTCAAACCCGCGACGGCGTCTATCTTGATTATCACGCCAAAGACCGGAAAGAGTTGCTCGACCCGTCCGGGGCGTTTCTGGGAAAGAACATGCGGGACGTGCTGCCGCCGGAATTGGCGGAGAGATTCTTCAACTACTTTCAACTCATGGATGAGACGGGCAAGCCGCAGGTCGTCGAGTACGAGTTGAATATGGAGGGACAGGAGCGTTGGTATGAATCGCGCCTCGTGCGCTGCGGCGAAAATATTCTGAGCATCGTGCGCGATGTCAGCGAGCGCCAGACTGCCGAGAAGGCATTGCACAACGCGATGGCGGTGACGGAGCGACACCGGGCGCAGCTTGATTCCATCTTCCAGACAGTCTCCGACGGAATCATGGTTTCTGACATGGCGGGCAATATCTGCCTCGTCAATCAGGCAATGGCTAGAATCCACGAATATGAGAGCGCAGAGGAGATGATGCATAACCTCAGCTATTTCGCCCCGCTCTACGAACTCTTCGACCCTGACGGGCAGCGCATTCCCTACGACGAGTGGCCCATGTCGAGGGTGCTGAAGGGCGAATCCTTCACTGACTGGGAACTGCGTGTGCTCCGCAAGGACAACGAGCGGGAATGGTTATGCAACTACAGTGGAGAGCCTGTGCGTGACGAGCGCGGCGAACAGGTTCTGGCCCTTATGGTGACGCACGACATTACCGAGCGCAAAGCTGCGGAGGAGGCGTTGCGCCAGAGCGAGGCGCGATTCAGAAACATGGCCGACACCGCCCCGGTCATGATTTGGTTGGCAAACCCGGACAAGCTCTGCACCTACTTCAACAAGCAGTGGCTCGATTTCACAGGGCGCAGCATGGATGAGGAATTCGGCCACGGCTGGGCCGAGGGAATTCATCCTGACGACTACGCGCTCTGCTTCAATACTTACATCTCAGCTTTCGATAAGGGAGAGCCTTTCAAAATGGAGTACCGGCTGCGACGCGCCGACGGTGCTTTCCGCTGGGTCTTCGACACCGGGACTCCTCGCTTCTCATCCACCGGAGGATTCCTCGGCTATATCGGCTCCTGCGTGGACATCAACGACCGCAAAGAGTCCGAAGAGGCTTTGCATGAGATGATGGAGGAAGTGAACCGGCTGAAGAATCAACTTCAGGAAGAGAATATCTACCTTCGGGAAGAGATTAAGCTGGAGCACAATTTTAGTGAGATTGTCGGCCACAGCGATGCTATCAAATATGTTCTACACAAGATAGAGCAGGTGGCTCCCACAGACTCCACAGTCCTCATCACGGGCGAGACAGGCACGGGCAAAGAACTGGTCGCCCGCGCCATTCATAGCGAGAGCCAGCGACGCAGCCGCCCGCTCGTCAAGGTCAACTGTGCCGCGCTCTCGGCCCCGCTCATCGAAAGCGAGCTTTTCGGACATGAGAAAGGGGCTTTTACAGGGGCCGCGAGTCGAAAGATAGGGCGCTTTGAGTTGGCCGACGGGGCTACTATTTTTCTGGATGAAATCGGAGAGCTTCCGTCGGAATTGCAGGTCAAGCTTCTGAGGGTGCTACAGGAAGGAGAGTTCGAGCGGCTGGGCAGCAACCGAACCATCAAAGTTACTGTCCGCGTCATTGCGGCGACCAACCGTAATCTTTTTGAGGAAGTTCGCAAGGGCAGCTTTCGCGAAGACCTCTGGTATCGCCTGAATGTGTTCCCCATCACCATGCCGCCCTTGCGCCAGCGCACGGAAGATATTTCGCTACTGGTCGAGCATTTCGTCAGTAGATTCTCGAAGAGGATGGGAAAACAGATTACGGAGGTTGCGCCCGCCACATTGCACGCCTTGCGCAACTATTCGTGGCCGGGGAATGTACGTGAACTTGCCAACGTCATTGAGCGCGCCGTCATCAATAACGCCGGGCCGGTTCTGCACATCTTAAATATCTCAGAAGCATTACATGCAGAACATGCCGAAGAGAAAGCGGCTTCAAATAAAACTCTCGAAGAGATGGAGCGAGAGTACATCATCGCTGTTCTCGGCAGCACCGGCTGGAGGATTGAGGGGCCGCACGGGGCTGCCGGGGTTCTGGGGCTTCACCCAAGCACGCTGCGCACACGTATGGCGAAGCTGAAAATCCAGAAGCCGCAAAACAGTGCCGTTTGAGTTGCAAATATTCGTGTGCCCGCCAGAGTTTGATTCCACCATCAGGCATAGGCACCTCACCGCTCTCCAGCCACGGGATACAACGGGTTCATTGGAATTCCACGGATTCGGAACAATCACCTGCTTAAATAACTGTCAGAGGTCAGACCTTCTATCTATCGGCAATCAATTAACTTCGGAAGTCCGTGCCTCAGCGCAGTGTGCTTGCGCACACTAATTGCACAACATTTCAATGTCAATTCTTCTAATGCAGCGCAGGCATAGCTCACTAACCTTGCGCTCAAAAACATCAGCAATTAAATAGAGAGTTTTCACACGGATTAAGGGGAAACATGGACAGGAATGTGCAAGGCGACGCGATTGTTAACTTGACTAGGATTACTGTCTGTCCAGAAAACCGTAAGGAACTGCGTCAAACCATCTCATCTCTGATTGACCCTGTAAAAAACGAGAACGGTTGTTTGACCTATCGCTTCTACGAAGAGGCGGAAGATGAGAATACGTTCATCTTAATCGGAGAGTGGGAGACGCCGGATGCCTGGAACGAACATTTGCATTCAGATAATTTTGCGGTTCTGCTCGGCTCCATCCGTCTCCTGTGCAACCGCGCGCATATTGAGTTCAAACTGCTGTCACAAGTGACTGGAATAGAAGCGCTGACCAAAGACCGGATTGGACAAGTTCCGGCGACCTGAAAAGTTTAGCCGCGATACAAATCGTGTTGTCATCGCGCTT
>Ga0209574_10000377_pt1 | contig 11451 bp, 9 predicted proteins | sample AgamicMgMarz_FD_187168 | JGI IMG/M metagenome (GOLD analysis project Ga0209574, IMG submission 187168) | Agave microbial communities from Guanajuato, Mexico - Mg.Ma.rz (SPAdes) (version 2) | ecosystem: Host-associated > Plants > Phyllosphere > Phylloplane/Leaf | place: Guanajuato, Mexico... | reverse complement strand
CGGTTCGCGCGACTCGGCCAGCAGCGTGTCCAGGGCGGCCCTGAGGTTCTCCACGAAGTGGCGCGGGACGGCGTAGGTCGGCGCCAGGAAGTAGCGCGTGTCGTTGTAGACCTGCGTGTACGGCAGGACGAGGAATGGCCGGCCCAGGCACTCGACGTAGTAGGGAAGCTCGTCGTTGTAGGAATCGGAGTCGTACAGCAGCCCGCCGCGCTCGGCCACCAGCTCGCGCGTGTGGACGCTCGGGAAGCTCCTCACCATCCATCCCTCGGGCGCCTTGCCGGTCATGCGCGTGATCGCCTCGATGCCGTTGTCCATCTGACCGGCCTCCGCCGCGCGTGAAATCGGCGCGCCGGGGCTGTCGCCCCCCTCCCAGCGGTAGCCGTGCCCGAGGATGTCCGAGTCCGATTCGCCCAGCCAGGTGGCGAAGGCCGGATTGCGCTCGAGCGCACGTCCGCACGCGGCCACGGTGAACGGCACGTCCAGCTCCTCGAACAGGTGGGCGAGCCTCCAGATTCCGACTCGGCTGCCGAACTCGAAGTGCGATTCGGTGCCGAGGTCGCGATGCTCAGGGGGGAAGTTGGTCTCGTACTCCCCCCAGGAGTCGTTCGCGCCGTCGTCCAGCACGTTGAACTCGCCGCCCTCCTCGAAGTTGACGACGACGTTGATCACCACGTCGGCGCCGCCCGGCCACTGAGGGTCGGGAGGGGTGGGGCCGTAGCCGACGAAGTCGCGCTCGGGACCACGGTGCGTCTGCGAACTCGGCTCAGCCATTGGCGCGACCCTAGCTCTTGTTGAACAATTCTGTCAAACGAGGGAAAGCTCGCCGGTCGGCCGCCTGACCAGACGGCCCGACGGGTCGCCGATCAGCTCGCCGTCCCGCATGACCACCTGCCCGCGGACCACTGTCGCAACCGGAGCGCCGGTCATGGTCTCACCGTGCCAGGCGCTCAGCTTCTGCTTGTGCTCCAGTTGCGCCTGGTCGAGCACCCACGATCGCTCAGGGTCCACGATCGTGAGGTCGGCGTCAGTCCCGACGTCGAGGCTCCCCTTGGCCGGGTAGAGGCCGAACTGGCGCGCCGTGCTCTCGGACAGGACGGCCGCAAGCGACTCCGGTGTGATCCGCCCGCGGTGCATCTCCCGGAGCATCACCGGCACCAGCGTCTGCACCCCCGGCATGCCGGCGAGCTGATGGTGGATCGGCGCGTGGTTCTGCTCCTCGGTGTGCGGGGCGTGGTCGGACCCAAGCGAGCTGATCGTCCCGTCCGCCAGCGCCGCCCAGAGCGCGGCCTGGCTGGCGGCCCCGCGGATCGGCGGGAAGACCTTCATGAAGTCGAGCCGAGGGTGATCCTCATCGGTGAGGGTGAGGTACTGCGGGCAGGTCTCGCCCGAGATCGGGATGCCCTCGCGCCGCGCGCGCCGGATCAGCTCGGCGGCGCGGCTCGTCGACATGTGCAGCACGTGGAAGCGGCAGCCCGTGACCCGGGCGATCTCCACCGCGGCCGCGACCGCCGCGATCTCCGCGAGCGCCGGCCGGCTGGCGAGGAAGTCCTGGTAGTCGGCCGGCTCCCGGCCGAGCGCGGCCTCCGCGGCGCGCGCGATCGGCGGATCCTCGCAGTGGGCCGAGACCAGCCCGCCGTGCTGCGCCACCATGGCGCAGATCCGGTAGACGTCGCCCGTCGACGGCGGCGGGATGAGGTCGGCCGGCTCGAACTCGTGGACGTTGTAGGCGAGCGCACCGGTGCGCCGGTCGAGGCCATAGCCCCAGAAGATCTTCACGCCGATCGCCCCCGCGGCCAGCGCGCCGGGAAGCTCATCCAGGTTCTCGGCGCCCAGGCCCATCACGTACTGGGCGAAGTCCACGTGGGCCTTGCCCTCCCGCTCGGCGGCGCGCCGTTCGAACGTCGCGGCGTCCGTCACGGGCGGCAGCGGGTTGGGCATCTCGCAGATCGTCGTCACGCCACCGGCGGCGGCGGCGCGCGTGAGCAGCTGGAACTCCTCCTTCTCGGTCTGCCCCGGATCGCGCGTGTGCACGTGGGCGTCGATGAAGCCGGGGAAGACCAGGCAGCCGGAGGCGTCGATCACCTCGTCGGCGCGGTCGGCGGACGACGCCGAGGTGAGCGCCCGGATGCTCCCGTCGGCGCATTCGACGTCGGCCCGCTCGAGTCCGCTCGGCCGGACGACGTGGCCGCCCTGGATGAGGAGGTTCATTCCTGCGTGCTCTCCTGTCTCGTTCGGTTGTCGAAGTGCTCCACGGGGTCCAGCCCAAGCGCCAGCGCCACCGCCAGGCGAAGGCGGGCCTTGAGCGGGTGCAGCTGCCCGGCGCCGATCAGGCCCTCGGCGAGCAGCTGGGTCTCGCTTCCGTGGCCGTGATAGCTCGAGCGCTGCGTGGATCCGGCCCCGCAGCGGCTCGCGATGACCACCGGCAGGCGGGCCACCGCCGCCACCGCCGCGTCGGCCATGGCGGCCGAGAGCCGACCACCGCCAAAGCCCGCGATCACGAGCCCGTCCGCCTCGGCGGCCGCCGCCTCGATCAGCCGCCCGTCACCGCCGGCGGTGCCCCAGACCAGCTCTACGCGCTTGTCCAGCGCGTCGGGCAGACCGAGGTGGTCCCCGGCTGGCGGCTGGGCCAGGGGCTCGACGCGCCCCTCGGTGATCCGGCCGATCGGGCCCGCGCCGGGTGAGCTGAACGCGGCGACGCTGGTGGTGTGGACCTTCGCCACCCAGCGCGCCGCGTGGATCTCGTCGTTGAGCACCACGACGGGGCCGCAGCCGGCGAGCTCGTCGCAGCCGGCCGCGGCGAATGCGGCGCCCAGGTTCGCCACCCCGTCGAAGCCGGGATGGCTTGCCCGGCGCATCGCGCCCGTCAACACGACCGGCACCGTCGGCTGCGCCTGGAGCGCGAGCGCGTAGGCGACCTCCTCGAGCGTGTCCGTCCCGTGGGTGATCACGATTCCGGAGACCTCCGCCGACCTGGCCGCGACCAGGGCGGCCAGCTCGCGCATGTCGGCCAGCGTCACGTCGCCGCTGCGCCGGGAGCCGACGTCCTCGACCACCACCTCGTGCCCCGAGGTCGCGGGCTCGACGAGCGCGAGCAGCTCGCGGCCCTCGTAGCGCGGGGCGCCGGGCCCGTCCGCCTGCAGCGAGATCGTCCCCCCGGTGGCAATCAGCAGCAGCGCCACGAGCCCTCAGCCGTAGTGGATCCAGGTCGTCTTCGGCGCCGAGTACTTGTCCAGCGAGTGCAGCGAGAGGTCGCGCCCGAAGCCCGACTCCTTGAAGCCGCCGAACGGGATCGGGGCCCCGTTCGCGTGGACGGAGTTGACGGACACGGTCCCGGCGCGCAGACGCGAGGACACGCGCAGCGCACGCGAGACGTTCGACGTCCACAACGAGGCCGCCAGCCCGTAGCGCGTGTCGTTGGCGATCTCGATCGCCTCCGCCTCGTCCTCGAACGGGATCACGGCCAGCACCGGCCCGAAGATCTCGTCCTGCGCGATCACGCTGCTGTTCGCCACGTCGGTGAACACCGTGGGCTCGACGAAGCACCCCGCGCCGTCGATCGCCATGCGCTCACCGCCCACCGCGAGGGTCGCCTCGCCGCGCCCGCGCTCGATGTACCCGAGCACGCGCTCGAGCTGGGTCTCGTCGACCAGCGGGCCCATGTCCGTCCCCGGGTCGAGTTGGTCGCCGAGCCGGATGCCGCGCACGCGGTCGAGCACCCTGCTCACGAGGTCGTCGTGGATCGAACGCTGCACCAGCAGGCGCGAGTTGGACGAGCAGACCTGGCCTTGGTTCCAGAAGACCGCGAAGCATGCCCGCTCGGCGGCCTCGTCGAGGTCCTCGCTGTCGGCGAACACGAGGTTCGGGCTCTTCCCGCCGCACTCGAGCCAGACCGGCTTCATGTTCGACTCGGACGAGTAGCGCATGAACAGCTTGCCGACCTCGCTCGAGCCGGTGAAGCCCAGGCAGTCGACGTCGGGATGGCGCCCGAGCGCCTGGCCCGCCGTCTCGCCATAGCCCGGCACGACGTTGAGCACGCCGGCCGGCAGGCCCGCCTCTACCGCCAGCTCCGCCAGGCGCAGGGCGGACAGCGGCGACTGCTCGGCGGGCTTGAGGACCACGCTGTTGCCGGCGGTGAGCGCCGGCGCGACCTTCCACGAGGCGAGCGAGAAGGGGAAGTTCCAAGGTACGACGGCGGCCACGACCCCGAGCGGCTCGCGCGTGATCAGCGCGAGGTCGCCGTCGCCGGACGGGGCGATCTCGCCGTAGGTCTTGTCAGCCGTCTCCGCGTACCACTGGAAGACGTCGGCGGCGTGGGGGATGTCGCCGGTGTAGCTGTCGGCGATCAGCTTGCCCATGTTGAGCGAGTCGAGCAGCGCCAGCTCCTCGGCATGCCGACGGACGAGCTCGGCGAGCCGGAGCAGCGTCTGCTTGCGCTCGGCCGGATCGGCCCGCGACCAGGAGCCCGCCTCGAACGCCTCGCGCGCGCTTGCGACGGCCCGATTCACGTCGGCCTCCTCGCCGGCAGCCACCTCGGTGAGATGCTGCCCGGTGCCCGGGTCGATCACCGGGATGCTGTCCTTTCCGGCGCTCTCGACCGGCTCTCCGCCGATATAGGGAAGCGATCGGAACTCGAGGGTCGCGGCGCGCTCGCGCCACTGCTCATGAGTGGGCATCGTCTGGCTCACGGTGACCTCCTGGTCGAGAAGAGCCCGGCTACGTCGGGGATCGTGTTCAGACCGGCCAGCTGCTCAAAGCAGCCGGCGGTCGCCGTGCCGGCGGTCAGGCGCTCGAACTTGTCGCGCAGCTCGGCCGGCGCCGGCGGGTCGAGGTGATGGCCGTGGTGGTTGGTCACAACCGCGGCGTGCTCGGCCTCGGCGGTCCGGACGACCACGCGCGCCGGGAACTGTGCCGGCCAGGCGGCGTCCATCTCGGCGACGTGCCGCACGTCCACGAGGCCGGCCAGGTCCAGCCGGCCTTCGTCCACGGTCATGGCGCGCTCGTCCGCCGCGCCGAGCAGCAGCGCCGTCGCCACCGCGTAGGGCAGCGAGAAGCGGATCGAGAGCTCGTTGAGGGCGGGCAGGTCACGGACCCGAAGCGCCGCCGAAGGCACCTCCACCGTCACACCACGGATTTCGCCGGGATCGATCCGGCCCAGGCTCAGCGTCGCGTCGACGGCGCTGTGGACGAGCACGCAGGCGCTGTGGAACTTGAAGTAGTTGCAGGTGTGGGCGGGCTGCTCCGCCTCGCCGAACGGCTCGGGAGGGTGTTCGAAGTGACCGAGCACCTCGGAGAACGCGTCGTCGAACGCGTCCCGCGCCGGGGTGAACCCGGCGGCGGCGAGGTAGGCGGCCCGCACGCCGAGCGCGCTTGCGTGGCCGGCGTACGCGTTGCGGCTGGTTCCGCCTTCGAGGCACGCGCTCCACATCGGCGCAAGCGGCGTCGCGGCCGCGATCGCGGCGGCCGAGACGCAGTCCGCGTCGAGCAGATCGGCCGCCGCCACGGCCGCCCCGATCGCGCCGAAGCTTCCATGCGGATGGAGCTCGCGCTTGGGCACGAAGGCGGCGAACAGGCGCGCGGTCACCTCGTACCCGGCGGCCACGGCCGCCAGCAGCCGGGCGCCGGACGCGTGCACCGCCTGGGCCACGGCGAGGGCGGCCGGCACCACGTGCACAGCGGGATGACCGGTGGGTCGCACGCCCTCGTCCAGCTCCAGCCAGCAGCCCGCGGTGGCGTTCGCGAAGGCGGCGGTCTCGGGGGCCGCGCGGGCGTCCGGCGCGCCGAGCAGAGCGGATCCGTCCCCGACCGGCGAGAAGGCCGCGAGCCGCTCGCAGAGCTGCCGCATCTCCGGGGTCCGGTACCCGCCGGCGATCACGCCGAGGAGGTCCGCCACCACGAGCTCGACGCCGGCTGACGGCGCCCGCGTCGCCGGGTCCACCGCGGCGCTTTGGACCAGCGCTGGGAGCGCGGACGACGGGGCCGTCACGACAGCCGCCCTAGCCGGCATGCCTGGCTGCCTCCTCTCCGGCGAGGCGTCCGAACACCGTTCCGAGCGTCATCCCGAATCCCGCCAGGTAGCCCTCGCGCAGGACGTTGCCCGCCATGATCTCGCCGGCGGCGAAGACGTTCGCGAATACGCCTCCGCCCTCGCGCTTGACGCGCGTGGACTCGTCCACTCCCACGCCGAGGTAGGTGAAGGTGACGCCGGTGCCCAGGGGATAGGCGTAGAAGGGCGGCTCGTCGATCCGGAGCGCCCAGTGGCTCTTGGGCGGCTCGAGGCCCTCGGTGCGGCAGTCGTCCAGACGCGAGACGTCGTACGAGCCGTCGCGCACCGCCGCGTTGTAGCCCTCGACCGTGGCGATCAGGCTGGCGGCAGGCACTCCGAGCTGGGGTGCGAGCTCCGGCAGGCTGTCGGCGGTGTGGGGTTTCATCGCCGTGGCCATGAAGCGTCGCGTGACCTTGGCGTCGAAGATCGAGTAGGCGATCTGGCCCGGCTGCTCGGCGATCAGGCGCCCCCAGGTGGCGTATCGCTTGGGCCACAGGTCCTCACCCTCGTCGTAGAAGCGAGCGCCATCGCGGTTGACCATGATCCCCAGGGGGACCGAGTCCACCCGGGTCACGATCCCGCCCTCGAAGCGCGGCCCGCGCACATCCACGGCGATCGCGTGGAAGCCGCGCGGATTGCCGCACTCCGCCGCTCCGGCGTCGAGCAGCAGGCGCAGCACGCGGCCGTCGTTCTGGCGCGCCCCGCGCACGAAGAAGTTGCTGGCGGCGTCGCCCCACCACCGGCTCAGCCACTCGAGGTTGGCCTCGAATCCGCCGGCAGCCGCCACGACGGCCCGCGGTCGCAGCGTCCTGGAGCCATCCGGGGTCTGGACTCCGACGCTGGTGCACTCGCCGCCGTCGACCTCGATCGCCTCCACGGAATGGTCGTAGGCGACCTGCACGCCGAGCTGCTCGGCCGTCGCGTAGAGCCGGTTCACGAGCGCCTTCCCCCCGCCCAAGAAGAAGCGATTGGTGCGACCCAGCTGGAGCGTGCCGTTGAGCGGCGGCTGCCACTTGACCCCGTTGGACTCCAGGAATCCGGGGGCGTCTCGCGAACGCTCGATGACGAGCTGCGTCAGCTGCGGATCCGGCCCGTTACCCGTCACGGCGTGCAGGTCCTCGGCCAGCTCGGACACGCTGTAGCGGCCGGTCATGTGCGGAGCATCGTCGTGGACGCAGCGCAGATTGCGCGTGTACTTGCTGTTGCCGCCGCGCCACTCGCGCGGCGCCCGCTCGACGAGCGCGACGCTGGCGCCCCGTCTGCGCGCGGCGATCGCGGCGCACAGCGCGGCGTTGCCGCCACCGATTACGAGGACGTCGGGCTCCCTCAAGCTGTGTACGACTGTATACCATGGCTTTCGACGGTGATCGGCGATTGAGCCCGGCGTATCCGGCGCAAGCGCCGATTGTGCTGCATTACTCAGCTGGAAGCAGAGAATTGGCTCAGTTGAGCTTGACAATTGTTCAACAGAATGCGAGCGCAGCGCCCGAATCGAGAACCGGCTCGAGGTGATGTTCGAGCTCGGCGTCCGCCAGGGGCAGCTCGACCTGCCGCGCCTGGTCGAGCTGCTGGCGACGCGGCCGGCGCAGCTGTTCGGGCTGGCGCCGCAGAAGGGCGAGATCGCCCCTGGGGCCGACGCCGACATCGTGATCTTCCTTGACCTGCGCGATGATTCTAGGTATGCAACGGTATACAGGTGAATGCAGCGTAGCTGCCGGCGCTTTGGGGGATGACACGTGCGCGCGGTGACAATGCGGGACTACGGGACGACTGACGTCCTGGCCATGGAGGACATCGAAGACCCGGTCTGTGGCCCGGGCGAGGTGCTGGTTCGGCTCACGGCCTGCGCCCTCAACCACTTCGACCTGGACCTGCGCTCGGGCGTGTCGCGAGTCCCGCTCGACCTGCCGCACGTGCTCGGCTGCGAGGGCGTGGGGTACGTGGAAAGCGTCTCCCCGGAGGCAGCCGACCGCTGGCAGAAGGGCGACCGCGTCATGGTGCTCGAGGAGATCCCATGCGGTCGCTGCGTCGTGTGCGTAGAGGGGCATCAGAACCTCTGCGAGGAAGGCTCCTGGGTGGGCGTGAGCCGCCAGGGCACCTACGCGGAGCTGATCGCCATGCCGGCCCACGCGCTGATCTCCCTGCCCGACGCGCGCACCGACGTGGAATGGGCGTCGGTTCAGGCCGCGTTCGGGACGGCGTGGCACATGCTGATCACGCGCGGCGGCCTGCGGACGGGCGAGCGGGTCCTGATCAACGCGGTGGGTAGCGGGATCGGGAGCGCCGCGCTGCAGATCGCCGTGCATGCCGGCGCCGAGGTGTTCGCGACCGCCGGATCGGACGAGAAGCTCGAGCGGGCGCGCGAGATGGGCGCCCACCACGTCTTCAGCTACAAGGAGGCCGGCTGGGAGGCCGCCGCGCTCGAGGCGACTCACGGCAAGGGCATCGACCTCGCCTACGACCACGTCGGCGGCGACGTGTTCGTCAAGAGCCTGGGTCTGCTCCGCCCGGGCGGCCGGGTGGCGACCTGCGGTGCGCACGGGGGCGAGACGGTTCCGCTCGACATCGTCGAGCTGTTCCGCGCCGAGCGGACCATCATCGGCTCGCGCACGTTCACGCTTCCGGAGCTGGAGACCGTTGTGCGGTTGGTTGCCGCCGGCCAGCTCGACCCCGTCGTCGACTCGGTCATGCCCCTCGACGACGTCCGCAGCGCGCACGACAAGATGGAGCAGCGCGACCACTTCGGGAAGATCGTCATGACGGCCACGCCGGTGGCCACGAATGGGGGTGGAGCCACATGAACGACAGACCCGACGTGGCGATCGTCGGCGCCGGCTTCGCCGGAGTGACGGCGGCGCGCGAGCTGAGTCGCCGCGACCTCTCGGTTGTCGTCCTGGAAGGTCGCGACCGGATCGGCGGCCGCACCTGGACCGACACCCGCTGGGGGCGGAAGCTCGACATGGGCGGCACCTGGGTCCACCCGACCCAGCCGCACGTGTGGGCGGAGATCATGCGCTACGACCTGCCGATGACGGCCAGCCCGACGGCGAAGCAGTGCGGCTGGATCGTGGGCGACGAGTGCATCTTCGGGGACGACGAGCAGCTCGACGAGCTGCTGACGCTCGGCATGGACCACATCGCCGACCAGAGCGCTGAGATGTTCCCGACCCCGTACGAGCCGCTCGCCGGCGGCGACCAGCTGGCCCGCGCCGACGCCCGCTCGATCGCCGAGGAGATGCAGGCGCTCGGCCTGACCGACGAGCAGTACGCGGTCGCAGACGGGATGTGGGCGACCAACTTCAGCTCGACGATGGAGCAGGGCGCCTTCACTCAAGCCGTGCGCTGGTGCGCCCTCACCCAGGGCGACTGGCGCGTCCTCTTCGAGGCGATCTCGAAGCGCAAGCTCGCCAACGGCACCAAGGACCTGCTCGACCGCATCGCCGCCGACGGGCGTGCCGAGGTCCGGCTCGACACCAAGGTCACGCGCGTCGACGCCGGTGACGGCGGCGTCGTCGTCGAGCACGGGGACGGCGCCGTCGAAGCGCGCAGCGCGATCGTCACGGTGCCGGTCAACACGCTCGAAGCCATCGAGTTCAACCCCGGGCTCAACGCCGGCCGGGCCGCGCTCGCGGCGGAGAAGCAGGCCTCGCACGGCAGCAAGGTCTGGGTGCGCGTCGCGGGCTCGATGGAGCCCTTCTTCGGCTACACGACCGCCGACCATCCCCTCACCCTGATCCAGTACGAGTACGCGCACGAGGGGGACAGCATCCTGGTCGCCTTCGGCTCCCAGGGCGAGACGGTCGACGGGACGGACAGGGACGCGGTCGCCGAAGCGATTCGCCCCTGGCTGCCCGAGGCCGAGGTCCTCGACGTGACCGAGCACAACTGGACGCGGGACGAGTTCGCGCTCGGCACCTGGGGCATGCTCAAGCCCGGTCAGCTGAGCGGATACGGAGCCGACCTGTACCGCCAGGACCCGCCGCTCTTCTTCGCCGGCTCGGACATCGCCCGCGGCTGGTCTGGGTTCATCGACGGCGCCATCGAAACGGGGCTCCGGAGCGCCGACCAAGTCGCGACCTACCTGAGGGGAGCTACATGAGCGAATCGCAAGACACCTTCTCGACGTCGATCGACCCGACCGACTACGAGCCGTTCATCGTCGAGGGTGCGCACACCGGTGACGTGCACTGGCTGCGCAACGAAGGAGAGGCCGGTGTCCAGACCGGCGTCTGGCGCGTGCTGCCGGGTCAGCCGCCGGACGGCGAGGTCTCTGAGTTCGTGTTCCACCGCGACGAGACGATCCACGTGCTCGAGGGACGGGTCGAGATCGAGATGGACGGAGATCGGCTCGAACTGCGCGCGGGGGACGTCGCGTCGTTTCGTCGCGGCGCCCACACGCGCTGGCGCGTACACGCGCCGTTTCGCGAGTTCTTTGTCTACTCGTAGGCGCCCACCTCAAACCCACGGAGGCGATACCAGGCATGACCGAGGCAGAGCAGGACCGGCAGTTCTTCGAAGACGTGACCCGGCGCCGTCTGATGAAGCAGTTCGCCGCCGTAGGCGCCGCCACCGCGGGCGCCGGGGTGCTGGCCGCCTGCGCGGGAGATGACGAAGACTCCGGCGGGACCGACACGGTCGGCACGGGAGTCGCGAAGGGCGGCAAGCGCGGCGGCACGCTGCGCGCGGGTCTGATCGGCGGCAGCACCGCCGACACGCTCGATCCGCTCAGGGGCGTCACGACCACCGACTTCGCCCGCAACATCCAGCTCTACGACCAGCTCTCGATCCTCGACCCCGATGGGTCGATCGGGATGAAGCTGGCGGAGGAGATGACGGCCAACAGCGACGCCACCGAGTGGACGATCCGGCTGAAGCCGGACATCACCTTCCACGACGGCAAGCCGCTCACGGCCGACGACGTGATCTACACCTTCAAGCAGATCCTCAACCCGAAGAACCCGACGAACAGCACGGCGCAGATGGCGCCCTTCGACCCGAAGCGGCTGCGCAAGGTCGACAAGCTGACGGTCAAGCTGGGCTGCAAGCAGCCCTTCTCCACCTTCGTCGACACGGCCTCGTCGCTCAGCACGATGGGGATCATCCCGGTTGGGTTCGACCCGAAGAACCCGGTGGGCACCGGACCGTTCAAGTTCCAGTCGTTCACCCCGGGGCGCCAGAGCGTCTTCGTTCGTAACCCGGACTACTGGCAGGAGGGCGTTCCGTACCTCGACAAGCTCGTCATCGCGAACTACAAGGACGAGACGAGCCAGATCAACGCCCTGCGGGCCGAGCAGGTCGACGTCATCGACCAGCTGTCGGCGACGTCGGTGGCGACGCTTCCGGACAGCCAGACGGTCATCTCGCAGTCGGGCGGGTTCAACCCGTTCACGATGCGAATGGACGTCGCG
>Ga0209574_10000376_pt1 | contig 11465 bp, 13 predicted proteins | sample AgamicMgMarz_FD_187168 | JGI IMG/M metagenome (GOLD analysis project Ga0209574, IMG submission 187168) | Agave microbial communities from Guanajuato, Mexico - Mg.Ma.rz (SPAdes) (version 2) | ecosystem: Host-associated > Plants > Phyllosphere > Phylloplane/Leaf | place: Guanajuato, Mexico... | reverse complement strand
ATATACTTTATAAATAAGTTGTATTAGACAATAATCTAATTTTAATAAATAAAATTAGATTTCTAGAGCAAACTATTCAAGAAGCTGTAAAGTTTCCATTCTTCAATCAAATAAATGTAACAGAAAAAACTACCTCTCTCCCCAAACGGTAGTTTTTTCTGTTTTTTAGGCTGTATATCATATACAAAGTTAGTTAACATGGTGAATTTTATAGAAAATAACTAATAACATCTTATCTATAAAGATGCTATTACCACTGAACTTGAACACTCTTTAAGGTATTTTATTTAACTAACCCGTTTTTATATTTCTCCTAGAACTTATTTAACATAGAGATTTTCGTTTAGACAGGAGGATTTCTTGCTATATTCATAAGGGTCTGAACATTTTGGGCCTATTTCTCATACTGTATTAGGTATTAATAATATATTGAGGTGAAAAATATGGACGCAAATTATATAGATTCTCATTATTACCCAAGATTTTTAAGCCCACAGTTCCCGTCCCCTAGTTTCCCTGGATCGCCTGGTGGTTTCCCTGGATCGCCTGGTGGTTTCCCTGGATCGCCTGGTGGTTTCCCTGGATCACCTGGTGGTTTCCCTGGATCGCCTGGTGGTTTCCCTGGATCACCTGGTGGTTTCCCTGGATCACCTGGTGGTTTCCCTGGATCACCTGGTGGGCAACAAGCTCCAACTTCCCCACCACCAGCATTTATCCCACAACAGCAAACAGCAACACCATTTGCAGTCGACCCAGGAGCCATTTCCTTATGTTTATTCCGTAACACATATATTTGGCTTAGAAATGGGTCAAGTTTTTGGTATTACCCTATTTTTGTAGGACCGAGATCAGTTGCTGGTTTCAGATGGAACGGGCGATTCTGGACTATTTTTGGTATAGATACAAGACGAATTGTTTCATTTACATGTTTCTAAGTGTTCATAATTGATAGCCCTAGAAAAAGGGAGGAACCAGCTTTGCAACCTACAGAGAAGGTCAGGGTTAGCATGCCATTCCCATCACGATGGGGTATCCACGCTGAGATTGCAGGTAGACCTATGTTTTGGGGTGTGCTTATCATTAACTCCATTACAGGCAATAGAGTAATGGGTACAGTTAATTTTCGGGGCACCCTCATTCCCATTAATGGGTATTGGAATGAGGGGAGCAAACAAATCACCTTTAATTCACCTTATGCCACATATTCTGGTAACTTAACTATGTTTGACGATTCCACTACTAAAATTCGACATCTTATTTTAAGTGGGCGGGTTATTATGAAGCCACCTTCCTTACTAGCAGGTAGGAATGGAACTTGGGTGGCTACCACAGATACAAGTCTCACAGGACCTGCCGTTAGCAATAGTGATTTACCTCCTGTTGGTGCCTTTTTAACATCAAATATACTTCATAGTGGACTTGGACGTTGAGGAAATCCTTTGAAAATATACAATTTGGAAAGCAAAAAAACTAACTTTGAGTCAGATAGAAGTTAGTTTTTTTTGCTTTTTATGAGATAGATTAATACATTCTCTTATAAAATTATAGGAAATTCCTAATAAGTATTATAAATATTTTCGCATGTTTCAGCTTTTGGTTGATAAAAGCAGTGAAGCTTATATCGGGCAACAAGGGGTTGATTGTACCATGTTGGAGGGCACTGTTGAGGAGGTCTGAAATACCATAGGCTAAATTTTGCAGGCCAACTACGTTCTCCTCTGACAGATCGACGTGCCAACCGTTTTTCACTTTCTCTTGCTCTTTGATAGAAATAGCCTTTTTGAGTAGCTTCAAATGCATGGGGTTGATAAATCATTTGTGGAATAGTTCTCAGTCCTTTAAAATCGGAGCAATTCGCCCTGATTCGATTAACCCCTACATTTCCTATAAGAAGCATTCCCTTTTGGCCCTCACCTTCACCCTCTGCTCTAAGGAGTCTCGCTAAAAGAGCTATGTCTGAAGTTGTAGCTTTAACAACCGCCATAATTTCACCTCCAGAAATAAGATATTTCTCTATAGCCCGTATAATGTCTTTTCGTCATTTTTTTAAAAAATAGGCTTTTCTCTACCATTACTTCCTACCTATTTTTCCCGAAACATGGACATTCACCCAAGACGGAAACTAGGTAAATGCATATTCTTGCTTTGATAAGAAAAAATGGAGGTTTTTGTCATGAATTCAGAAATGCATTTGTTACCTAATTTATATTTTCAAGAAAATCAGTTACCTCATGGAGACATGCGGTTTATTGGACGCCCTGGATTTGGTGGTCCTGGTTTTGGCTTCGGAAGACCTGGCTTCGGAAGACCTGGCTTCGGTTTTGGACGCCCCGGATTTGGCTTTGGAGGACCGTGGTTTGGCCCCGGATTTGGTTGGGGACCGTGGTTTGGCCCGGGATTCGGTTGGGGAGGGCCTTGGTTTTGGTAGTCCCTTTTTATATTAGTTGATGGTTTATTACTTGGCTCTTTGTTTTCTCTATGTGTTTTAGTATAGATACAAAAAGAGTCGTTTTATTTACATGTTTTTAAATTATCAAATTGCATTCACTAGACTGATGAAATAAAACCATCAGTCTAAATATATAATTTAAACTAGTACAAGTTATACTGGTGTTACTAACAAACAACAATTATTTTATACGGTATTGTTTGAGGAGAAATACTCTTTGTTGTAGGTCCATAAACAACTTAAAAAAAACATAAAAAACATTGGTTGAGCCTTAGCCAATGTTTTTTATGTTTAGATAGATACCCTGAGGAGGGCTTTTTCTTAAAAAAAACGGATGATTCTCAGAATCCAGATTACATTCTATTCATCGACCTGTTTTCAGGTGAATTGTTTATACGAATAACATTTAATAACTTGAGAAAACTGCTCAGAACACTGTAAAGTGTTAAATACGTCTATTTAGAGCTTTAACTGGTTTTACTTATTTAGTAACTCCCACCACTAAAACAAGAACAACCAATGATAACTAATAAAATAAAGAGTACAACAATTAAAGCAAAACTACTACCAAAACCAAAGCCTCCACTTGAACCACAGCCAGAGCCTCCACCGTAACCGTAGCCTCCATTAAAACCTCTGAAACAACACATATTCTTCACCCCCATACGTTTCTACTTTTAGAATATGTACAAGAAGGAAAAGTGTTCGTCCTAAACTGTTAAAAGTAGAATTATCCACGCCTGACCAATTTCTATGTCTTTATTAACATTTTAAGGAACCTATATAAAAAGACTTGTTACTTGGGCGCTGTCAGTAACAGGTCCTTTGTAGGAAATATTAAATGGGATTTCTAGGAGGTAGGGATAAAAATAATAAAAGCTTTGTATGAAATCAACGCTTGTCCAAACTCTTTTCATTAATTTGCATACTATAGAAGTGAGCATCCTCCTGCTCTTCCAATAGATCGGTTCTTTTATTACTATTAGGTTAAAAAAACTACTGTTTGGTGAACAGTAGTTTTTTCTTTTTAAATTTGCAAACTCAGGCGATTGAAAAAGGCAGATAATCTTAATCCTGACCCTAACACTCCGAACAAATGAATTACGTTTAATGCTTGCACTTAAAAAGGAAATATAAAATTAAGAAGCTTTTATATATTCACTTTACAAAAAAATTAATATCCACTAAATCCTGTACAAGATTTAGGGATTACTCGCAATTATTTCGAAGTTCTGACATCAAAATCTGTTTTATCATACTTGAGGGTTTAAATTTATAACCGCCTTCACTATTTTGCTTCTTTACTCCCCCCCTCGTCCTTAAACTTATTAATTATTTGTTTAACTAATGGTGAAATATCATTTATTATGGGTTTACATACATTAACTGTTTCAATCAGAGTATCAATGGTTGCCATGAGCTCAACAATATTCTTATTGCTACTAATATCTTCAGCAGGATTAGGAGAAATATTATTAGGCCCAGCATCGTTACTAAATAAATCATGATTTACTTCTTCTGTTTTGGCCTCCCTGATCCTAGAGTTTCCAAACATGAATTGTGAGAACCTATCAATATCCCGATTATTATTCTGTTTCAGGATACGATCCCTGTTTCCATTTGAATTGCCACTCCGTAGGGAATCTCCCGTTGTTGAGCTCCCCTGGGAGGTTTCATTAAAGTCAATATTATCTTCCACTATTATCCTTCCTTTCATTTTGGTATATCTTATGATTTTCCACATTGCCAAGTTTGGACTTTTTTGTTTTTATTAAATTTTAATAATTTCTAATATCCCCTGTTCAGCCCATTACTAGTGCAAATCTTATGAAAAAGACCACTTGTGGAGATAGCACATTTGATTTGGTCATAAATTCAACACACTCTAGACATAATCTATCAGGGAAGTGAAACCAGCTATATTTTGGAGGGGATTAAGGTTTTGAAATGTATTTTATCAGATATTATTTTTTAATCCTTTCACTGACAGCTCAGCCTCGATATCTCATAACTAAACCTAGATGCCTATACCTTAATAAGCTCATTTGAATAAAATAGGAGGGATTATACTAGTAAAGGGGGGATTAAGATGTCCCATAAAGATAAACAAAAAGTAATCCATGCTGACAAAGTAGTCATTCATACAAAGGATGTTGAAATTATTCATAATCGAAAGGAAATTACTCGAAGGGATCCATGGGGTTTTTTTTGGGGGAGACAACAGGTAGATAAAGTAAATGAACAAGAAGTACCAAACTCAGAAGAACCACAGACTAGGAGCAATGAAACAGTTATGAAGATAAATAAAACAGGAAAAAGAAAAGGACCATGGTTTCCAAGTTATTAGAAGTCTAAAAAGCTCTTAATTGTAAGAGCTTTTTGTCATATGTATATACTACACAAGTCAGTCACCATATAAATACATATATCAGTTATAAGAAGTCAAAATAAAAATAGGCTAACTATTTTCCAGATAGTCAGTGTGTTTTTATTGTCCTTGAAAAGTGAATTCTAAAGACAAAATGCCTTACTTCTCCGTCCCTATATTTTATGCATATTGCTAATATAAAAGCTTAAACTAAAAATTTCCTTTGAGCTTTGAGCAAACTACCCAAGACGCCGTTAGGCATCAGCAACTTTAAAATCCCTATTCTTTTAACAGAAAAACTCCCCTCAAAAAAACTAACTGAACAATTAGATAGGGGAGTTTTTTTCTGTTTTTAAGTTATATATTTTATACATGTTTAGTTAACATAGAAATGGGCTAAAAGAAGTCCATGAATTAATTCATGGACTGTTTGCCGCCCTTACAGGGGATGGCAATAAAGGTAGAGTAAGGTTTTTGGTATTTGTCATACATAATATATGTTGCTGTCTATTACTAAGCATATTGTCCATATAAATAAAACAAAAATAACTAGAGGAACCTATTCAAGGATTGGTTAGTAATCTTTAGCTATAGCTAAACCACTAAAAGAAATCGGTCCTACGATAGCTGCTTCTGTACCATTTGTAATATTCTCAGCAGTTACTCGGTAATCATGTGATCCAGCTCTCACATTCTTATCTATAGCTTGGAATGTCACAATATAATTTATCTCTGATTCAGGATCTGCTTCTACTCCTTCTTGAGCTCTAAAGATTTCTTGTCCATCACGAAAAATTTTAAATAAAATTTGCGAAGTACCACTTACTCCTCGAACACCAACCGTTGCAATTAATTCTACATGATTTCTATTTGCATCCCTTCCAGGAATAGTTACACGTATATCTGCTAACACAGTTTTTATAGGAGAATGAGCAATCGGACTTGGGTTTTTTTGATTAACTTTATGAACTGGTTCAGTTGCTTGATAATCAACAATACGAAACATTATAATTACCCCCTTAACTTTTATACCCTAAAGTATGTAATCAGGGGAGAATTGGCTTGGACAACTTTTCTATGTTTAAAAGAAAAATTTCTCTAAGACTATTTTTCTGTATATTTTATGTATATCATATTCGATCTCAATTACCATAACGTGAGTTATAGACCAAAATACAGATTGGTTACGCTGCAATACATAACCTCTCTGGAAGTAAAACAGCTAGCATATTATTACTAGCTGTTTTACTAGACAAACATAGGAAATAACGAAATAGGCTTGCCTTGATTTTCTCATATAGTCAGAAGTTCAAATAAGATTTCCCCCTTATTAGTACCCCCCATGACTAAAACAAGAACAACCAACGATAATTAATAAAATAAAGAGTACAACAATTAACGCAAAACTGCTACCAAAACCAGAGCCTCCACCGTAACCATAGCCTCCACTATAACCTCCAAAACAACACATATCCTTCACCTCCATACGTTTCTACTTTAAAATATGTACAAGAAGAAAAAATGTTCGTCCCAAATTACTAAAAGAAAAATTATCCACGCCTGACCAATTTCTATGCCTTTATTAATATCTTAAGGAATCTATATAAAAAGACCTGTTACTCAGACTTCAACAGGTCCTCTAATATAATTAAATTTACAACTTAGATTTACCTATTGAAAATTTCATTTTTATATCCACGCCTGTCCATTACCTTTTATTCTATTTTGCATATTCTAAAACATATGAGATAGAAATTCTCATGTAACCACCCGTAGTCTATATTCACCACATCTAACAACAGCCTCTCCCTTTATGGAGCAATAATAAACTCTTATTATATTCCTAAAAATAGACTATTTACTATGAAAGGAAGGTGTTAAATATGAGTTTCACATTAATTGTCATCTTATTCATCTTGCTTATCATTGTAGGATGTTCTTGTACAGGCCTAGGTGGATACTAATTCACCAAAGGGTTGACTATAAACTATGATCTTATATTATCCATCTAAGTAGAAGGATTAGTTTAATATTAGTTGATTGAAAAAGAAAAGGACAGGTTGAAAAATTTGTCTCTTTTATTGAAGTAAGGTCTTTTTCCAAACAGCTGTTAAAAGACATCTGCCTGCTTGAGAAAGGAGGATGAAAATGGAAAACTTAATTTGGAGATATCGGGGAGAACCCGTTGAGATTATGGATCGTTGCGGAAGAATCCACAGGGGAGTTATTGATTCGGATCCACCAAGAGGAGGAATGTTTCTTCGTAATGGTTTTGGAAGAAGATTTATCCCATTTTTCTTAATCACTGCGATTTTCCTTTCAAGATTTGGAAGACGACGCATTTTTTAAAAACTACCCCTGATTATAAATAAATAGGGGATGGGAAACTGCTATAGAAACGTTGAATCATCTTTTTTTAGTTGTTAAACCATCAGACTTACAACCTAATACAAATTTTCAAGTTATAAAAATATATCTTTAGAACGGTGAAATGTTCACTTGAATACCAAAAGATAATATCCAGAACCAATCAATATAAGGTGCATATAATATTCCAGATGGTAGGTAAGTTGCCCGGCTTACAGATTTATCATCCTTATCTATGAGCCATGTCCCCTAGCCATGAGGGGCATGGCCATTATTATGGAAATATATATACTTTCTAAGACTTATGTTACATATTTTTTTATATTTCTATTGATCTGATTCGAACTATTTTGACCGGCATTCAACAAAGACCTGTTACTTAATCGGCGGTAGTAACAGGTCCTATAAAGGAAGTGTATGGGATGTCCTTATACAAGGATAAAATATTCTATGTCAAGTTAGTGATACAGCTTGTACAAATACCTATAAAACTAACAAAAATATAAATTAATTATCCATGATGAATATATTTTTTATAACTGAAGCAAACTACTCAAGACGTTTTACAATGTCAGCTAACAATTGATTACGATTTATGAAACAAAAAAACTACTGGTCCCTAATAATCCAGTAGTTTTTTTGTTTCAAGCTGTATATCATATACATGTTTAGTTAACATAATGTTATTTCTAATAATTAGAAAGTTTAATTTAAACAGGGAAATCCATTTTACCCTTTTGGGTATACTTGTCTGGTTGTAAGTACACCTAGGGCATCCCTAACTTTTTTTGCAAAAGAAAGTGGTTGGTCGATAGATTCAAAATGCATAAACATCAGACGAGGTTGATCAAATAGCCAGTGATTATGAACTGCCGTTACGATGATGTCATGTTCCCTAAGCTTACTAATAAATGGATTTATTTCATCCTGTAAAATAACGGTTTCCCCACTACAAAGAGCCCGACCATCCCTTGTCATGGATTCAAATGTGAACATTTGAGGGATCAGTAAAAATGACTTCCCCCTTCTACCCAAAACTTCAGGATGAATATTTGTGCGGGATTTCATCACTGTACAAACTCCGTTCTCAAATGTATGCATTGATCCCCCAAGAATTTCATTGAATCTGTCACAAAGATTAGGCCCACTGGGATCAGTAGTTATAGGTCTAGAATCAGCATAAACATCGCGTGTAGTTAGTACTCTCATTGCATCCTTAACTTTTCTTGCAAAAGAAAGTGGTTGATCAATAGATTCAAAATGCATATACATCAAACGGGGTTGATCAAATAACCAATGATTGTGCATAGCAGTCACAATGATATCATGCTCGCGAAGTTTGCTCATAAAAGGATTAATTTCCTCTTGAAGAATTACTGTCTCTCCAAGACATAATGCTTTACCGTTCCTATCAACATCTTCGAAAGTAAAAGCTTGGGGTACAAACATAAAGGATTCTGCTCTTCTCCCTAATACTACGGGATGGAGATTCGTACGAGATCTAGTCGCCGTACATACGCCGTTGATAACACTCGGTGTCGAGCCAAGTATTCTTGCAAACTCTCGACAAAGTTCCGATGGTTGATTGTCCATGTTTCTAATAAGAAACGCCTCCCATAAATAACATATAAAATATATAATCTTGTTATAATATGTACTTACATACTTTAGGAAAGTGACAATCGTCTATTATTTTATTTTTTTAGGATTTATATCATATACAAAGCTGGTTTACATAATGGGTTTTCTTACTAGAAAAAAAGTCATGCTCTTAATTAAAGAACATGATCAGAAAAGAAAAACAACCTTTCAGCAGGTATTCCATATATAATATGTGCTTTAAGGGTAGCTTGTACTAAACGAATATCTTTTTTTTATATTAAAGAATAAAATTATTCCTCTCGAGCAAACTACACAAGATGATTAATATCATCCCATCTATAATAATTTTTGAGAAAAACTTCTGATTGAGCCCAGGAGTTTTTTTCTGTTTTTACGCTGTATATAATATACAAAGTTAGTTAACATAATGAAAATTACAGGAACCAAAAAACTCCTTTACCCTATATAGGATAAAGGAGTTTTGATCACCTATAATTACTTTCTACCAGTGCCCCCAAATTATCTAAATCCTGACTGATATTTAAGATAATTAAGTAATGCCATTCTCCTTTACGTTTCCCTAAATCCACTACTTGATGGACTTTAACATTATCATTTTCATATTCTTTAGCTGCTTCACACATTTCCCTCAATGTATTGCCAAACTCTGTGTTATCCCAATTTACCACTGTCAATTCAATATAAGACTGGCTCTTTTTTAATTTCATATCTCAGTCCTCCTATTAGACAAAAATGTTACTTAATGCGTAGGACAAGCATACAATCACCCTCTCTATGGATGAATAAATTATATAGATAAATAAAAAAAGAAGGTGATTACAATAAAAAAATATGATTGTGACTATAAAAAAGAATCAAAGTGTCAACAAAAAAACAAAAAGCAGAAAAGAGAAAAAACTTGTATTCACATCAACATTTATAACCATGCTGAAACCGGCGGACAAATTAGTGGTAATGGTGGGCAAAATGCTAATCAGGGTGGACAGATTGCCCAAACAGGTGGACAAAATGCTAATCAAGACGGCATGGTTATTAAAGAATGTGGAAAAAAAAACAAAAATACTAAAGTGAAAAAATTTAATTTTGAAGATGAAATGAAAGAAAAATAATACCAATACTTTAAATTCCATATTTAACATAACGTATAAAAATTTTCTAAAATTATTGATGTGTAAAATAGAAAACTACTGGATTTGATGTAGAAGAAGCTGTTGAAATCAATGATTTCAACAGCTTCTTCTACATCAAGACATGTCCAAACTCTTTTAATTGGAATACATATTATATAAAATAACGGTATCTAAAAGGGGGTAAGTAAGATAGAACAATGGCTTAACCTTATTGGGAATTTTGGCTTTCCTATTGTTGTTACTTTTTATCTTCTATTACGCTTTGAAAAGAAAATAGACCATTTAACAGAAGCTATTAATAAAATAGCTTCCACTATTGAAAAAGAGCAGGACAAGCAATAAATAATTGATTTATCGACTCATTTTTCAATTAATTTCTTGATATGAAATATGAATACTGCCTAATAATTTGAGCAAACTACTCAAGATGCGCTGCATCCATTCGAAACCCTTGCTGCAAACAAAAAAACTCCTGCTACAACCAGGAGTTTTTTTCTTTTTTACGCTGTACACGATATACAAAGTTAGTTAACATACTTGAGGAGTTTTACTTTGCTGAATAAAGGATATGTTTCTCATATTTACATACTTTTGTTTTTGAATTATCTTTCTTCAAATTTACCATAAAGTTCTTGAAGAGGCTTTGTAATAATTTTATTTAATTCCATAATCAATATATTCATCCGTTGTTCAGCTTCTATCAATCGTACAATCATTTCATTTTTCTGAACAACTTCCCATATTTTTTGGACTTCCTCAATTTCATCCCCCATAATTTTCTGACCTGTCATTTGCTTATTTTGTAATTCGATTTGTAAATTGTGGAACCTATTAAAAAGTTTTTTTGTCTCTGGGTCAGCATTAACTTCCCTATATATACTTTTTAAGCTTTTAAATTCATTGCTTCTACGTAATACCCTTTCAAAGTCATGAGTCATATTATATAGGTTTACATCCAAAGGAAATATCCTCCTAATATCAAATTTATAGTAGATGAAGCTAATTAAATTATTAATCCCATCGGCTTTATCTATAAACATGAAAAATCATTATGATGGTGTATTTAGATAAGGTTTTCATTAAAAAAAGAACGTTTAAAGAAATTACAATATTAAGATACAATTCATTCTAATTTCATTATATTCACTAACCCATTTTTACGTAAATTGTCTATACGAATAACATTTAACAATTTGAGCAAACTACTCAAGACGCCGTGAGACATCTACAACTAATTTTCTTCCTTAGCAAAAAAGCTATTGGCGCCGGATGAGCCAGTAGTTTTTTCTGTTTTCACCCTGTATATGGTATACATCTTTAGTTAACATAATGTCTCATTTCGGAACACATCACCAAAAAGAACCTTCTTGGGTTCTAGATGGGGCCTTGTTTCTTCTTTAGGCAGCTTTTTATACATATGCAATATCCCAACAGAGATAGCTTTTTTTAGAAAAAGATGTTAATATATAATTCCATAATGATGATGTTCTAAAGGCAACCTCTACTGACGACTGGAGGTTGCTTTTTA
>Ga0209574_10000374_pt1 | contig 11487 bp, 13 predicted proteins | sample AgamicMgMarz_FD_187168 | JGI IMG/M metagenome (GOLD analysis project Ga0209574, IMG submission 187168) | Agave microbial communities from Guanajuato, Mexico - Mg.Ma.rz (SPAdes) (version 2) | ecosystem: Host-associated > Plants > Phyllosphere > Phylloplane/Leaf | place: Guanajuato, Mexico... | reverse complement strand
GATTATTGCTGTCGCCGCTTGCGGTACAAGCTGAGATGCCTTATTACGGAAAAGACTATAGCCAGCCGGAAAAAATTAAAGCGCTTTATCCGGAAATAAAGGTGAATGAAGCAACGCCGGCATTTATAAAAGGACAAGACGCATTTACGACTCAAGAAGAAATGATGAGCTATGTCCAAAAGCTTGCTCATAAAAGTCCGTACGTAAAGCTGAAGATTATCGGAAAGTCACAGCAAGGACGAGACATTCCAGCTCTATATTTTTCAAAGGAAAAGAAATTTGCGGATGGAAAGACATCCAAAAAGCCAACGATTTGGCTTCAAAGTCAAATTCATGGTAATGAACCGGCAAGCGGTGAATCCGTACTCGCTGTTGCAACGCGTTTGACAGAAGACTTTGGAAAAGATGTGCTAAATAAAGTGAACATTGTCATTGTGCCGCGCATTAATCCAGACGGATCTTATGCATTTAAACGTCAGCTAGCAAATAATTTAGATGGAAACCGCGATTACATAAAGCTTGAAAGCCCGGAAGTACAGAGCGTACGAGCTGAATTTAACCGTTTTTCACCAGAAGTCGTCATTGACGCTCATGAATATACGCCTTACAGCAGCGGATTTAAAAATATTGGTAAAGAAGGCGTGTGGAAGTATCACGATATTTTACTGCAGTCCGGTCGAAACTTAAATATTCCGCAGAACATTCGCGGCGTGTCTGATGAGCTGTTTGTGAACAGTACGCTTACAGCAATTGGAAAGCAAGGATATTCAGGAGAAGTATACTATACGTCTCAAGTGAATAAACAAGGGCAGCTTGAAGTAGAAGAAGGCTCAGTTGAACCGCGAATTGGCCGAAACTCATTAGGCTTGTATCCATCGTTTTCGTTTTTAGTTGAAAGCAGAGGAATCGGCATTGGCCGAGAAGATTTTCCGCGGCGAGTGAGTGCACAAATTGCTACGCAAGAAAAGCTCATTACGCAAACAGCCGCTCATGCCAAACAAATTAAAGCGCTGATTGCCAAAGAAAAAGCGGCGCTTGTCAAAAAAGGAAAAAATGCAAATGACCATGACCCAATTGTTGTAAACAGTGAAAATAAAAAAATACCAAATTCCACGTTAGAAATGGTTGATGTGGAAAGTGCGTCTGTTAAAAAAATTCCTGTGACATACTACAGTGCAAAGAAAGCAACGCCGACGCTTGTCCGCGAACGTCCGACTGCCTATATTTTAAAACCAGGACATGAAGAGTTAGCAGAAAAACTGCAGGGACAAGGAGTAAAAGGCTTCAAGTTAACGAAAGAAACGGCTCTTTCAGTAGAAGCGTATAATGTCAGCAGCCGCATTGAAAATGAAGCCTACGAAAACAAACCAAATGTAGACGTGCAAACAATCGTGAAGCAAAAAACGGTGACGTTCCCAAAAGGAAGCTACGTCTTTTTAACATCTCAGCCGCAAAACAATTTATTGTCTCTATCGCTTGAGCCGGAATCTGTGGACAGCTTCACAACGTTTGGGTATTTGCCTTCAGAAGTAGGACAAGAGCTTGATGTTTACCGGTTTACGCGTTCCATTGAAAAATCACCTTTGCAAAAAGAATCCCGTAAATAATGAAAAAGCGTGGAGCTTGGCTTCACGCTTTTTATATTGAGATTTTTAAGAAGAAACCCACTCTCCGCCGTTTACATGCAGCGTTTGCCCCGTGACAAACCGTGAGTCGTCGCTTGCAAGATACACGTAGGTCGGAGCAAGTTCAAACGGCTGCCCTTGGCGCTCCATCGGATTGTCCACTTGCGTTACTTGATCAGCTGAAAAGCTTGCTGGAATGAGCGGCGTCCAAATGCGCCCCGGCGCTACGGCGTTTACGCGAATGCCGTCTTTAATCACGCTATTGGAAAGCGCACGAGTGAAACCAACAATGGCTCCTTTAGTTGCCGTATAGTCAATTAACTGTTCATAGCCTTTATACGTCACAATTGAAGCAGTATTAATAATTGAGCTGCCGGCTTTTAAATGAGGCAGAGCGGCACGCGTCGTGTAAAAGTGCGAGTAGATATTCACTTTAAACGTATGATCAAACTGCTCATCGGTGATGTCTAAAAGACTCATCTGCTGAAACTGAACGCCTACGTTATTGCACAAAATATCAAGCTGGCCGAACGTTTCTACCGTTCTTTCGACGATGTCTTTACAGTGGTGTTTGTCCCGAACATCGCCGGGAAGCAGCACACATTTTTGACTCAGTTCTTCAATGCGCGCTTTCGTACGGTTCGCGTCTTCATATTCATCTAAATAAGCAATCGCAACATTTGCTCCTTCTTTAGCGAAGGCAATGGCAGCGGCTGCTCCGATTCCGCTGTCACCGCCTGTAATGAGAGCAACTTTTCCTTTTAGCTTGCCGCTTCCCTTGTAATGCGGATTTTCGATAATGGGACGCGGAACCATCAAACTTTCTAACCCGGGCTGGCGAAGCTGGCGCTGTTCAGGAACCGTAATCGGAACATCTTCATAGCGCGTAATTTTTCCATAATTCGGCTGCATCGGATACCCTTGCTTGTCCTGATAAAATTCATTGCTTGGACACATAAAACAACCTCCTCAAAAAGCATCACTCTTTCACTCTATGACATAGATCGATCTCTCATGCATACGTATAAAGAGTGTAGAATGCGAGAAAGAAGGTGGGTTCATGCGATATTACTACAGTGAAGAAGTGAAGCTATTACTAATGGATGGGTCAAATAAGACGGTAGAAGTAATCTATAACTCTGACTCTCAGCCTTTTCTGCTGCCGCTTTTAGGACCTCGTCCGCCTTTTTACGTAAACCCGCGCTATGAGAAGTATCTGCCTGTTTTATAGTACAAAAAGCCCTTCTGCATGAAGGGCTTTTAAATTGACATTCTCTTTTATTTTCCTCGTGATTGCTCACGTGATTCATGGCGGTTTTTTCTCTTTCTAGAGAGGAAATAAATAAAAAAGCCGATTAATACAAGAAACGTGATAAGCAAAATACTAGTAGGAAAGTAAAGAGAGCCTATCTGAATTCCCAAATAATTTAACATCGTTATAACTTCCTTTCTTGATAGACAATGGTTTATTTTACTAAATACCCTTATAAGCTGATAAAAAACGTTTCCGCTGTTTTAGTAGGGAATTGATTGACTCTGTGCGCCAATAACCACGATATGTCCTTGTTTCATTTCTTCTTTATACCGGTTTGCTTCTTGATTGGATAAGCCCAGCGAAGCCATCTTTGAAAGAAGCTCATCTTCTCTTGAAAGAAGTTTATTTACCGCCGTTTCAAAAATACCTTGCTCTGCCATTCTGTACTTTTTTGTATGTGTTGCCTCCGTTAAATTCTGAGCCCATTCTTTATCGTAGGCCAGCAGATAAATATCTTTGCTTGTAAATCCTTTCTTTAAAAAAGAACGGATGACGCAGACTGCCTCCTCTTGGTTTTCTGCTACTTGAATGTGTTTCATACACCAACCAAACCTCCTGATAAAAGATATTTCTGAAATACATCTTCTACTCATTCTGTAGCCTTTGTTTCCAACTTTAAACTTGTTTTCTATGAATTTTCTAAGATAGTAAAAGAGAATAGAAACATCATAATTTTTTAAAAAAAGATGTTTGAACTTCAAAACAGAAGGCTAAACCTAGACTATACTAAAAAGTTCCATCAAAAATAGGAGGAGATTAAAATGAATTTACAAGATCAACAAACACAAGGTCAGCCCCAACAAACGCAAGACCGCCAGCCGGGTATCGAAAGCGAGATGAATCCTCTCCCTATTTATGAGGATGACAATTACATTGGTACAGGAAAATTAAAAGGAAAAGTAGCGCTAGTTACCGGGGGAGACAGCGGAATTGGACGAGCTGTATCCATTGCTTATGCGAAAGAAGGAGCGGACGTAGCCATCGTTTACTTAAACGAACATAGCGACGCCGAGGAAACAAAAGCCCGCATCGAAGAAGAAGGTGTAAGATGCTTGCTGATTGCAGGAGACGTAGGAGACGAATCGTTCTGTAACGAAGCGGTAGAAAAAACGGTGAGTGAGCTCGGAAAGCTTGATATCCTTGTGAACAATGCAGGAGAGCAGCATCCAAAAGAAAGCATTAAAGACATTACGAGTGAACAGCTTGAACGAACGTTCAAAACGAACTTTTATTCATACTTTTATTTTACGAAAAAAGCGCTTGATTACTTAGGAAAAGGCAGTGCGATCATTAATACAACGTCGATTAATCCTTACCGCGGAAATCCTCAGCTGATCGATTATACGGCAACAAAAGGAGCAATTAACGGCTTTACCCGCAGTATGGCGCAAGCGCTTGTCAAAGACGGGATTCGCGTTAATGCTGTAGCGCCAGGCCCAATCTGGACACCGCTTATCCCGTCTACTTTCTCAAGTGATAAAGTAGGAGAATTCGGTACAGATACGCCGATGGGCAGACCTGGGCATCCTGTGGAGCACGTGGGCTGCTATGTGCTGCTAGCTTCAAATGATTCATCTTATATGACGGGTCAAACGCTTCATGTCAACGGCGGAGATTTCATGAACACATAATTGCTTCACCTATAGTAAAGGAGGAGAAAAGATGGGAGAACGCCAGAAAAGATCTATTTCAAATACACCAAAAAAAAGAGATGAAACGGAACAGCGTGTAACAGATCAAGACGAAACGTTATTTGAACGTTTCAAAGAAGAAGAAACGGTTGATCCTATGCCGTTGGAAGATATAAGACTTGAACAAAAAGAGGAGAAAAATAAAACGAAAACGAAAGATGAATCAGGTTCTGAAAACATTCATCATAGAAAATAAAAAACAGCCTTCTCGGGCTGTTTTTTGTTTGTATCCCTATATTAATGAGTGCTAGAAGCAATTACAATTTTTGAATCATCTTCTAGTGCTTGAGCAAGATTAGATTTAATTCGTATATGGTCAAAACTTAAACCAAGCTGCATCGCAGTAGTAGCTAATTCAGGACGAATGCCCGATAAAATCGATTTAACGCCGATTAAATCAAGCGCATTTATCAGCTGGAACAGCTCGTGCGCGACCATTGTATCGATCATCACAACTCCTGACAAATCAATATACAAATGAGCGATTTGCTTCTCTGCACACTGTTTTAACGTGCTTTCTAGGATCATTTTGGCTCTTGCCGTATCAATATCGCCGACTAACGGTAAAAGAGCAACGTCTTTTTTAATCACAATAACAGGTGAGCTTAATTCATGAATCATTTCCTGCTGAGAGCGGAGGCGGTTTGAGGCATATTCCTGCGCTTCTGTAATGAATTTCAAAATAATAATATCAAATACCCTTATTACTTTTTCATTCCACACATCGAGGTGCTGCTGAGCGATGTCATCGTGAAGTTCTGCAAATCGGCGAATATACTCACAGTATTGTTTGCGGACGTTCATAAATTCCTTAATAATACTTTGAATGGGGGTTCTGAGATGCTGCTGGTCTTTGGCAACTTTATTTAGCCACGTGTTAAAAGATTCAAAAAAGCTTTTTTCATCTTCTATAAAGATGTTGCTAATATATAAATGAAATTCATAGTTTTGCGCTTTTAAGCGTTGAATGACGTCAGGGTCATTAGAGGTATATACGCCTTCAGAAGATTTTTTGTCCAAAGATTCATACCATTCTTCCGTCATAGTTGGTGCACTTTCTAGCAGATAAGAACGTAAAGCGATATCTTTCTTCACTGTTATTCTCCTCTCAAACTGATAAAGCATCGCGCAGGTGCGCAACGTATTTATTATAGCACCTTTTTTATAAAGATGGATATGAAATGTATGTTTATTTTGCGTGTGAGGTTTTAAATGATTGTATATAGGGAAAAATTTTAATAAAAGGGGAAAGAGGGAAAGTATGAATACCGTGACGAGCGATCAGTGGAAATGGTATCAGTTTGATTTAGAAGAAGCAGACGGAATAGCTGATATAATCAAAGACTATCAGTATCCAAGAGATGAATGGTTTTGTCAGCAGCTTCAAAAGAAAAATTCTAATCATATTCAAGTAGATGTAATAGGAGAAAGTGAGCTCATTTATGGTTCACTGATTTATCATAAGGAGTCGTTTGACCAAAAAAATTACGATTCGTTTCATTTTTATATTACCGAGGAGTTTATTATAACGGCAGGAATCGATTTAAAAATCCTCGAGAACACCAATCATGAACGAATGATTGAACGCATGAAGCAGTCTGCTAACACGGCGGAAAGTTTTTTTATTCTTTTAGGCGAAATTATGAAAAAACACTTAAATGGGTTTGATCAGTTTGAAAGTCATTTCAGAGAGCTTCTGTGGGAAGTTCGCCATAATAATAACATCGACGTGTTAGATGAAATTCACAAAGCGCGGTATGACCTGCTTATATGGACAAATTTAATCAGTTCTGTTCAAGAAGTCACCATGGGAATAGAAGAAGCGTTTCATAAAAAAATTAACCAAACGGTCGAATATCAGCGGATGTGTAAAAAAATTGAAATTGGCTTAACGCTGATTGAACAATATCAAAAAGAATTTGACGCGTTAATTAAATTAGAAGAAGTTGTGTCTACTCATCGAGGAAATGAGATTATGAAAGCTTTAACGCTGCTGACAGCAATCAGCACGCCTTTAACGGCTTTTGGAGCTCTTTGGGGAATGAACTTTAAAGAGATGCCGGAGCTTGATTTGAAGTTTGGCTATATTTATGCGCTCATTTTAATTGTTCTTTCGACCGTTGCCATTTATCTCTATCTACGAATGAAAGGGTGGACGGGCGATCTGTTAAAAGGAAGAAAAAAGAATTCATTTTTTAAATAAGCTTTTAATAAAAGCAGCCGCTTAATAAGCGGCTGCTTTGTTGTCTGTTATCCGCGCCTCCACGTCGTAGGCTCACCTGAACGAAGGCATCTTGGAAATAAATCGTTTTCTTTTAGCTTTACTTGATTGCCGTTTTCGTCGGTATAGCGACCGGTTTGCGGAACCAATTCTCCGGTTGAAAAGGCGTCATCTACAGGCTTCCACGTCGTTGATTCACGTGTGTGTGGGCAAGGTGTAAAAAGATCATCTTTTTGAAAGAGTTTAATTTCACCTTCCGCACAAACGTAAGCGCCCGATTCTGGTACAGCTTCACTCGTTCGATAAATGTTCTGTACGGTCTTCACACGTATCCAACCTTTCTTTTTGATTAGTTGTATTTTAGTGTTCCGGTCGTGGCGTCCATGTACGTACGGTCTTCTATAATATCCGAGTCGTCTAGCTTTCTAAAAGGAGCGCAGTAGCATACAACACCCGTCTCGATTTCAATTTCTTGAAATCCGTACGCACGGCAAAGGTATTCGCCGACATCGCTTGGAGCTGGATGCGTATCCAACTCATCTAATGCTTCATTAAACATCTCTAAAAATTCTTTTTTCGAAAATTTCTTCTCATGGTGCAGTGTTACTGGGTCTCCAGAATCTGTTCCTTGTGCTAACGCGTAAAAATACATCGTCCTCACTCCTTGCATATATATAGTCGTGCTTTTTCTGAAATGTAGAAACATTGATTGTTAGTAAGTAAATTCCCTTAAATAAAAGAAATAAACGCATTTGGAAGAAAACGGTTTCTTTATGATTATTATCTTAACGATAATTCAGTGCTATCAGCGTTTGATAGCAAGCTGCCACAGGGTGATAATCGGCTTTAGGCGCCGGGCTTTTTTTCGAGCTGTAGCGTTCGTTTTGCTGATTTAACAGCTGATACCAGCCTCCATATGTGTGATCGATAAAGTGTTTCTGACAGTAGGAGAACAGGGCATCGTATGCTTTCCAATATCCGCTGTCTCCGGTTTTTACCCCGAGCAGTGAAGCCGCAGAAATGGCTTCGGCCATCACCCAGTAGTTTTTATCTCGATCAATGACCTCTTCTTGAGGAGACAGCGCAAAGTAAAGACCTCCGTACTTAGCATCCCAGCCTCGGTTCCAGCCCTTATCAAACAAATCTTTTGCACGTTCTGTCATCCAGTTTTCCGAACGGTGCCGATCAAGCCATAAAAGCAGCTTGCTCCATTCAAACTGATGTCCTGGTATAAAGCCGTACGGACGAAATTCATCTTTTGTATTGTTTTTATTGTAGTCCCAATCTGGCTGCCAGTCTGTATCATAGTGCTCCCAAATCATGCCGCCAGATCGTTCAGCAAGCTGCTGAGTAACGCCTTTTGCAAGCGTGTACGCTCGGTCTAAGTATTTTTTATCTCTTGTTGCTTCAAAGGCAGAAAGCATCGCTTCACACATATGCATATTTGCATTTTGGCCACGATATAAAGAAGAAGCCGACCACGATGCGTCCCATTCGTCTCGGTAAAAGCCGTGCGCATCTTCCCAAAAGTACTTTTCCATCACGTCATATATCTGTTCAATTGTTTCTTTTGCTTCTTGAATGCCGGCTTGATATGCGATGGAAGAAGCTAAAAGAGCAAAAGCGTGGCCATATGCTTGTTTGGAATCATCTTTTACTTCTCCGTCATCGGCTATTTCAAAAAAATATCCGCCGTGCTCTCTATCATAATGGCTGTTTTGTAGAAAACGAATGCCGTGCTGAGCTGCTTCTTTGCACCAATCCGGCCCGTCTAAAAGAGCCCCTACACTGAAGATATAAATAAAGCGCGCCGTACTTACCAAGTGCTTTGAATGCGTGTTTTTGACGGTGCCGTCGTCGTAGTATTCATGGATATACCCGCCGTTTTTTTGGTCAATACAAGCGGGGTAGTAGAAATGAAGCGTATCAAAAATATGCTGTTTTAATGTGTGAGGTTCTCGAAACGCAGTTGAGGAAAAATCCGCTGCCGTGTTCATTTTATCACCATCTCAATCTTTGTTTTTAGTTATTTTTTTACCCTAAGCAGTTGAGAGTAAACGTAAGGGTTTTTTTGCTGTTTCTGCTCTATTATTCTATTTTTGTTGAAAATGTATCAGTTTGGAAACAAGTTTGAAATATTTTGATATACTTTTGACACGATTATCCGGTATTCTAAAAGTACGTGCTAGCTGGAACGAAGTAATGGTAAGCCTCTAGACGTCGAATAATTTTACTTAATGTTGTTTAGTTAAGGTTGAGCTTAAACATCGGATCCTGTTTTCACTTAACCTATTAAACTAGCAGCATATATTTCTATTATATTTTGCAAATGAGGTATAAAAAATGACAGAAGTGAACAAACAAAGATTTTACAAAAAATTAGCGGTAACAGGTCTTGCTTTTACCCTTGTAGGGGCAGGAACTCTAGGTCTTCATTCTTTAAATTTTACGGGTGAGCCAACTGTAGCAAGCGCAGCGGCAGAAACGTACACAACAACGGCGAATTTAAATATTCGAAGCGGCCCATCAACGTCTAACGCGATTATTGCGACAGTTAAACAAGGCACGCAGCTAACGGTAGTTGGACAAGCAGCAAGCGGCTGGCTGAAAGTAAGCTATCAAGGCAAAACGGGCTACGTAAGCAGCCAGTATGTGGAAAAATATGTAAGATCAACGACAAAAACCTATGTAACAACGGCAAATTTAAATATTCGAAGCGGCCCATCGACGTCAAGCACGATTGTTGTAACGGTCAAACAAGGCACGCAGCTAACGTCGACAGAACAAGCAGCGAACGGCTGGCTAAAAGTGAGCTATCAAGGCAAAACGGGCTATGTGAGCACGCAGTACGTAAAGGAATCAACGGGTTCTTCTGAACCGGCTCCAGCTCCGGCGGCTTCTGTCTATGTGGCAACGGCGAATTTAAATGTTCGAACAACTGCTTCAACTTCTGGTGCTGTCATGGCAACACTTAAAGCGGGCACACAGCTAGACGTAACGGCTAAAGCAGCAAACGGCTGGCTGAAAATTACGTATCAAGGTAAGGTTGGCTATGTAAGCGGTCAATACGTACGAGCATTAGCTGGTATGAAAGTGGTTTCGAACCCTGAAAGCATACAAGTTGTTGTGAATAAACAAAACAAGCTTCCGGAAAACTACGTTCCGAAAGATTTAGTATATACAACGATTCCATTTACATTCAAAGAACAAACGGAAAAGAAAAAAATGCGCAGTGAAGCAGCCGCTGCTATTGCACAGTTATTTGCGGGTGCGAAAAAACAAGGCGTTACCCTTCTTGGCGTATCAGCTTACCGTTCACATGCAACACAAAGTGCGCTTTTTAGTTCCTATGTTCAAAGAGACGGTTATGATAAAGCGGCAACTTATAGCGCATTGCCAGGCACGAGTGAACATGAAACGGGTCTTGGAATTGATGTAACAAAAGGAGACGGTACATGTGCTGCTCAAGACTGCTTTGGCGGAACTAAAGAAGCAACTTGGCTTGATGCCCACGCAGCAGAATACGGATTTATCATTCGTTATCCAAAAGGGAAAGACGCGGTAACCGGCTATAAATATGAGCCGTGGCATTTGCGATATGTAGGAAAACCAGTGGCGCAGGCGATTAAGAGTAAAGGAATTACGCTTGAAGAATATTACGGAATTAAGTAGTTTAAAAAACAGGCTAGAATAAAAGTATCTTAGTTGAAGGAAGATCCGAACGCGTTTGATTCTTGATGGAGAATCAAACGTATTCGGATTTTTTTATTGGCAGGGTGAAGGTAGGTTTCATATATGCAGCGGCTTCTAAGTGCTGACTGGAGGGCAAGGCTCATCGGCCTCCCCGCAGAAAGCGAAGTCTTGCAGAGAAATTAACAGCGTTGGAACAAGTGATTCATACTAGCTGCTTTATCCCATTTGTTCGTGTTTAGATTGGATGGATTTAGTTATGCCTCAATTTGAATGTAGAATTATTTGCATCATATAAAAAACACCTCTTTCGAACAAAAGTCGAAGAGGTGTTTTTTGATTCGAAAAGTATTTGATTCGACAGTCTACCCATAACCTGTATGTAAATGTCACTCTATCAGTCAACTGGGTGTACTTTTATAGCGCTGGGTCCTTTAGCTCCTTCTTGGATTTCAAACTCTACTTTTTGTCCTTCTGCCAGGTTTTTATATTCCTCACGGTCGATCGCATTGGAGTGAACGAACACTTCTTTTGATCCGTCTTCGGGTGTGATAAATCCAGATCCTTTTGATTCGTTGAATGATTTAACGGTTCCTTTATGTTTGCTCATTGAAAAATCCCCCTTATAAGTATAGAAATAAATTCTTAATAGTTTTTTACCCAAACGCTGAAATCTCAATCATTTTATGGTAGGTATACCGATTAGAAGAGTAGAAATAAAAGTAAATAGGGAGGGCTTAACAATTTTTTCATTTCGGTTATATTTTTATATTGTATGTGATATAACTATTGTTATAAAATGTAATCGTTAATTCTGTTAACTAAAGGAGATAAAGAAAAAAATGAGGGATGAGTTGTTATATATAGGGAAGAAAATTATCGATAATAAACAGGAATTAGCGATACAATTTTCTGATCTGATGGACTCTGAATATAAGCGGAAGC
>Ga0209574_10000373_pt1 | contig 11497 bp, 11 predicted proteins | sample AgamicMgMarz_FD_187168 | JGI IMG/M metagenome (GOLD analysis project Ga0209574, IMG submission 187168) | Agave microbial communities from Guanajuato, Mexico - Mg.Ma.rz (SPAdes) (version 2) | ecosystem: Host-associated > Plants > Phyllosphere > Phylloplane/Leaf | place: Guanajuato, Mexico... | reverse complement strand
TAGAAGAAAACCCGGACGTAAGCTCTCTTCTTGTAAAAAAAGCAATCAAAGCTGCTCAAGCGCGTGAAGCAGCACGAAAGGCGAGAGAAGACGCAAGAAACGGGAAGAAACGAAAGCGTCAAGAAACCGTTCTAAGCGGGAAGTTAACGCCTGCGCAATCAAGAAATCCTCAGCGAAACGAACTGTACTTAGTCGAAGGGGATTCCGCTGGAGGTTCAGCAAAACAAGGAAGGGATCGCCGCTTTCAAGCTGTGCTGCCACTGCGAGGGAAGGTTATCAATACCGAAAAAGCCAAGCTTCAAGATATTTTTAAAAACGAAGAAATTAGTACGATCATCCACGCGATAGGCGGAGGAGTAGGAGCAGATTTCACCATCGATGATATTAACTACGATAAAATAGTCATCATGACCGATGCGGATACGGATGGCGCTCATATTCAAGTGCTTCTGCTAACGTTTTTCTACCGCTATATGAAACCGCTTGTGGAAGCAGGAAAAGTATTTATTGCTCTGCCACCGCTCTACAAAGTAAGTAAAGGGTCAGGTAAAAAAGAAGTGGTTGAATATTCATGGAGTGACGAAGAATTGCAAGGTGCTATCGATAAGGTAGGAAGAGGGTATATGATTCAACGCTATAAAGGTCTCGGTGAAATGAACGCAGATCAGCTTTGGGAAACAACAATGAACCCAGAGACGCGTACGCTGATTCGTGTCCGTATTGATGATGCTGCTCGCGCTGATCGTCGTGTGACCACTTTGATGGGCGATAAAGTAGAACCTCGCAGAAAATGGATTGAAAGCAACGTAGCGTTTGGATTAGAAGAAGATCCAAATATTTTAGATAATGAAAATGTATTAACGGTCGCAGAGGAGGACGTACAATGACACAAACAGAACGCTTTTTAGATTTACCTCTTGAGGATGTACTAGGCGACCGTTTTGGTCGATACAGTAAATATATTATTCAAGAGCGTGCACTGCCGGATGCAAGAGACGGGTTAAAACCCGTTCAGCGCCGTATTTTATATGCAATGCACGTAGATGGAAATACAGCAGAAAAAGGCTTTCGCAAGTCAGCCAAAACTGTAGGGAACGTAATTGGTAACTATCACCCTCATGGTGATTCATCTGTATATGAGGCCATGGTTCGAATGAGTCAAGAATGGAAAGTTAGAAATGTATTAATCGAAATGCATGGAAACAACGGAAGTATTGATGGAGATCCCCCAGCAGCAATGCGTTATACAGAAGCTCGCCTTTCATCGATTGCTGCAGAACTTCTACGAGATATTGACAAACAAACGGTTGAGTTTGTGTCTAACTTCGATGATACAAGCAGCGAACCAACTGTGTTACCGGCTATGTTTCCTAACTTGCTAGTGAATGGATCCACGGGTATTTCAGCTGGTTATGCTACAGAACTTCCTCCTCATCATTTAGGTGAAGTAATTGACGCAACGATCATGCGAATTGATAAACCAACGTGTACAATTGAAGAGTTGATGACGGCTATTCAAGGTCCTGATTTTCCTACGGGAGGAATCATTCAAGGGGTAGACGGGATTAAGAAAGCCTACGAGACAGGTAAAGGGAAAATTATTATTCGCGGAAAAACGGAAGTGGAGTCCATTCGCGGCGGAAAACAGCAAATTGTCATTACGGAAATTCCGTTTGAAGTAAACAAAGCCAACCTTGTTAAGAAAATGGATGAGCTTCGTTTAGATAAAAAAGTGGAAGGCATTGCTGAAGTTCGCGATGAAACGGATCGTACCGGTCTGCGCATCGTAGTAGAATTAAAAAAAGATGCAAATGCTCAAGGAGTACTTCACTATCTTTATAAAAATACGGATCTGCAAGTACCTTATAATTTTAACATGGTTGCTATTGCTAAAAAGCGACCAAAGCTTATGAGTTTGGCTAACATTCTTGATGCTTATATTGATCATCAAAAAGAAGTGGTAACAAATCGTTCTAAATATGAGCTGCAAAAAGCACGTGAACGTGAACATATTGTAGCGGGATTGATTAAGGCACTGTCGATTTTAGATGAAGTTATTGCGACGATTAGAGCTTCTAAAGATAAGCGCGACGCTAAAAATAATTTAATTGCCAAATATGAATTTACAGAACCTCAAGCAGAGGCGATTGTGTCGCTTCAATTATACCGTTTGACAAACACGGACATCACAGCTCTACAAGCGGAAGCTGAAGAGCTAGGTGCTAAAATTAACGAGTTAGAAGAAATCTTACATAGCGAGAAAAAACTTTTTAATGTAATCAAAAAAGAATTACGCCGTGTAAAAAAGCAATACAGTACAGAACGCCGCTCAAAAATTGAAGCGGAAATCGAAGAAATTAAGATTAATCTAGAAGTGATGGTTCCATCTGAAGAAGTGATGGTGACAGTCACAAAAGACGGATACGTAAAACGAACAAGCCTTCGTTCTTACGCCGCGTCTAACGGGCAAGACTTCGGTATGAAAGATACGGACCGAATTTTAGCGAAGTATGAAATTAATACAACCGAAACGCTGCTCATCTTCACAAACAAAGGGAATTATTTATATATGCCGGTGCACGAACTTCCTGATATCAGGTGGAAAGACATGGGGCAGCATATCATGAACATTGTTCCAATTGATAAAGAAGAGCAAATTGTACGGGCGATACCGGTAAAAGAATTTAAAGAAAATCAGTATCTGCTTTTCTTTACGAAAAATGGTATGGTCAAAAAATCAGAATTACTTCAATATAAAGCACAGCGCTACTCCAAAGCTCTTGTCGCCGTTAATTTAAAAGGCGATGATGAAGTAGTCGATGTATATCAAACGGATGGTAAAAAACAAGTGTTTATCGCCACTCGCTCTGGCTACGGGCTGCGTTTCCGGGAAGAAGAAATCAATATTGTAGGAACTCGCGCTTCTGGTGTGAAAGGAATTAACTTAAAAGACGATGATTATGTCGTAAGCGGCGCTATCTTCGATGAAGATGAAGCTCTATCAACTGAATTATTTATCGCCACGCAGCGAGGAGCTGTGAAAAAGACAAAAATTACTGAGTTTGAAGAATCAGCACGAGCAAAACGAGGGCTAGTGATGGTCCGAGAACTAAAATCTAATCCGCATCAAATTGCAAAAGTAAAAGCAATCTCTAAAGAACATTACATGATAGTGGAATCATCTAACGGTCAAATCGAGCAGGTTGATCCGTCTACAATGCGAGCTAGCGACCGATACAGCAACGGTTCATTCGTATTGGACCAAAGCGAAGCTGGCAATTTAGTTGATGTGTGGCTGGAAGAAAAATAACAAAAAAAGTAGTAAAGTTTTTAAAGCTTTACTACTTTTTTTGTTTAATATTTTTAAATTAAACTATGTTCTAAATAAACAATAAAAAAGAATTTCCCTACTCCTTATCCCAAATAAACATTATACATCTTCTACACAAGCCTCTAGGAAACTTTTGAATGTTCCAATTGTCCTAAACATATATATATAAGAACATCTAGGAGGTGTTATAGATGAACTATTTTATTCACGTAACTCCTAAGACTAAACTTTTTGTTCGGGATATTGGAAAAGGGGAACCCGTTCTTTTCCTTCACGGGTGGCCTGTTAACGCTAAAATGTACGAATACCAATTTACAACGTTGCCGGCCCGCGGTATTCGATGTATCGCTCCTGATCTTCGCGGATTCGGAAAATCAGATGCGCCTTTCACCGGCTATTCTTATAATCAATTAGCAGATGATATTCGCATGTTAGTAGAAAGACTAGAGCTGAAAAATTATACGCTCGTAGGCTTTTCTATGGGGGGAGCCATTGCCATTCGGTATATGAGCAGACATTTAGGATATGGCGTGAAGAAGTTAATTTTATTAGGAGCAGCGGCTCCAAGCTTTATTCAAAAAACTGATTTTCCATATGGACTTCCTCCTGAAGAAGTAAATACAATTATTCAAAATACGTATAGAGATCGTCCTAACATGCTTGAAGAGTTTGGGAAAAAGTTTTTTAATCAGCCTACCAGCTCAGCTTTTAGAGGATGGTTTCAAGATTTAGGTTTAGAGGCATCCGGTCATGGAACGATTAAAACTGCGGTGTCTTTACGAGACGAAGACTTACGGGAAGATTTGAGTCAAATTTTCGCTGAGACATATATATTACACGGAAATAAAGATCAAATTTGTCCATTTGATCTTGCAAAAGTTATGAATCGTCATATTTCATTTTCTACACTTCTTCCATTTGAAAATAGTGGACACGGTCTTTTTTATGATGAACGTGAGAAAGTAAATGACACTCTTATTGAACTCATCGCTAAAAGCTCAGCCTATAAGTAAGGATATACATTTAAAACCGAATTGGCAGCCAAATAAAAAAAGTAAAAAACCGGCACCTAACGTAATGAAGCGAAGAAGCTTAGGCGTGATAAATTTTCTTGTAAAATGAATGCTGCTGGCAATATTTAAATTCCAAAGAAGGATGCCAAAGATAATAAAGAAACTGTGAAAAAAGACAGATAGCCACGTTTGACTTTGGAGGCTTTCGCTTAAGCTTGACCCAAATACACCAAACCAAAACACAATATTTAAAGGGTTCATAAGAGCAATGAAGAAACCTGTAAAAAACGACTTATCTCTTTTAATAGAGGGTTTATTTACATCTATTGAAAAGGAACGAGAAACAGCTTGTTTCATACTTTGAAAGCCAACAAATGTGAGCATGACAAAACCAGTTGCATACAGGGAAACAGTAACAGCCTGCATCTGAACAAAGGGCGTTAACCCTATTAAAATGAGGAGCATAAATAAAATATCGGCCGTCATGCCTCCTAAACCAACTAGCCAAGAAGCCCAAAATCCTTTTGTCAGCCCTTTTTTAATCATCTCTATATTAATTGGACCTACCGGTGCTGCGAGACTAATACCTAGAATTATTTGTTTTATAGCAATCAAAAACCACTCCACAAACACAGCCTCCTTTCTAACTTGTCCAATAGTAGCTTATATATATATAGATTAGAGTTTTATAATTTAGAAGCGGCATTTAGTTAAAAATGCTCATAAACTTTCTTTTCTTTAATACACATGTAACGTTGAGTTCCATAAGGAGGGTTTTAATGGCATCAAAAATGCTTTTTCGAGCCAATGAGATTTTAGAGTCAACGCATGTCCCGTTTTGGGGAAAAGATGCTTTTCAATATTTCCAAAGCGATATATTATCAGAAGAAAATCCATTTCCTTGTATATTAGGGGTAGAAGGCTTTAAAAAAGATTTACTGCGTTTTTCATTTGTGACTACTCCTTATAACTACCAAGATATTAAGAATGCAGCGTCGGCACTTCGAGAATACATAGATACGTTCAAGACCATAGGTCGCTATACATCCTTTGTGTTATTCTTTAAGCCTGAACATAAAGAACGATCAATGGAAGAGTACGAAACGATGTTTTGGGATACGCTGACGTTTCTTCATCAAATTGATCAAAAGAAATGGCCGCAAGACATTCCAAAAGATCCAAAAGATCCATTATGGGAATTTTGCTTTCACGGAGAACCTATTTTTGTCGTCTGTAATACGCCTGCTCATTCTTTACGTAAAAGCCGTAAGAGCAGAGGATTTATGATTACATTTCAACCTCGGTGGGTGTTTGAAGATATGACAGGAGATTCAAAAAAAGGGCGGCACGTACAAAAGGTGGTCCGCGATCGGTTAAAAACATATGATGACGTATCAGCTCACCCTGAGTTAGGATGGTATGGACAGCAGGAAAACCGAGAGTGGAAGCAATATTTTTTACACGATGATAACAACTATACTACCGGACAGTGTCCGTTTAAATTAAAAAGGAGTGAGCAGCATGGACGTAAAAAAAGCCTCTATTAAAAAAGGAGTTGGCGGAAAGTTTGAAGAAGTAATTAAAGAACTGCTTCCGGCGTATACTGGATACGTTGAAGTACAGCACGATATTGCTTTTCAAACGCACCCATCTCATACCCATCCAACTGATGAAATTCTTCATATACTTGAAGGATCTATTTACTTTACAGTTGAAGATGATACGGTTCTATGTCAGGCAGGAGATCGAATACATTTACCGAAACAAACGGTTCATTCCTCAAAAGCCGGTCCTGATGGGTGCACATACGTCATTTCCATTTTAAAATAAAGACGAAAGAAGATGATGCTTATGCTACGTTCCCGGCCAGTGCTGCTGCTTATCGATGTACAAGAAGGGTTTTATTCACCACAGTGGGGGGAAAGAAATAATCTAGATGCAGAAAAATATATGCTGACGCTACTGCAAGCATGGAGGCGCCAAAATTATCCTGTCATTCACGTACAGCATGCATCAGAAAATCCAGATTCTCCTTTACACCCAAGTTCGAAGGGGTTTCAGTTCAAAGAAGGGTTTGGTCCACAAGAAGACGAATACTTAATTCGCAAACACGTGAACAGCTGCTTCATTGGAACAGAGCTAGACAGTTATTTAAAAGCAAATGGCTATGATACGCTTATCTTAATAGGACTAACTACTAATCACTGCGTCTCTACGACTGCCCGCATGGCTGGAAATCTAGGGTACAGGACGTACGTTGTAAACGATGCAACAGCTTGCTTTGATTGTATGTCCTACGATGGAAAAACAAGGCTTCCTGCAGAAGATGTACATACATTCGCACTGTCTTCTTTGCATGAGGAGTTTGCAACGGTCGTTTCTACAAAAGAGACACTTCAAGTTCTTCAAACCTTTCAATATGCTCAAAATCATAACTGATGTGCATGCGCACATCGGTTTTTTATGTAGATTATGTTTCTTAAAAGAAGTAAAATAAAGATAATTCTATACTATAAGGAGTTTGTACATATGATCATTCGTTATGCTAAAGAAGAAGATTTACCTATGCTTGTTGAAATTTATAACCAGTCTGTTCAAACAAGTGCTGCTACTTTTGACTTAACGTCTGTAACAGTAGAGCAAAGAAGGAGCTGGTTTGATAATCATATTAGCAATGAACTTTTTCCGCTTATTGTCGCAGAAAAAGATGGGGTAGTAGCGGGCTATGCTTCGCTTTCTTCTTATCGAGATAAAGAAGCGTACATTCAAACGGTAGAGCTATCAATTTATATTGATAAAAATCAACAGGGGTATGGCATTGGAAAACAGCTTATGAAGCGAATTTTGGAATTAGCTAAAGAACTCAACCATCACGTTGTCATTTCAGGAATTACAAAAGGGAATGATATCAGTATCAAAATGCATGAGCAATTTAATTTTACATTTTGCGGAGAATTTAAAGAAGTAGGCTGGAAATTTAATCAGTGGCAAGATGTGCTTTTTTATCAGCTTATTTTATAAGATGTATGACACCTTTACACATTGTAACGTTTTAGTTTCATGTGTAAAGGTTATTAAAATAATAAGTCGTTTTATTATTTTAATACGAAAGGTGTTAGCTATCATGAATACACATTTTCAATATCAGCATCTAAGAGCTATTCCAAAAAGATGGTCCAAAAAAGAACTGCATATCCAGCTGAATAGAATCAAACACAATTCTGAACTATCTACTATAGCAGCAGATCCACTTTTTCATCTGTTAGAATGTACCCATTCGGGACTTCAAACTAAACAAGAAATCATAGACTACATTCAAAGCATTCCTACTCATCAACTTCCATCTTTTGTAACCCATTTAAGCAGGTTAATTCAGCATATTTATTATATAGAAGCTGCTGATTACTGTAATCGTCCCCTCAAAGGTCATATGCTTGTTATGAAAAATCAGCCCGCCTATATATCTCTTCATTTTGCTGATCAGATCACATAAAAAAAGCTCTCTATTCAAAAGAATAGAGAGCTTTTTTTATTCGTATTTTTTCACTGTTACTTGGCATTCTTTTAACGGAATAAGTTTTGACTTTTTCGTCCATTTGTATCCTAACCAAACAATTAAGAATAAAGGAAGTCCGATATAAGAAACAAGTACACCGTACCAGTCAATCGAATCACCCATAAACGCCGAATAGTTTTGACCTAAAATGACAACAGCACATAAAATAAAGGCAAAGATAGGACCAAACGGGAAAAGTTTTGCATGATATGGAAGTTCGCTCAAATCATGACCTTGGGCAACAAATGCTCTTCTAAAACGATAGTGGCTGATTGCAATTCCTAACCAAGCAATAAAACCAGACATACCAGAAGCGTTAAGTAACCACGTGTATACCGCACCGTCTCCAAAAAATGAAGCACCAAATGCAAGTGTACCGACAAGGGCCGTTGCGATTAAAGCATTAACCGGAACGCCTCGTTTATTCACTTTCGCTAAGAACCTCGGTGCTTTTCCATCTTTCGCTAAGTTCCACAGCATACGCGTAGAAGCATACATACCTGAGTTACCAGCAGATAAAACGGCTGTTAAAATAACGGCATTGATAGCTGATGCTGCAAACGCCAGACCTGCTCGTTCGAATATTAGAGTAAACGGACTTACCCGCACATCATCACTTGCTAATGAATCCGCTGTGTATGGAATAAGCATCCCGATAACAAAAATAGCTAAAATATAAAATAACAAGATGCGCCAGAAGACTTGTTTAACTGCGCGAGGAACCGTTTTTTCCGGATCTTCACTTTCTCCAGCTGCGACTCCAAGCAACTCTGTTCCTTGGAATGAAAAACCAGCAGCCATAAAAATACCTAATACAGTAAAGAATCCACCGTGAATGGGTCCATCACCAAGCGTGAAGTTTTTAAAACCTGGTGCTTCATTGTTAAAGATACCAAAAATCATCATAATACCAATAACTAAAAAGATGATAACCGTTACTACTTTAATTAATGAAAACCAAAATTCAGATTCACCAAATCCTTTTACAGAAAGGTAGTTAAGCCCAAACATAATTAATAAAAACAGGGCACTCCATAAAATAGAAGAAGAGTTTGGGAACCAAAATTTCATAATAAGGGCTCCAGCAGATAATTCAGCTGCAATCGTAATAGCCCAGTTATACCAATAGTTCCAGCCGAGAGCGAAACCAAAGGATGGATCTACAAACCGAGACGCATACGTACTAAACGAACCAGCTTCAGGCATATAAGCTGCGAGCTCCGCCAGGCTGGTCATCAAAAAGTAAACCATGACACCAATAATAGCGTAAGCTAAAAGCGCTCCCCCAGGTCCTGCTGTGTGAATTGCTCCACCACTTGCTAGGAATAAGCCGGTTCCGATGGCTCCTCCTAATGAAATCATCGTTAAGTGGCGAGATTTCAACCCACGTTTTAATTCTTGCTGCTCTTGCATAGATAAATACTCCTTTCGAATGTACGGAAAGAGACGGGATAACATAAAAAAAGCCCGCAGTATATGTGCGCGCTTTTAAATCTGAAAACCGCGTCAACCTTCCGTGAAGATAGCTCTTCACATCACTCGCATGATGTGACAGTTCTGTTCCTGTTCGGAGACAGCCCCAGCTTAAATCAACCGAGAAGTGATTTAAACTTCGGCAATTTTTCCTTTCAAACAACATCCTCAATGTTCTCTGCATTTCCGTTGCTTTACTATTAAAAACTGCGACCTCTACCTCACCGATTAGGATGAGGGTTTCTTATATTCAATTGACATAAAAGAAGTATAACAAATACTAAAACGATTGTCATTATAAAAAATAGATTCAGAAAATAGAAACATCTTTGAAATCTCTCGAATCTATTTTGTTACATATGGTATAATAAACATTGTCTTTATACTACATAAATATCCAAACGTACCACAGGGGGAGCCGCCGTGCTGAGAGTGAACAAATTGTTCAGACCCTTTGAACCTGTTAGTTAACGCTAGCGTAGGAATGTGGGAATAGTAGCATATATTTGCTTACTCCTGTGTAAACCGTTTGATATGAATGATTCAAAAACAGGAGTGAGAAACGTGAATAAAGCATTACCTTTACAGGCTAAAATTGAAATAGCTATTTTTGCAGCATTGGCACTTCTACTTGATCTTTTGCCTTCCATTAAGATTGCAACGGCTGTGAGTATTTCGTTCTCCATGGTGCCCATTTTTATTATGTGCTTTCGCTGGGGAGTAAAAGGCGGGGCTCTATCTGGTCTATTATGGGGGCTGTTGCAGTTGGCAACAGGAACGGCTTATATTTTAACAGCGCTACAAACGTTTATTGAATATATTGTGGCCTTTGCTTTTATAGGTTTTGGAGGTGTTTTTTCGCAATCTATTAAAACAAATTTAGCTAACAATAACAGATCAAAAGCTTTTGTTTTGATTGTTTTATCCCTTGTTATCGGCAGCTTCGCACGGTATTTCTGGCACTTTATTGCGGGTATTATTTTCTGGGGATCATACGCGCCAAAGGGCATGTCCGCTCTATGGTATTCTTTTTCAATGAACGGGATTTCAATGGTAGGATCACTAATAGCCTGCTTAGTCATTCTTTCATTGTTAATTCCATCGGCATCAAGAATGATTGTAACTAAATCACACTCATCATAAGCAAAAAGACTAAATCTACCAAGATTTAGTCTTTTTTTGTCATTTGCCACCTTTGTTTACACAAAATTGTGTCAGGTTTGATAACATAGTTAGTGAAATATTCAAAAAACTGTTTTATGATAATCACCATATTCAAACGAGATAAGGGATTGATAGCATGCTACAGAAATGGATAACGAGCATAGGTTTAGATATTGGAACAAGCACAACAAAACTGATTGTAAGCAAGCTGTTAATAGCAAATCAACAAAATCAGTTTACGCTGCCAGGCTGTCAAATTATTGATCGTCGCGTAACGTATGCAAGTTCTATCTATACCACCCCTATGCTAAACGATGTTGAAATCGATGTTCAAAGATTAACTGTACTACTAGAACAAGAGTATAAGAATGCAGGAATCTCTTTAGATCAAGTGGAGGCGGGCGCTGTGATCATTACAGGAGAAACGGCTAGAAAGCAAAATGCAGAAAGTATCGTTCACTATCTAGCCGAACGTGCTGGGGATTTTGTTGTTGCAACAGCCGGCGCTGACTTGGAAGGAATATTAGCAGCAAAAGGATCAGGAGCAATCGAACGTTCTGCTGAAACAAATGCAGTAATTGCCAATATTGATGTAGGAGGAGGCACTGCTAACATCGCTTTATGTCAAAATGGAAAAGTGATAGAAACGTTTACACTGCATGTAGGCGGGAGATTAATTCGGCTGAATTCAGACGGTTTTGTAACCTACATTTCGTCTCATTTAACTGAATTTTTAAAAAGTAATTCTTTAATACTGCGAGAAGGTGAAAAAACAACATTTGAAAAGCTCTCGTCTATCTGTCAATTACTAGCTGAAGAAACCGTGAATTATGTAAAAGCGCTGAATCAAAATTCCACGCTGCTCGTTTCTTCTCATACAAGATCTTCTATACATCCTGAAACGATCATGGTTTCAGGAGGAGTAGGAGCAATGATGGAGAAGCAAAAGCCAAAAACAGT
>Ga0209574_10000371_pt1 | contig 11532 bp, 12 predicted proteins | sample AgamicMgMarz_FD_187168 | JGI IMG/M metagenome (GOLD analysis project Ga0209574, IMG submission 187168) | Agave microbial communities from Guanajuato, Mexico - Mg.Ma.rz (SPAdes) (version 2) | ecosystem: Host-associated > Plants > Phyllosphere > Phylloplane/Leaf | place: Guanajuato, Mexico... | reverse complement strand
TGCTCTCGGCCACCAACCATTTGAGCATTGCCTCCAACGCCCTGACGTTTTCCGATCACCTGTAATCACTGAGCGCGCACGGGTTCTCTGTAGGTAGTATGAGTTAATGACTGAACATCTTGTTTCTTCAATTGCTACGTCTCGATAAGTGCATTTAGCTCCTACACTAATTTTCGGCCTGCCTTTTTAGCCATACAAAGAAGCGCATCGAACTCATCAACGGCAAATTTAAATGTGTGATCTTGTTGGCGACATAGTACTGTAGGCACCGCCATGAGTTTACCTTGGTGGCTATAAAACGAAAGTAAAGCTTGCTGATCAAAGCGGAATAAGGCGAACAGTGGCAGCCGAGGTATTCCAAAGACATCAATAGACGCCGTTAAATATTCCTTGGCCAAGTCTGAGAAAAAAACAACCGCTGAGTCAAGACGTCCCTGTGCAGACTCTATGTCTCCGTCATACCCCCTCGCCATTTCAGATACAAGTGAAGGATTGGCTGGATCTGGAATCAATACCCTGATCGATGCGTTTGGCTTTGAGCAAAAATGTTGCAGTCTGAGAAAGTGATGAGACCGCCATGCATTTGACCCAAAAAAGAGAACATCTAAACTAGATGAAGATTCAAATAGTTCTTCCCAGTTGATTAACTGGCTTTGAAAGGAGCGATAAGTAGTGATGTAGTCACTCTTCTCGATAGGTTCACGTAACTGTTGGAAAATCTGGTCGCTTGCTGGACCTAAAGCGGCCCGGTAATTACCGTCTGACCGATTTGGTACGTATGTGGCGTATGTAATTCCAGCAAGATCACTAGGTATTCGGAGCCCTTCGGTTCCGGCAGGAACCACAAGAAAGCAGCGCTTACGTCCTAAAGCACCTGTAAAGAGCCCGAGCTCAAAAACAACATTGTCCCGAGTAGTCCGATGACGATGTCCACGCAATACGGTCACATCATCCGGTCCGAAGACGAAAACAGCCACGTCGGTTTTTCGTAGACGATCAATCAATGATTCAATCGCTGTAGCAGATAACTGAAAGACCCCTTGGTCCCACACAATCGTTTCAACTTGAGGTTCTAGGTTTGCTTGTATTGCTCTAGCTACAGGCAGATGCTCAGATGAGGAGCCTATAAAAACGCGCAATCGTTGTTCCACAATAGTAAGCCCTTCTACTCCGCGGTTCAAGGTGCTTGGCCGCTGCAATGGCTTGACTGTACTAGCTTATGCATTTCGCGTCATTCTGCACCTGATATGCTCAGATCACGCCATCTATTCAGTTAGGACGTAAACTTGATGCGTAAGGCAGAATGATCACTTAATTTCGACAGACGCGGCGAATGATCGAACGAAGCATCCAGCACGCGGTTCGCAATTGATTGCGAAACGTAACAGTAATCAAATCTGTAACGCTGCCCGAAATATCCGAACCAGCTATGATCCTGATACTCAGGGTCCCGCAAAGTGAAAGTGTCACGTAGTTCCATCTCCTCCAGACTAGATAAGAAATCGTATTCCCACTCCTGAAACTCATCCTCCGGCGGTATGTGGTTTCGTGGTATCACGTTGAAGTCTCCGCAAACTATTTTATTCCCCTTACCTCCCGACGCTAAAGCTCTAAGAAATGACTCCAGGAAACTGCGCTTACGCGTAATTTTGATGGCCTCCATCTCGTCTGATCGCGATAGTCTTCCGTCTCGCGAGGGGACATAGACACCTATCACCTCAATAGCCTCTGCTTGTAGGTGAACGGAAGCAGCTCGATATGGCAAATGGTCAAGACGGTCAACGAACTCCGAGGGCCTCGCTCCGCTTTTGGATGCAATGATGCTGCCATATTCTCTACCCTGCGGAAGGGAAGCAACGACCTGATAGCCGGCGCGTGCGAGTCCCTCCTGTAGTTGCTCACAACCTTCGCTCTGGGCTGTTTCACTAAGGACGATTATTTCCGAATCCTGACTTTGTAGCCACTCTAACTGTGCGGTTGCGCGGGGAATTGCCGGATGGCCAACATTCCATACAAGAATTTCTCGCAGTGGCAGAACAGTTGAAGGCTGGAGCGGAGCGTCAAACATACCGAGCTGCCCAGTCTTGGTCCACACACGTTGCCATTTCGATGGCGCGGGCATCACTCTTCCGTCCCTCATTCTTAAGCTTTAAGTTTTCCTGCGTTTGTCAATCACAAAAGATAGCTAAGAACTGACGCATGCTGCACTTGCGAGTCAACTCCGGAGAAATGCAAGAGTTCTTGGTCATTGTACACAGAGAATTTGTGCCCGCCCTTAATCAGAAGTAGCGTCGTACGTACGTAATTTATAAGATTTGGTGGCAGATTCTCCCAAGTAAACCAACGCAGATCGTCACACTTCTGCGGTTCTGCATTGTGAAGTTCACCATTCCACCTTTCGCAAGTGAACCACACGTCCACTCTCTCTTCTCCATTAGCTTTTCGTCTATGCATCACATGCGCGAATTCCAAGTCCCCTGCTTCAATCCGAATTCCCGCCTCTTCCCATGCTTCACGCAACATTGCATCAATGGCCGATTCGAACGGGTCTACATGTCCGGCAACGACGCTATACTTCCCGTCCTCCCAACCAGTTTTATAGCGGCGCAGCAGCAGTATAGATTCTGAACGCCGCAGGAGAAGGTGTGTTGCTACAACCCCTCTATATGTAACTTCATTTTCCATGAACCTGTTCCTCCACGCCACTGCGGATCTCTTAAGCTGCTGCTCATACAGTAGCACGCCGCTCCTTGGAAAATAGGCGGCAATAATGCACACGTATGTAATAAAATTCTGTCACCTGGCCTAAGCCGTTTCGTCGGATCAAATTATCTTAAACGTTCTAACGCGCTTAAGACATTAAACCACCGAGCGCCGGCAGTACTCCTGCAATTCAGCCCCTCTCGGTAAAGGAAGTGCACGAACCCGGTCAAACGCCTCGTCATATTGTGCATTCAGAATAGCATTAATGATCAGATGAATCTCATTGTCACTTCCTATGATTGGTCGCCGTCCGAGAAGGTTAGTCTGACCGTACCAAACATAAAGCGCGTTCTTGCCTGCACGCCAGTTCACAAACACTGAATCGTCAATCATCTCACTACCGTCGCTCTTAGCGATGTCTTCCAGCAGAACGCCTAGCACTAATAGCGACAGGACTCTTCTCGCTTCAAACTCGCGTTCAAACGGAACAAAATAATTAGGCTGCTTCATTTTCACCATCGGCCAGACGACTTCCTGGAAGAGCGCACTTTCCCGTTTCCTGATCGCTCTCGTGTTAATTTGACCTACATCAACACCCTCTAGTAATTCCAATATTGCAAGTGTTTTCAGTGCAATGAAGTCGGCCCACACATCCGCTCGTGTCGTCTCAATACGGTCGGGCTCCGTATTCAATTCTCGGAATGTTCTATACGAGAGCCCCTGCGTAACATGTACCATTTGATGAAACCAGAACCAAGTCACGGCAGCTCCCGGTCTCGGAACCTGTTTATAAGCGTCCGAGACTGTAAGCTCGTTCATAATCAACCTTTTTTCATCCTCATCCGCTAGAAGCAGCATCGTACTGGTTTCAAATAACTCCATGTCCAAACCCCTGTAATTGAAGAGCGGCCATAGCACGTCTTTTGACCGCGGTTCCAATGCTTGGACGGCGTCCGCTTGGTCTTTCAGACGGGCCCAGGTAGCACGCATCGCGCCGAGCCATTCTCCGGTCGCACCTATAATCGCGCTCATATTCAACCTCCGTCCCGATTTAGATACTCATAAAGGGAATCCACACTTCGCGACATATCATCCAAGGTCGGCCCAATTTCACCTGTACTCTTACAACGCGCAACGTCCCGCTTTAGGGAGACAACGAGTTCCTGCACAGAGGTGCCACCAAAGTATTGTGCCAGCAGCCAGGCGGAATAACGCTGCCGTAGTGTCCTAAACGTTCCCGTCGTGTCGTCGCACTCCTGTTCGATAAAGCTCCGTATCAAAGACCGCGCGGAAAGAGTTAGCGTTGCGCCGCGATAGTTCCGCCCAAACCACATTAGGCCAGCGATCCCATGGTTAGTCTCTTGATCGCAAATCTTTTCAAGCCAAGCAATGGATTGCTTCGAGACCCCCCGGGCACCCGCCTCATGAACTCCCTTCGCGGCCGCTATGCCACCCCTTCCCTCATAGAGTAGATGCTCCAAGAGCATATAGGTCGCCCCGTCTTTACACGACTTGACGAGTTCCCAATTGGCAGTCTTATCCGGCGCAAGCCAAGGCCTGGCCAGATGATCCAAGCCTAGCATTTCGGTAACGATTTTGAGGTGATAGGCCTCTTCGAAAAGGATGTTCGCCACTACTGACACAAGCTCTATCGAGGGAGAAAGTCTCGCGATGGCGAACGCCGCGGCGGAGATGACTATCTTCTCGCTATAGTCTAACGTGGAGCAAAGCTCCCTAAGAGGCGGTAGATCTTTGTCATCAGCGAGTTTGACTGTAGGAAAAGCAAGTGGCTTCCCTCCCACAATATCGCGCAGTTCTCGTGCGAGAACCGCGCGGTAGCCAGCATCCGCCTCGCACTCAAGTGGTCGCGCGGCCGATTCACTATCCACGAAGGCGTCATCCCGAAGTCTAATAATTAGATAATCGCTTATGGCAGACAGGATACCGGACCGTTGTTCCCAGTCAGAGACGTACACGCCAGCGACAAATGGCTCAGCCAGTTCGCGCGCGCAACGTACGACGTCATCAACCGAATTAAGGTTTATCACATTCGACCTCCGCGCAAACTTCGACCAGCGTCTTCGCAAACTCCGCAAGCGAGTCACGCTCGTGGGCGAGCGAAAGGAAGTTCATATGGTGTGGCAGCCAGAGGATACGACGATCCAAGAGTTTTTGCGCGACAACGCTGAGGAGCTCACGAGATGAACGAACCGTGTTGCCTTTATGAATTAACATAGGCATACATGACCAACGATATGCGACCAATGAAAACGCGGGGCAGCCCATCCTTTGTAGGTCCTCGTTTACACGCTCCAGTAGCCAGTCACCAATTTCTTTCAACTCCTGCCAGGCTTTCTTCTCGAACAATATATCTAATGTAGCGTTAGCTGCTGTCAACGCTGACAATTCTTCATTGTAAGTTCCCATGATTTTCGCATCCTGGCTCTGGGCATGGACATGTTCTGATACCAAGACTGCTGCGAGCGGAAAACCATTCGCCAGGGCTTTACTTAAGATTGTAACGTCCCCATAAACATTTAAAAGTCCCTGCACGCCAGCCGGGGACACGCGAAATCCCGTCTTGGATTCGTCAATGATAAGTAGGGATCCGTGAGCCCGACATTTTTCCTGAACTTCTCCGAGTTGCTCTTGATATGGTGGCGATAACTGCACTGGATCAAGGATGAGTGCCGCGACATCTCCTTTGCCGAGTTCTAGCTCAAGAGATTCTTTGTCTAAAGCCACCCTCGTCACGGTAGATCCCAGCATCGTGGGAACGCCAGCCACCACGCCCTTTACCACAGGGTCTCTTCCGTAGTCGTGCCAAGAGACATTCTCTGTCATGAACTGATCGTGCCAACCATGAAATCCACACCGGAGGATGCGCTCTCGCCTTGTGGTTGCCCTGACTAAACGTGCGGAGCATTGGACTGCTTCCGAGCCTGTTTTGAAGAATAGAGCGGCTGCAGTGCTAGGGAAGAGGGCGGTCAGTCGCTGTTCAAGGCTTGAGAGCAACTCATGATGACCATACATATAGTTCCCTGTACGTAAAGTCTTGGCGACTTCCTCTACGATCACCTCGTTGGCGTGTCCGACGATGACAGTTCCGTAGCCGGAGATAAGGTCTAGGTACGAATTACCAGCAGAGTCAAAGACAAAAGCACCCTGCGCACGGCAAAACGGTGGAACTCCTGATAGGTCAAGACCTCCAGGAAGAACGTGTGAGATATTACGTCGTACACTCATTAGCGTCATGTACCTGAATACAGACTAGGGAGGATCGCATCTTGCCGAATGTCCCTTATCTGCGATTCAATTTCATCCATTAATTGGTAGACCACGACTTCGTCACTGAGAGATGGGCGCGCCTGTTTTCCGTTTTGTATAGCACTTACAAATCCTATTAGCTCTCCAAGATAGCCGGAGCGCGCGTAGCCGCCCTCAAGCGGCCTAGGCTCCCATACGCGTCCCCATCTTTTAGGGTCGCCTTCGGCACCATATAAGGTAAGCCGCCGCAAATTTTCTACATGTATGGTCTTCGCTATATCACTCATTAGATGGATGTTGATTTGAAAGTGAGCTGCACATGTACCCGCAATTAGTGTCCCGATTTTTCCGGATCGAAACCTGAATAGCGTTGAGATCAAGGTTGCTCCGTTTTCAAGTTCCACGGCCTTTGCGGAGACGCTAGAAACTGGTCCCATGTACATAATCAGAAGATCAATACCATGAATAGCATGAGATAACAGAAAGCTACGCACCACCGAATCAAGTCCCCATCGTTTTCCTAATGGTTGTGCGGCGAGGTATCGTACGTCCATCGAAAGTAAGTTGCCGAAGGATTCACCTGAAACAATTGTCTGCATTTCAAGACAGGCGGTCGCATACCGCATGTTATGACCCACTGCTGTGATTAGATTTTTCTCCTCGGCTAAGGATGCAAGTTGAAGCAATTCGTTTGTAGTTACGGTTGGGGGTTTTTCTATGAACACATGCTTGCCACTCTTTAGGGCAAGTTGTGCTGCGTCAAAGTGCATCTGAGGTGGGCCAGCAAGAACTACGGCATCCAGCTGTCGCTTCAAGAACATCTCTGTATAGTTTCTAAAGACATGTGCGTCAGGAAACGAACGGGCGGCCTTGGACGCTTTAGTTTCATCTATATCACACAGCGCAATGATAGAAGCACTATCAATCTGCATTAAACTCGGCAGGAGATTCTCTACCGCTTGCTCGCCGCAACCAATTACCGCAATGTTTATTTTATTATCACCTCTTTTTTCCATAGCATAGATAAGTTTCGTGATACTCAGCGGTGGCAAATCATGCGCTGTGTGGAATTTGTCAGTACTCCTTATAGTGCTTCTGGGTCTTAGCCTTTACGTGAAGAGTAAGACATAAGGCCCCTATCTGGCGCGCGTTCCTTCGTCAGAGATTCACAACGAATAGGCATAAACCGAACTTGGTCGTTGCCGGCGCGTCGTGCAGCCTCTGCATCAAGGCCGCTGAGCCACTCTTCTACTTCGCGTATGCGAAACTCAAGCGACGACGTATATGCTTTGGTGGCATATTCAGCCGTTCCGCTTTGAGGGCAATTCAGACTTTTATCTGCAAGCCCCCGCAACCTCCCTAGGTCCTAAGTTGAGAGGACACTCCAGGGGATTGTTTCCTCATCCGGGCCGATGCCGAGAATCTTCTCGCAGAGCATGCACCTCGTCGAGTGTGGCGCCAGCGTCGGCGTGGTACACAGCCAATGTAGACTCATTCGATGTAGCCTTTGTGTTTAAGTCTCCGCCGCGATTTTAAGGACAAAGTTCGGAGACATTCGGGCCTCATGGAGACGGCCTCGCTTACCTGACCCTGTCAATGGCCTCAGCATAGACCTTCTGCACTTCGGAGAGGCATCCATGCAGAGAGCCTGTCCGCCCAGAGGCTAACTCGTGCGCGAGCGCAAGCACCCACGCAATAGAGACGAAGATAGAGAGAAAGATGAGGCTGCAGAATTTTCTTAGCAACAAACGGGGTTGTGAGTGCATCTTCAAAACTCCATATGTGAGAACGTCAAAGCATCTCTTAAGAGCTTTGACATAACGCACAGAGTATGGAATTGAGCGAGTGAGACCAAGAATGGTTAGATATTATAAGACAGGCACTCTTCCCAAATTCCAGCCCCACTAAAAGAAGGCTACACCCTATAATCCTGATGAGCTATGTGTCAACAGTTATTTTGAACATTTTTGAGGATCAGGAGCCTGATTATTCTCTTCATACCCGAGGAAACTGCATGATGGTCTTCGGGTCCTTATGCTTCGACATCATCTACACCTGACTATAGGTGACCCCGAGTCTAACGCCCGCGTGATGGCCGTCCGCCACAGATCGTGTGGCTAGAGGTTGCCTATTCGGGAGTAGTCGGCCCACTGCTTAATGACCTTCTGCACCATACTCGTCGAGAACACCTTGTTGAAGTCGAGCATCCGATAGCTCGTGTGCGGCTGGAAGAGATGGGCGGTTTCGCCACCCGAGTGTGCGCGCTCCGCCTCCGACCCAGCCCCTTCCCCACCCGGAGGATTTCAAGGGTCAGAGCTTCTGTGTACAAGGGCTGAGTGCCTCAGAGCGGTGTGTGTTTGCTCTTCAACGCTCTCTCACTGATTTCCCAAATCCAGCAATCGGGCACGGCGTTCCTCAGACAAACCTATGTCTGCCCGCACAACGTCGAGGAAGTCTCGCTGCTCCTGTGGCCTTGTCGCCGCGGGATTGTCGTCCGCATAAGCCACGGCCGTGCGGACAGGGCCGCCCTGAAGATACAGAGCAACCTTCTCGACGCTTCTCTTGATTGCTGTGGCGATGTCTTCGACGACCTGCGTGGGGATAGTGGCGTAACGAGCCAGCCGCATGTCCAGCATCTTCACGAGGGATGGGCTCAACCGTGCTGCGTCGGCTAATTCTGCAATCGACAGTCCGCACTTCCTGGCCTCGGAAATGAGTCCCTTTAGCGGAACCTCCCCGCCCTCTGGCTGTAGCGCACCAGCATCTGCGATCAACTCGAGTTCGCGCCGCACGGAGCGGAGGTGTTGAATGAAGCCCTGTTCTTCCACCCCGGCGGCAGGGTTCAGATTCAGGAGGATTGATCTGAGGTCTTCCACTGGGGTTCCCTCTAGGTTTTCGAGAATTGAGCACAGCCGGTCAGCGGCGTCTCTGTTTTCCTTTCGTGCTCCCATTTTAGTGTGACGCTGCTCAGCGCCCCTCCTTCTTAGCACTTTCCGTTTTTACGCCCGCGCCGAACAGCTCTCTCTGGATGTCGGCCGTGCGCCGGTCAAAAGTCTTCCGCAGAGCATAGATCCTCTTCACATCTATATTCATACTCTCGGCTATTTCCGCTGGCTTCAGTCCTTCCAAGAGGAGGTCGAAAAGCTCGACCAAATCCTGTCGGTCCGCGATCGCCACCCGTATCCGCTCTTCAATTTCTTCAAAATAGATCCTCTCGTCCGGCGACTGGCCGGCGGATTGGCGTATCCCCGCCCCTTCCTCCAAGCGGTCAAAACTCTGCTCTTGGCCGTCGTCTCCGAGCCCAATTCCGGCTGGCCGAAGCGGCGTGACCCGGGCGTGCTCGGCTCCGCTTAGCAGAGCCCAGATCAGGCTGTCAATGACCGACTTCAGGAAGGGTACGGGGCTCGTCCCTGGATACTGTTTGTGGTTCCAGACTCTCGTCCCGTCGTAAAGGCGGGTCACGGCCTCTCTTACTATAGAGTCTGGCGAGTGGCCCTCAGGAAGGTTCTCGCGGTCCCCGGAGCGCCACAACCATCGGCGACAGCGGGCGTAGGCGAAGAGCACCAGCCCGCGGTAATATCCGCGCCACTCGTCTTCGGTGATGTCAGAGAGTATTCGCTGAGTTTCGGGATCCACCCCACATCCATCCTTCCCACTGCCCCAAGATGAGTCGACCGCGGATGGTCGCCTCTATCTTAGGCTGCTGATCAGACAGCAGAATTCGTCAAGAACATATTACAGAAAAGAGCCTTTCGGCTCAGTCACTTTGACCGAGCCGAAAGGCTCTATCTTTGTCGAAATATAGATCCTAACCAGCAATGGGTATGTGAAGGTTGTCCCAGACAGGTGGGAAGCTGATATGCAGGGTCGGATACGATCGTAGCCGTAACGGCAAATTTGTTGATAGCGGATAACCGGTTGTGTTAAAAGAGCAGGCGAGGGCTTTTACCACATCTTTTACCGCTCGTCCGGCGGGCACTCATCGATTATTCCCATACGTTGCGTCGGACTTCCAGATCCACAGGAGGGCACATGGCCAAACGTGATTCGTTAGTAGCCGATCAGCAGACGCTGGAGACAGCACGGGAGTACAAGTCAGAGTTGTTCGCCAGGATGTTCGCTGACGGCCGCGCCAGGGGATCCTCAGGGGCCAAGGTGACATCGCCGCTGTCCGTCCTGCCGCCACATCACAACATCGTTGGGGTCGGCTACGGGGCGAAGGTCAGTTATGGCGCGGCCGGGGCCATCATCGAGAACGAACTCGCCGTCAGGGTCTACGTTCGGTCTAAGTTGGCGCCCTCCCAAATTCCGTCGGGCGGCAAGGTGCCCACGAAGATAAACGGGTTACCGACGGACGTCATCCCAGTAGGTGAGATCACGGCCCTCGAGCGGCCGGTCATGTGTGGCGCCTCCGTCGGCCACCGCTCCGTGAAGGCGGGGACGCTCGGCTGCATGGTCAAACGCATAGCCGAAACCACTGACGAGAGGTACATCCTCTCTAACAATCACATCTTAGCCTACGCCAACAAGGGGAAGAAGGGTGACCCTATCTTGGAGCCCGGCCCCAACGACGGGGGGATCGAGTTGATCGCTGAGCTGACGGAGTACGCTTCAATCAGCTTTACCGAACTTAACTTGATAGACGCTGCGATAGCCCGGATAGTTAAGCCCGACGACGTCCTGCCAGAGATCTACGACATAGGCTATGTGGCACCGGACTTAAAGACCGCGATGCTATATCAGTCTGTGCGCAAGTACGGTCGCACGACCAAACACACAGTGGGCGTAGTGGTGGATCTCGCCGCCGACGTCTGGGTGTGGTACGGGCCACAAGCGGCGGGCTTCGAAAATCAGTTGGGGGTCCAGGGCTTGAACGGTGACTTCGGATCCCCCGGTGACTCGGGATCTCTCGTAGTCGACGCCGTCGAGAGGCGTGCTGTGGGGCTCCTTTTCTCCGGCGGCGGCGGGCTGACCTACGTCAACCCAATCGAGCCGGTGCTAGCCCGTTTCGGGGCCGAGATCATTTCAATGCCATGATGAAGCTAAAGACAAAAGGTAACACGCTACGCGCCTGCGTACGTCACATTAGAAAGAGGCGTACTATGACTAATAACGGCCGAACCGTGATCCCCGATCCCGACATGTTCGCCATCAAAGCCGCCGCGAAGGCCTTATTCGGTGGAATGAGGGGTGTAGAAGGCATCGGCATCGGCGACCGCGCACTGCGGGTATATGTGCGATCGGCAGACGTAGCCGAAAACCTCCCCAAAGAGTTTCAGGGGGTGAGGTTGGATGTTATCGTGACCGGCCAGATTATCGCTTACGATAATGAGTGGGGCGGCGGGCAGTGATATTGCCCGTCCGATCTTAACTCTGCAATAAGGATGCCGGGAACGTGCCCTGCGCCAGCTCAAGCGCGTACCCTCGCTTCAGTTCTGACTAGGATATTTCTGACCTCGGTGAAGACCTCCACAGACCTCCGCGTGTCTTCGAGCCTCACTACCACGGCGAACGGCACTGCTGGCGGGTTCCTGCGCTGCCATCTCTCGTGCGACTCGACGG
>Ga0209574_10000370_pt1 | contig 11545 bp, 9 predicted proteins | sample AgamicMgMarz_FD_187168 | JGI IMG/M metagenome (GOLD analysis project Ga0209574, IMG submission 187168) | Agave microbial communities from Guanajuato, Mexico - Mg.Ma.rz (SPAdes) (version 2) | ecosystem: Host-associated > Plants > Phyllosphere > Phylloplane/Leaf | place: Guanajuato, Mexico... | reverse complement strand
CGGCAATTTTCTGAAGCTGACGAAATTCCAAACTGCAAAGTAGAGTCCTCTGAGACGAATAATCCGAACCAGAGCAAGTTGCTTTTTCAAATGGAATTTAAAAAAGGAAAACTTTTTGCCGATCCCAAAAATGCGAAAGCGATTTTATCTGAATTGTTCTGTAAAAGAGCCAAATGCCGAAAAGATGCGGCGGGTTCTTTGATGCTGAGCGATGAACGGCTCCTAAAAAAGATACTCGAAAAGTTGAACGATTCACTTTTATTAATGCCTTATTTTGATGAAATCGCCGCCTTTCCACTACTCGACTATCCAAAACCCGAAGTTCCCGATGAACCGTCCGAAGATGCCTCGGACGAAGAAATAGCTAATTATAATGAGTCGGTAAAAGCTTATGAAGCTGAATTGGAAAAACGCGAAAAGCTTGCCAATAATCTTCGCAAGGCGATTGCAGAACTCGAAGCAACAAAAGTGCTGAGAGAATTCGGGGAACCCTGGAATCAATATTTCAAAGACGATTTTCAGAATAACGAGAAGGACGGTTTATTTGAAAAATGGCGGAGAGCGGTCGAAGTCAGTCCGGCAGTTAGGACTGCTTTTAACGAGCTTTGGAAAGCAGTCGAAGACCCGGAGCATGAATTCTTCGTTCTGGAACGCTCGGGCGTTTTACCGGAAGCCTTCGGTCCCGCACCGGATGACGCAATTCTGGCTCCGAGATATCTTTCGACTAATCTCCGGCAAAGCTTTTTGATTCTGACAACCGATATCGATTTCGGAAACGGCTATGCCTGTTTCGGACTTCGTGACCCTATCGGGGATTATGAAGAAAATCCCAAAGACCCCTTGAACTATTCGGTCGAACCGCAAAGTGAAGCGGTTTTTGTAAAAACCGCCCTTCGCGAAGAAGGGCTCGCCGGTTCTCTATGGTCTCAGGCAGATATCGCTTCAGCGGTTGCCGATTTTTACGAGGCGAGAGGAATTGGCGTGAATGTTTTGGCGGAAGATAACGGAAAACGCAAAATTATAGTCGAGCGCTCCCGCCTTGTATTTATTCAGACACCGAATCTGAAAGAAGACGAGCTGTATAAAGTTTTACAGCGTGTTCTACCGCGCAACGCCTTCGACGAGCTGGTGCAAAGCAGCAAGGTTGCCGGCGGTAAAAAACGCCTACACTGCGAAGAACCGAATTCCTCGAAGTCAAACTGTAAGATTTTCCTGAAAAGAAAATCCGAACCCGAAGATGCCAAAATCAACCCGCTCGATGCAGAGGACAGCTATATTTTCTTTGATGAATTTCTATTCGGGCGACTCAGTATCGCGTTAAAGGATATTGATTATTTGCTTGTTTCGCAGCCGCTGCAAGGTCTGGCGGCAAGAAATGGTTTTATCGAATACTCATGGGTAATCGTTAAAGACCAGAGTTCGCCGGAAGAACCGTCCACCTCGTCGCCGACGCCCGCGCCAACAGCGTCACCCGAAGAAACACCGTCACCGAGCCCGGCGCCGTCCGGAGATAATGACCGTTTATTCGCGAATTTGGCGAATCAAATTGACAATGTTACAGGAACGGTTTTGGCGAGATTTCAAAAGCTGTCCGACAACAGCCGCGAGCTGGAAATCAGCATCGAAAATATTAAGCTGCCCGATAGCACCGAACTATCTGTCGTCATTAACGACGGGTTTAACCGCCGGATGGTTATTAAAGGCGGCAAGAGCAAACTGAAACTGCGATCCTATCGTGGAGATAATGTTCCGGCGCTTGCGAACGGGGCAGAGATTGCGATAAGGCAGAAAGGAATAACTCTTTTTTCGGGCGTTTTCGGAACTCTCTCCAATGAATTAAAACCGAGTCCTTTCGAGGAGGCGACAACACAATTTCTTGAGGCGACTTTGTATAAGGTTTGTCCACGCAACAACAATTGGTTTTACGGCGGAATTGAGTTTAAACCCCGGCAGGGAACAAAATTCTTCGGCGGTTACAAATGTCTGAAAGCCGGACCGGGAACTTTCGGGTTCGAAGCGGGCGGATTCGGCGAAATGTTTGGCAATATAAGCTACTCGGGTAAGATTCCATTTCTGAAGATCGGTTCATACCGATACGATTTAGCACTGTCCGTCAACGGCTCAACGGATTTCGAGCGAAATAGAGTATTTGATGGCATAAAGACTAACGAACGGCGCACAGGCGGAGCAATTCAAGCCGTTCTACAGGGGTTATTTTCGCCGGCAAGCAGGAAAAAGGCGGAAATCATGTTTGAAATAAACCGGCAGACAGTTGCCTTGCGAAGAGAGGAAGGCACTATTGCCAAACAAAATCTGACGACGTTCGAAACCGGATTTCGCTATTTTTACCGGAACGATTCCGGGCTGCGTTTCACGACGGCTGAGTTTAAGCCGCGTGTAAAGTTTGGTTTGGGCGTGTCTTCGAACGAAAAAAAATTTACGGTTTTCAGCTTCGACGGGCATTTGCGCCGCGATCTGAACGCCTTTTTCGTCGCCGATTTAAGAGGTCGCATTGACCTCGCAAGCCGGAACACGCCGATTTTCGAGCAGCCGTCGTTCGGTGCCGAAAATACCGTCAGAGGATTTCGGACAGATGATGTCATCGGGCGAACATTATTGAGCTTGCAGCCTGAAATCTGGCTGCGGTTCCGTAGTTTCATACCTTCGTCTTCCCGGAACAAATTTATCAAGATTCTGCGTAATGATCTCTCGCTCGCATTTTTTTACGACGTCGGCGGAATTTATCGAACGAGTAGTTCTTTTGCCGGCAAAAAATCAGGTACCGGATTGGGCTTGCGATTCGATTTTAAGAAACAAGCCGTTTTCAAACTCGATTGGGCTTACGGCTTCGGCGACGTGATGAACCGCCGGTCGCGATTTTATTTCACGGTTGAGCTTCCGGAAAATCCATTTTAATAAACAATCAGATAGCACTTGAACAGCACAAAATAGGAGAAAAATATATGGCTACATTTAAATTAACCAAAGATCAGGACACTTTTGAATTCGATGTTTTAGGACCGGTAAAAAATCAAGCCGGGCAGGTAATAGGCAAATGGAATACCGACAATAACAACAAGCTCATCATCCAGAAAGATGCGGGCGGTTCGGTTGTCTTTGAAAATTTAGTCTGGAAGTTCAATGCCAACAATCAACTGGTTTTAAGCACTGCCGATAAGGAAGTCATCAATTTTCACAAAGTCGGCAACCGCCCGTTTTACGAAACCAACGACGCCGTTCTGCTTGTCCGACCGGAACGAAATAACACTTTCGTTTTTTCGCTTCGCGGCGAATGGGACTTGAGCGACAAACACGACCTGAGTATTACCATTAACGGCGTCACTTCCATTCTCGACGGCTTTATTCAAGACCAGACCGGGCGATTCATGTACCACTTTTTCGACAAAGGCTCGACGAGCTTAGACCGCTCGATTCTCGGATTTCGCGGTGAATGGAAACAGGATGCTGCCGACGCACTGAAACTCAGCTTTAAATACAAGCGCGCCAACCAGACCGAAGACGAGTTCGTTTTGCCGCGCGCCGTTGCTATCAATCGGACGATGAACCAGTTGATGTACGAGTACGACAAAAAGGGACAGAAATTCCGCCTTCAATTCATGGGATTATTAAAAATCTCGGATGATTTTGTGATTTCTTATGAACTCGACGACCAGAAGTCGCAGAACGGCGATGTGCTGTCGAAAAAAACCACTTTTACCATTAAAGCCGAATTCGATAAAAAGGATTTTTCGGGCAATCTTGAGTTTAAGGTCGCTAAACAGGGCGGTTCTTCGACGCTTTCACTACGGGGCAATTTTACGGCGGTTCATAAAAAGGGCATCAAACTCTCCGTTGGTTTCTCTTTTGAACAGGTAACTGCCGCCGGAATCGTCTCCTCGACATTCGCTTTTAACGGTAAAATTGAATTTGGTTCGGGCATGAAGGTTCAATGGACATTTGAAAGAAACGCGACAAAAACTACCATTACGATCTCAGCAAGCGACATCAGGATCGGCGACGCGCAAATTGACGGTTCGCTGAATATTATCGGTGAGAACAATAAGTTTAGCGGCATCCGCGTTCTTTTCGGCATCGTTCTCTAATTGCTTATCAGGGCGGACAACGACTTAATTGTTTTTTTTATTGACCCAAGTGCCGGTTATGAAAGCTTTTGTTTTTTTTTGCCCTCGGAAAGACCCGGAACAAAGCAAGATGCCGATAGTGTCTCCGATATTTCGGCGTCTTTCCGCGCTTTTCCGCGCGAAATGTTTTCAAAAATCCAGTAACCGGCACTTGCATTAATTACATAATTTTACAGGAGGAAATAATGTCGCATACAGGTAAAGAAAAGGACTGGCAAGGATTATTAGAATTTTATATTTCATCACCCGATTATGTTCCGACGCTTAAACGCGTCACCGTTGCGCAATGGATACTGAGCTCACGTCGAGATGAAGATGGTGAACCGGGAACCAGTGAGCTATCGACTGATGCCGTAAATTTTGCCGGTTTGCGCTTCAACCAGCGAATGGAAACATTCGGAGCCGGAAGATATGAATATAATGGAGAAGCGTATTGCAAATTTGAGGATGTTGAACATTTTATCGACGGCTATTTTTATTTTATCGGTTCCGGCGGATACGATAAATGGCATCAATTGGCAGACCGCCCGCTTGATTTCATAGCGCATCTGGAAGAAAAGGGTTTTGCGGGCAATGACGATCAATATACAGAAAAGATTCAGGCGCTCTATGAGGAGTTAGAAGAGCGATATGAAATTGATCTGCCGGAAACGCAAGGCGTCCGCCATACTGTTGCACACGGTGAATATACCTACAAGATCGCCGAAAACTACAACGTCAGTCCTGACAAGGTGTTTAGGCTAGACCGCAATGGCAGCGTTCATTACGGTAATGACATCGGTGTTCTTCATACCGGTGACATACTTTACGTGCTGACGGACCACAGATTACCTGCAGAACCGGCATCCGATCCGCTGGCTGACCTCTCTCCTTGTCAGCGCGATGACGGAGGATGCGCCGGGAGAACTCACTTTGTGATTCATCAAACTGTTGTCGGTAATCTTACCAGAGCAACTGTGTTGTCCAGATTCGGCGGAAGAAGAAATAAGGCGCACGTTTATATTCTGAGATCAGGTGAAGCGGTTTTTCTGTGGAATTTTACCGAAAAATTGATTACAGCGACAAAAGCTGAACTGCCCGGCAGTTATCGACCAATCAGAGGCAGATTCCCTGATTTTGCAATCAGGGGAAAACTGATTCATATCGAGGTTGATTATGAAGAACAGGGAAGCCCGAACGAAGCACAGTATAGAACTTTAGCGCAGCTTTATGTTGACGCCTGCCGGGTCGTGGAAAGACTTTTGACAATTGTTCCGCACATCGAGATCGATCGGGGTATTCGCGACGGACATAATGATCCGCAGAATTTCGATTACAATCATTTTTACAGTATTCTGACAGGTCGCGGCATAGATATTGCCCGGATTCCCAAATTTTCTCATGACCGTTATTGGGGAAGAAATATTTATAAAATTCCGTGGGATACGGATACTTTTCATTTTCCCCCGATTCTCGACGGAAATCCTCATTCTTGAGGGCAATAGATTTTATAAATTGATTTTACTAATCCCGGAAAAGAGAAACCCCAAGTGATTATCCAATGGCATTTATCGAGATTCTGGGATTAGCTTTTCTTTTTTTCCTGCTCGATTTTAGAGTAAAGGGTTAAATGGGAAAACAAAAGTCTTATATTCTGCGTCCGATAATAAACCTTATGTTGGGAATGAGGGGCAGTGGTTGGTTTATCTTGAAAAAGGCAATAAATATAGGCATTTTACCATAGGATTCAACCAATTTTTACGAATAGCCCTTATGTTGATTTTCCTTGTTGTCTGGTGAAACCGGTGCCAATCATTTCAGCGAGAAAGATTGAAGAAGAGTTTTTTTGCATCGTTCTCGGACCGATAGTTGGGCGAATCGGTGAGATATACTGGTGGTTTGAGCTGCGATTTCTTTTCCTCTGCCGGATGTTTCCTGTGGGTTTTCATCTTTTGCCCGACCTACGCTTTGGAATTACGCTGTTGATTTTTTCTCATTTTCACACTTTGGAAATATCCTGTTGGTCGTTCTTCGCTATTCAGCTTCATTTGGTCTTTCCTGCTGTTTTTCCCTAAGCTCAATAATTATCTCTATTTATCGCCTAAGTCGTGACCTCAAATCACCATCACCAACAGCCTTTTTCCACGAAGCGTTTTCGACCGCTTTTTTCTCGCCAACAGTATTTTTCCTTTTCGTCCTTTTCCGCTCTTCCTCTTTTCAACAGCCTTTTCAGTTTCGCCCTTTTCGCTTTTTTGGAGTTTCACCAGCTTAAGTCGAAACGTCGAAAAACGCCGCCATCTTATCGGTTTTATTCTCAATCGTCGCCGGACGATTATAGGGCTTTATATCGCCCGCAACAGTTCTTTCTACAGATACCCACTCTTTCCAGTCATCATATTGCTTCTTTAATTCTTCGGACCATCGCGAAATCGATAAGCTGTATGATTTACGATGAAAGCCGGTTTTTTCCGCAGAAGTCTTTCGCGGCAGCGATCGTCCCAATTTATGCTTGACCGCGCCGCCTTTCGACCCCTGTCTCGATTGCGAAGGCGCGACTAGCTTCAGCTCTGCCGCTAATCGGAGAAGAAAACTAATGTCGTTTTTGGTGTTTCTCAGCAAATAAGCGGATTTTTTGCCGTTAAAATGCTTCTCGATCTTTTGATTCCGGGTCGCGTCGTCGAGGTTATAAACTTCCAGAGGACAATCTTCAGCACTCGGACAGCCTAAAGCCGCGGCATAATGCTTGACCGACATACGGAAATGCGCCAAGCGGGAAGCTTTAATGCGACCTGAGTTTTTAACGTTATCGAAAAGCGTTTCGAGATTCACAATGATAAAATACCAAATATTTATAAGCGAAAGAATTCATATCAGACAAAATCATCTAACGGTGGTGCTTGTTTGGTTCTAGGATGAATTATCGATACTGGTGAATGAGATTTTATAATTTACTCTAAGGCTTGACCGTAAATCCTGCTTTTCGCGCCGCATCGCTGAGGCGTATGTCATCGCAGATGAATAATCTGCCCTTCGGCTTTTCCTTACACCAAACAAGCGCCGCCGCCAGCTGGAAAGAGTCTAGCGCACGCAGACCGTAAGTGTCGGGTAAGTCTTCGGCAATCGAACGCAGCTTCTCGCTCGTCACGATCTCCCGCCACTGCTGACGCATGTTTTCCAATCGAGAAATAGAAAACTGCAAGCCTTTGTCGTCGATCAGCGCTTCACGATGCAGGCGGCTAAATGCGCTGCGGATTTCAACCGTCGAACCCGACCAGACAGAAATCCGGTCGCATGAGCGCCAAAGCCGACGAAAGCTTTGGCTGGAGGTCTGACGAACGCAAAGAGGAACGAGCGCGCTTGAATCCCAGAAACCGGTATTAGTCTTCATCGCGTTCGGCTCGGATGGCGGCTCTGATATTGTCTAACGAAACTTCCGGGGCGGGGTAATCTAAAAAGTCATTGTTCTTTTTACCCAGCGGCAGGCGCATCAGTCCGGCAGCAACCAGAGATTCTTCTTCGGCGTCTAGATCCTCGCCAGCGGCAAGCGGCAACACTCGCGCGATCGGTGTGTTGCGGTCTTTGACGATCAGTTCCTCGCCGTTTTTCACTTGCTCCAGCCAGGAGCTCAAATTATTTTTTAAGTCTGCTATATTGACGGTTTGCATAATACACCTTCTAAATAGCTATTATAGCCATAAAGCTAGAAAATTACTATGTTCGCCGGATAAATTACGCTAATCAATAGACAGTCACAAGAGGAAGTTTATACGAATCTTCTTTAGCGGTTATTTTAATCGTTGTCAGTTTCGATTTAATTTTATTGTTATAACTATGAAACACTGTATAATGTATGATACAATATATAATCTGAAATTTTAAGAGAGGAGTCAGGTACTCATGTGCGGGATAGGTAAAAATGATGTCAAAAGGAAGTTGATGAAGACAGTTAAAGTCACAAAACCTCGATTTTTCAGAAAAAAATAGACAAAAAAAGCTATTGAGTGATAAACTCAACTGACTGTTTTACCGTACAATACCCCAACGCAAACCAAAATCCGAAAGGAGAAATCTGATGGCGTCAGCGGAACAAATCAAAGCACTTGTTGCCAGTCACAGTGAAGGTGATGAGGAACGCTTTTACGCCATTGCAATGCAGGTCGCAGCCTCTGAGGCTAAACGAGGAAATGCAAAGTTTGCCGAAGACATTCGCAAAATCATTAATCAGACACGCTCATCGCCGATTAATGCATCTATCAACGCCGCGAAAAGTCCGACTTTAATCGTCCGCCCCAATAGAGATCTTTCAGATTTACTTACCGTTTCATATCCCAGGATTCAGTTTTCCGACATGGCTCTCAACTCTTCGATTCAATTAAGATTGGATCGTGTTCTGAAGGAGCAATACAATTGGGAAAAACTCAAAGCTCATGGGATTAAATCCTCGACGCAAGCTTTTATTTACGGGACCACCGGGAACCGGAAAAACAATGTCGGCATCCGCTCTCGCTGGAGAATTGAATTTACCGCTTTTCGTTGTTCGGCTCGACGGCTTGATAACTAAATTCATGGGCGAGAGCATCACGAAGCTGCGCATCATATTCGACGCCATTCAAAATACCCGAGCGGTCTATCTATTTGACGAATTCGATTCGATCGGCACGCATCGAGGCTTTGTAAACGATGTCGGCGAGATTAAGCGTGTATTAAATAGCTTTTTGATGTATATTGAACAGGATATTTCAAATAGCATAATAATCGCGGCGACGAACCATCCGCAGAATCTGGATTTTGCTCTTTTTCGCAGATTTGACGAGCTTTTAGAATTTGAACTGCCTTCAGTCGATCTAATCGTTGAAATGATAAAAAGTAAACTTGAAAGCTTCAAAAAGAAAAAAATCGATTATATAAAAATCGCTGAAATTGCTGAAGGTTTAAGTTTTGCTGATATCGCTTCAGCGTGCGAAGCTACTTTGAAAGAAGCTGTTATTAATAACCAAACTCATTTAACGACCGATGATATTTTGACGCCGATCGAGGAAAGGGTTAAATTTCATAGCCGTTACGTAACAAAAAACTTTAACAATGTTTCCTGATTCAACTCGTCTTCCGCATCTTATCATTCAACCGAATCCCGGCTCGGAGAATTTCACCAGCCCGACCAGCGGTATGGGGTCGCTTGCTCTGCCCGAACGTGATCGCGAGTTGCACGGACAACACCTGAAATCACAATTGGAAGTTGCGGCGATTGCGGCAAATCCTCAATCGAACAACAGAAGTCATTATCAGAACAAGTAAATGTCGAATTCCCCCTCGGAAACTACCTGGAGTTTAGCGGAGAGCCCGGGTTTAGTTTAAAGCTTGATAGTCTTGAAAATTTGCGTAGCGGAATTGAGCTCGTTGCGGTAAAACAAATTTCGATTGATGAAGGACAAACTCAAACTACCGCTACCGTTTTTGTTAAAGATGGACAACTGTCCCTTTTTGAAAAAAAGATTGACCAATATCTTACTGAAGATAAAACGAACGGCGATATTACTAAGCCCAAGAATCAAGACATGGTCGAAAGTATTTCTACGATTAGACTTTCGACATTAGAGGATTTGTGGACTGATATTGATGATTTTCCGCCTTTGGAAGAAGCAGTTTGGTGGGAAGTTTGGTTACGTTCCGGCGATACGGCTGATGAACAAAACAGTATTTTATCTAAATTTAAAGAACTCGCCGAAGCCTTTCAACTCACCGTCGGAGAACAAGCATTAAAATTCCCTGAGAATACCGTTGTTTTGGTTAATGGGGCAGCCGAACAGTTACGACAGACAATTTTCGAAACAAATCTAATAGCCGAACTGAGAAAACCGAAACGAACTGCGGAATTCTATTTTCGGCAAAAGCGTGCGAATCAACAGATCTTAATAGAAGACTTCAAATCTCGAATCTCTTTACCTACGGAAAATGCGCCGGCAGTTTGTTTGCTCGATACCGGGGTGAATTACGAGCATCCTTTAATTTCCGAATTACTATCTCCGGATGAAATGGATTCGTATAATCCCGCCTGGGGTAAAACTGACGATATCGGGCACGGCACTGCCATGGTGGGTCTTGGTTTGTACGGAGACCTTGTCGAACATCTAAATAACGGTTCTGCAATCGAGCTAAACCACCGACTGGAATCAGTTAAAATACTACCTCCGCGACGCGATAATCCGCCCGATCTTTACGGGGATATTACAATCGAGTGCGTCGCCAGAGCCGAAACTTTTGCGCATAATCGTCAGCGCGCAATTTGTCTGACCACGACGACTACCGATTTCCGTGAACGCGGACAGCCGACATTCTGGTCGGCTGCGATCGACGCGCTGTGCAGCGGGGCGGGTGAAGAAGATTGTCCTAAGAGGTTATGTCTGATTTCGGCAGGAAATACTGACTTTGCCAACCGGATAAATTACCCGAATAGTAATTTTGAGGAAGGAGTGCACGACCCGGGGCAAGCTTGGAATGCTTTAACGGTCGGCGCTTTTACGGACAAAATTGATATACCTGAAGATTCTGAATATCCGAATGCTGTTCCTTCTTAACATATTCTTTGACATCAACGTAATAAAGACATTTGTCATCCGGATGATAAACTATAAAAATGACCGGCACGTTTGAGGTCGTCCAGTATTCAAGATCCTGCATCCTGATAGATGTAGAAAAACTTTCTTTACTGTCTGCAACGACATATTTTTTACCGGCTTTCGATTGAAAATTGACGATTCCGCCTTTCGTGAGTCTTTGACCATCAGAAGCGGGCACAGTCATTTCAATCGTTCCGTCGATGCCGAAATCGTCTTGGGAAGTCTCACGATAAATGCACTGCATTTCTAAGCAGACGACTTCTCTTATACGAATAAGTCCCAGCCATTCGGAATATTTCGATTTTGCGACGATTTTCGACATTCCAGATAAAAATTTTGGAAATTTCTTTAAGTATTATAACAAACGTGCGAAATTATTTACGCTTTGTGACTTTAGTTTATAGTCTGTTTAATTGCTTTCGTATTGAACTCTTAAAGGTATTTACTCTGCTTCTTGTAGCAGAAACCTCAGACAAATAACTAATTTATAAAATCAGCATATCCATGTCTGGTGACTTATCAGCTCACTAAAGTAAATGTAGAATTTTTGTTCTCTGACGGATAAAAGCTAAATCCCTTATTATTACATTCCACTTTTTTAGATATGTTTTGTATTGAATTTCCTGGGATACATTTTTCTGAGAATGCCAAATCTCCGGTCGCGATGAACATCAAGCCGACATAATCGTCCAGATCATTGTAACTTGTGCCGAAATAGATATCTGTATTTTCGCCGGAAGTTCCCGCCATCATCGAAACTGCCTCTTCAATATCATCGAGCGGAGTAGATTTAGAGCATCTAAAATT
>Ga0209574_10000369_pt1 | contig 11546 bp, 10 predicted proteins | sample AgamicMgMarz_FD_187168 | JGI IMG/M metagenome (GOLD analysis project Ga0209574, IMG submission 187168) | Agave microbial communities from Guanajuato, Mexico - Mg.Ma.rz (SPAdes) (version 2) | ecosystem: Host-associated > Plants > Phyllosphere > Phylloplane/Leaf | place: Guanajuato, Mexico... | reverse complement strand
TATCGGCATATATCATCGACGCATGGCAAGGGCAGCGACCACGGCAGATGCGTTCAACGCGGTGGCCGAGCCCCGGCGGCGGGAGATCCTGGATCTCCTCGCCGGCGGCGAGCGGCCGGTGAACGACCTCGTGCGGCTGCTCGAGCTAGCCCAGCCCCAGGTGTCCAAGCACCTGCGGGTGCTCCGAGAGGTGGGAGCGGTCGACGTGCGCAACGAAGGACGCCAGCGGCTGTACCGGCTCAACGGAAAGGCGCTCAAGCCCATCCACGACTGGGTGAAGAGCTACGAGCGCCTGTGGTCGGAGCGGTTCGCCGAGCTGGATGTCGTGTTGGAAGAACTCAAGGAACAGGAGGAACGAGATGGTCAGTAGCGGAACAGCGACGGTGGAGCTCCCCACGGATGAGCAGATCCTCATCAGACGGGAGTTCGACGCCCCCAAGCACCTGGTCTTCAAGGCCTACACCACCCCCGAGCTGGTCAAGCGCTGGTGGAGCGGCCAGCGGGGTGAGGTCACGATCGCCGAGATCGACCTGCGGGTCGGCGGCAAGTGGCGCTACGTGATGGTGGCGGGCGAAGGGTTCGAGGTCGCCTTCCATGGCGAGTACCGGGAGATCGTCCCGGACGAGCGACTCGTCTCGACCGAGATCTACGAGATCCCCGACCAGGGCGACTCTCCTCCGACGGTCAACACCGCCACGTTCACGGAGACCGACGGACGCACCACGCTCACCGTGCTCGTCGAGTGCCCCACCAAGGAGCTGCGCGACACGATCATCGACTCCGGGATGGAGGGCGGCATGCAGGAGGCCTACGACGCCCTGGAGCGGGTGGCCGCCTCGCTGAGCTGAGCCGGCTGCCGGGGGCCTACTTGCCCTTCACCACGCGGAACGCGCCGCGCATGAACGGGTGGATGCGGCAGAAGTACGTGTAGGTCCCCGGCCCCAGGCTCTTCGGGGTGTCCCAGGTGTTGCGGTTCGCCGCCGGCGTCAAGCCGCCCGGTCCGAAGCCGAGCTCGCCCGAGTCGAACTGGACCTTGGCATCTGCCAGCGGGTAGGCGATCCCGGTCGTCCCGGTACAGGGAGCCTTGCACGAGGTGATCGTGTGGTAGGCGGAGTCCCGCGCCGAGATCGCCTCCGTCGCGTCCAGGTTCGTGAAGGTCAGCGACTGGCCCGCCCTGATCAACGGCGGCCGGCTGCGCTTGCCGGGCAGGTTGAAGTCGCCCACGCCGTAGAGGAAGTCCTGGATCAGCACGTTGTCGGCGAAGGCGCCGTTCGGGACCCGGCGCGCGTCACGCAGGCTTGGCTGCGGCTTGCCGCCGTGGTGGTCGTTCTCGGGGAGGTGCCCGTGCGTGAGCTTGCCGTGCCAGTCGATCTTCGACGCAAAAGCGTCCTTGGCGCCGGCCTTGATGCCGTCGGCGTACCAGAGCACCATGATCCCCATCGACTCGTACCACGAGGCCGTGCGCGTGTCGTAGGTGGCCGAGACGTTGAGCCGGTCGCCCTGCTTGACGGCGACCCTCCAGCCCGGCTTGGTGGCGGTCATGGAGACGTCCCAGGACACCGCCCCGGCGGGCTCGAAGTACTTGGCCTCGGAGCGGAACAGCTGTTTCGTCCGCGACCCGCGTGTGGTCTTCAGGTCGGTGTAGAGGCCGCCCGGGTGCAGGTGACCCGCCGTTCCCAGCAGCGTCATGTCCTGCGTGGCCGTGTACTCGTGCGCGGGGCCGATGTCGTCCTGCTGCCCTGCCGTCGCCTGGTCGGGGAACGTGAACTTGCCGCGCTTGCCCTGACCCCGCAGCGCGTCGAACACCGGGTAGGCGCGCAGGCCGGACACGTCCATCCAGAGCGGCTTGGCCGCGGTCAGCGATTTGGCCGTCGCCGAGCTGTCGGGGATGAAGTCGATGTCGTAGGTGAGGTAGACCGACGTCGGCTTCGGCAGCAGGTTGTGGATCATGTAGTTCATGATCCAGCGATCGCTCGGGTCGTAGTGGTAGCCGTAGCCGCGCGGTAGCTGCAGCGTCGTCTTCTCCTCGCCGGCGGCGAAGGTCGGATAGCTCTTCGCCAGCCAGACGCCGTGATGGAGGTGGATCACATCGACCCGCGGCACCTTGCCGTTGCTCGTGTAGACGAGGTTGGGCTTGAAGCGGGTGATGAACCCGGGCACGGTCGGCTTCAGCTGGTTGGGGAACGCCTCGATGTTGTTCTGGCCGGGCGTGATCGGGATCGGCCCGTACTTGTAGTGCAGGCGCTGCATGCCCGAGTACTCGACGCGCTGGATCATCGCGCTCGGCTTCGAGGAGATGCGCGCGCCCGGTAGCGCGTCCGCGACAGCGGGCACCGCCACGAGACAGGCGAGAGCGGCAAGCGCCGCACGGAGAAGAATCGACCGGGACACGAGGCGAGTCGATGCTAGCCGGTTGTTGAACGAACGGTCAAATCGATACCGTTGAGCGGTGAGCACGCGACTGAGTGGCGACGAACGCCGCGAGCATCTCCTGCACGTCGGGGTCGAGCTGGTCGGCCGGTACGGCACGTCCGACGTCTCGATCGAGGAGATCGCCCGCGCGGCCGGCGTCTCGAAGGGCCTCCTCTACCACTACTTCCCCACGAAGATCGACTTCTTCGTTGCGGTTCTGGCGCGCTCGCAGGCCGAGCTGGACCAGGCCGTGGTGCGCGACCCCGAGCTGAGCGCGTTCGAGCAGTTCGACCGCAACCTGGACGGCTTCCTAGGGTTCGTCGACGCCCATGCCGAGGGCTACCTCGCTGTCCTCAACGCGCGCGGGCGCGAGCCGCGCGTGCAGGAGCTGGTCGAGGAGCGCCGGCGGCGCCGGGTGGACGAGCTGGTCGCGCTGGCCGCGGTTCTGGAGGGCGTGCCCCACAACGCCGCGCGCACGCCGCTGCTGGTCGCGGCGATCGAGGGCTGGATCGGCTTCACGGAGGGCGTGATCGTCCGCTGGCTGCGCGACCGCGACCTAGACAAGGACGAGGTTCACGAGCTGCTGCGCGAGGTCCTCCTGCAGGTGCTCGGCGAGCGCGTCAGGGCGTAGCCACCTTCCTCGGGGCCTTCCCCGCCACCGCGGCTTCCAGCTGAGGCGTCAGCCGCTCGAGCACGTAGGGCAGGCTGAGCGGGCTGATGAAGTAGAGCGCCCCGGCGAGCGTCCTGTCGGTGTACACCGACCGGTTCTCCGCCACCGCCGTGAGCTTGTCGAAGGTGGGCACCTTCGCCAGCGCGGGCACGTCGGACGGCTTCTCCGTGGCGAACACGATCACGTCGGCGTCGATCACGTCCAGTCGCTCAGGGGAGATGGCGACCTGCTTGCCTGCCTCCTTCTGAAGCGGGGTCAGCTTCGGGTTGATCTTGAAGCCGAGCATCGTCAGGAACTCGGTCGCCAGGCCGTCGGGGTACACCAAGAGGAGCCCGTCGTAGAACGCGTTCTGGCTCAACGTGGCGGTCTTGCCTTGGAAGTCGGGGTGAGCGGCAGCCACCTTGGCGTAGTCGTCCTCGATGCCCTTCACGAGGGCGCGGCCCTCCTCCGGCTTGCCGAGCGCGGCGGCAATCAGCTCGACCTGCGTGTCCCACGGGGAGAAGTAGTCCGTGCTGCCCTTGCCCGGCGGGATCGTCGGGGCCAGGCGAGAGAGCTTGTCGTAGTCGGCGCGCGACATGCCCGAGTTGACGCCCAAGATGAGATCGGGCCGCAGCGCGGCGATCTTCTCGAACTCGAACCCATCGGTGGTGTGCAGCACGGTCGGCTTGCTGTCGCCGAGCGCGGCTTGGGCCCACGGCCAGACCGCGTCGGGCTGCTCGCCGAACCACTCGGTCGTCGCGATCGGCTTGTAGCCGAGCGCCAGAATCGTGTCCTGCTCGGTCAGGCCGACCGAGACGATGCGCTTCGGCTCCGCCGGGACGGTCGTGGTCCCGTACTTGTGCTCGACCTTGGCCGGGAAGGCGCTCTCGCCGGCCGCGGCGGTCGCCTCGTTGTCCGATCCGTCGGCGGAGTCGCCGCTCGACCCGCAGCCGGCGAGCAGGAGCAGGGCTCCGAGCATCGCAAGGCGCCGCCTCACTGGGGCACCTCGTCGGTCGAGGTCTTGGGATCGCCGTCGGCGGCCGCCGCGAGGCGGGGCACGAGCTCCTTCAACAGCGTCGGCATGCTCAGCACGGACGGGAACGAGGTGGCCTGGTAGACGCGGTCGTCGGTGCTGATGAACACGTCGCGACCCTCCTTGCGGACGGCAAGCTTGCTGTAGACCGGCGCGGTCTCGAGCTCCTTCCGGGTGTGGTCGCCGTCGGCGAACCAGAGCAGCGCCCCCACGTCGAGCGTGTCGACCTTCTCGCTCGACAGCTGGCCGCCGAACTCGTCCGGGAAGGCCGAGCGCAGCTCCTTGGGATAGGTGAACCCGAGCTGCACGAGCATGCGGGATCGGACGTCCTGGGGGCCGTAGACGAAGATGCCCTTGAAGTCGGTCACGTTGGCGGCGGTCTGGCCTTTGAACTCGGGGTGCTCGGCGGCCGCTTCCGCGATCAGCTTCGCGGTCTCCTTCACGAGCTGCCGGGCCTGCTGGGGCTTGCCGACGGCGCGACCCGTCATCAGGGTCTCCTGCTGCCACGACGAGCCGTAGTCGACCGCACCCTTGGGCTGCGCCACCACGGGGGCGATCTTCGAGAGCGTGTCGTAGTCCTTCTTGGTCAACCCGGAGTAGATCGCGAGGATCAGGTCGGGACGCTGGGCAGCGACCTTCTCGATCTCCACGCCGTCAGTCTGGGACAGCACCGCGGGCAGCTTGGCGTCGCCCAGCTCGTCCGTGGCCCAGGGGAAGATCGCGCCGGGGTGCTCGCCGTACCACTCGGTGGTGGCCACCGGTACGACACCGAGCGCCAGCAGCGAGTCCTGCTCGCGCAGGCCGACGACGACGACCCGGCGCGGCGCGGATTCGATCGTGGTCGAGCCGTACTTGTGGTCGATCGTCACCGGGAACGCCCCGGCCTCGTCCTGGCCCGCGGCGGTCGCGTCGGAGCCGTTGTCACTGGAGCCGCACGCCGCGAGCAGGATGGTGAGCGCCAGCGCCGCCAGGGCCGTTGCAAAAGCTTTCGGGAGCATAATTAGGGCACCCTAACAGAGCACCGCGGTTGGTGTTAGGCTCCCCTAACCCATGAGCGCCTACGCCGCGACCCGCCGGCGCGCCGCCCCTACCCGCGCCGCCGGGCTCGTCCTCGCGCTCGCGGTCCTGGGCCTTGCCGCCCTGCTCAGCCTTGCGGTCGGCGCACGCTCGATCCCCCTCGCCGACGTAACCGACGCCCTTCTGCACGGCGGCGGCTCGCGCGACGCCGCGATCGTCAACAGCCTCCGTGTCCCCCGCACGCTGCTCGGGATCGTGGTCGGCGCGGCGCTCGGGATCGCCGGAGCGCTGATGCAGGCGCTGACGCGCAACCCGCTCGCCGACCCGGGGCTGCTCGGCGTCAACGCCGGGGCGGCCGCGGCCGTGGTGATCGCCCTCTCCCTGGGTCTGGCCGGCGCGGCGTCCTCGGTGTGGTTCGCGTTCGCCGGCGCGGCCCTGGCCGCCGTGGCGGTCTACACGATCGGGGGCGCCGGCCGCGGCGGCGCGACACCGGTGCGGCTGGCGCTCGCCGGCACCGCGCTGACCGCCGCGCTGACGGCGCTCATCTACGGCGTCGCGCTCAGCGACCCGAAGCTGCTGCAGCAGTACAACCACTGGGCGGTGGGAGCGCTCGGTGGGCGCGGACGCACCCAGCTCGACGCGATCGTCCCGTTCGTCGCCGTCGGCGCCGTGCTGGCCGCGGTGCTGGCGCGGCCGCTGAACGCAATCGCGCTCGGTGACGAGTCGGCGCGCGCGCTCGGAGCACGCGTGGGACGCACGCGGATCGCGGGCGCTGTGGCGATCACCCTGCTGTGCGGGGCCTCGACCGCGGCCGCCGGCCCGATCTACTTCCTCGGGCTCACCGTCCCCCATGCCGGGCGGGCGCTGTGCGGGCCCGATCAGCGCTGGGTGCTCGCCTACTCGGCCGTGCTGGGCGCGGCGGTCCTGCTGATCGCCGACGTGCTGGGCCGCGTGCTGGTGCGCCCGGGCGAGCTGCCGGCGGGCGTCATGGTCGCGGTGATCGGGACGCCGGTGTTCATCGCGCTCGTGCGCCGCAAGCGGATCGCGGCGCTCTGATGGTGGCGGGCCACGTCATCCGCCTCGGTCCGGGCGTCGCGCTGCGCATCCGGCGCCGACCGATCGCCACGGCCACCGTCCTCGCGATCACGGCGTCGGTGCTGTTCGTCGCGGCGCTCAGCACGGGTGACTTCGCGATCGCCCCCGTCGACGTGCTGAAGGCGCTGGCCGGAAGCGGGGACGCCGGGACCACCTTCATCGTGCGCGACCTGCGGCTGCCGCGGGCCACCTGCGCGGTGGCGGTCGGGATCGCGCTGGGCATCTCGGGCGCCGTCTTCCAGTCGCTCACGCGCAACCCGCTGGGCTCGCCCGACCTGATCGGCTTCGAGCGGGGGGCCTCGGTCGGGGCGCTGATCGTGATCACGGTGCTGGGCGGGTCGGGCGCGGCGGTGTCGGCCGGCGCGCTCGGCGGCGGGGCGGTCACGGCGCTGGCCGTCTACGGGCTGGCCTTCCGCCGCGGCGGTACCTCCGGCTATCGGCTGATCCTGGTGGGCATCGCGATCGGGCTGCTGATGGTCTCCCTCACCGACTACCTGCTCGCCCGCGCGCGCATCGAGGAAGCCCAGGAGGCGACCCGCTGGCTGCTCGGCTCCCTCAACGGGCGAGGGTGGGAAGACGTGACCGTGCTGCTCCTGGCGCTGGCGCTGCTGCTGCCCGCGGCGATCCCCGCCGGGCGGACGCTGCGGGCGCTCGAGCTCGGCGACGAGACCGCCCACGCGCTCGGCGTGCGCGTCGAGCTCGCCCGCCTGAGCCTGATCGGCCTGGGGGTGGCGCTGGTCGCGGTGAGCGTCGTGGCGGTCGGGCCGGTCGCGTTCGTGGCACTGACGGCGCCGCAGATCGCCCGGCGGCTGGCGCGAACCCCCGGACCGCCGCTGCTCTGCTCGGCGCTGACGGGCGCTGTGATCATGCTCGCCGCCGACCTGGGCGGCCAGCACCTGCTCGCTTCGACAGACCTGTCGGTTGGCGTGATGACGGGCGCCTTCGGCGGCCTCTACCTGGCCTGGCTGCTCACGACGGAATGGCGGGCGGGCCGCGCATGACGGACGCCCCGCTGCGCGCCCACGAGCTGACGCTGGCCTACGACGGAAACGTCGTGGCGCGCGACCTGAGCGTGGCGGTACCGGCCAGCGGGTTCACCGCGATCGTCGGCCCGAACGCGTGCGGGAAGTCGACGCTGCTGCGCGCGCTCGTGCGGGTCCTGAAGCCACGCTCGGGGACCGTGCTGCTGGATGGCGCCGAGATCTCGTCGCTGCCGACCAAGCAGGTGGCGCGCCAGCTGGGTCTCCTGCCGCAGTCCTCGATCGCCCCGGACGGGATCACGGTCGCCGATCTGGTGGCTCGCGGCCGCCACCCGTACCAGCAGCTGCTGCGCCAGTGGTCGCGCGAGGACGAGCGGGCCGTGCGGGAGGCCATGGAGCAGACCGCGGTCGACACACTCGCCGACCGGCTGGTGGACGAGCTGTCGGGCGGGCAACGCCAGCGCGTCTGGCTTGCGATGGCGCTGGCCCAGTCGACGCCGCTGCTGCTGCTCGACGAGCCGACCACCTTCCTCGACATCGCGCATCAGATGGAGGTGCTCGACCTGTGCGCGGAGCTGCACACCCAGGGCCGCACGCTGGTCGCGGTGCTGCACGACCTCAATCACGCCTGCCGCTACGCGACCCACCTGCTCGTCATGCGCGAGGGAGCCGTGGTGGCGCAGGGCGTGCCCGCGGAGATCGTGACCGCCGACCTCGTCGAGGAGGTGTTCGGGCTGCGCTGCCTGGTCGTGCCCTGCCCCGCCACCGGGGCCCCGATGGTCGTGCCGCAACGCACCGGATGACCATGTAGCTGCGACTAGGCGTGCGCGGGCTTCACCTCCGGCTCGCGGGCGAGCGACGAGATCGCCGCCGCCCGCTCCGCCTGCTCTCGATCGTGCGGACTGGGTGGCGCCCGCCGGTCCCGGCGTCGCGCGCGTCGGCCTCCTCAGGGGGCGTTGGCGAGGAACTTGCCGCGCGACTTTCGTAAATAGCTTGCGCACTGCTGCAAATTGCCGGCGCGCCGGTGGCGCCGCCGGACGTTGTGCCGTAATAGTTGGGCATGGCCCCAGACCCAGCCGCGAACGGCTCGCGCGGCTCAAGCACCCCTATCCGCACCATCTCCGTCGTCGCGCCGGTGCGCAACGAAGGCGCGAACGTGGATCACTTCGTCAGCGACCTCGCGGCGCAGGACTTCCGGGGTGGGCTCGAGGTGCTCGTCGCCGACGGCAACTCCGACGACGACTCCGTCGAGCGTCTGCGGGCGGCGGCCTGGTCCGCCGGCCTCAACCTGCGCGTCATCGAGAACCCCGCCGGCTGGGTGTCCCCCGGCCTCAACGCCTGCATCCGCCACGCGCGCGGCGACCTGATCGTCCGGCTCGACTGCCACTCGCGCTACCCGGCCGACTACCTGCGCCGCTGCGCCGAGCTGTCTGAGCAGACCGGCGCCTGGAACGTCGGCGGCCGCCTGGTGCCGACCGGCACCACTCCGATGGAGCGGGCGGTGGCCTGCGCCATGGACAGCCCGTTCGGCGGCATCGGCTGGACGCGCGCCGCGGCGGACGGCCCGGTCACCACCGACACCGTTACGTTCGGGGCGTTCCGGCCAGAGGCCTTCGAGCACGCTGGGCTCTTCGACGAGACGCTCGTGCGCAACCAGGACGACGAGTTCAACCTGCGGCTGCGTCGCGCGGGCGGCCAGATCATGCTCGACCCCGATATCACGGTGATGTACCGCCCGCGCGGGTCGATCGCCCGCGTCTGGCGCCAGTACTACGAGTATGGCTTCTGGAAGGTGCCCGTGATGCTCAAGCATCGGCGCGTGCTCACGATGCGCAGCGTGGCCCCGCTCGCCTTCGTCGTCGCGACCGTGCTGCTGTTCTGTGTGGCGGCTCGCTTCCCGCTCGCCCGCCGCCTGCTGCTGCTCCAGTGGTCGCTCTACGGCGCCGCGGGCGTGGCGTTCGCGGCGCGCAGCGTGAGTGAACACGGCGAGTCCTGGGGTCTGTTGCCGCGAGTGATGGCGGCCTTCCCCGCGTTCCACCTGGGCCACGGCTCGGGCCAGGCGGTGGGCTGGTTGCGCGCGCTCGGGCGACTGCGCCGGTGAGGCTGCGGACCCTCATGTACCACGACGTGGTCGAGGGCAACCCGGACATCTACAACGTCGAACCGGCGCGGTTCGACGAGCACCTCGAAGCGATCGAACGCGCCGTGGAGCGCCCGCCGGCGGTGGTCGACGAGCTCGCCGAGGGCGACTGGATGATCACGTTCGACGACGGGGGCGCCAGCGCGCTGCATGCCGGCGAGCGGCTGGCCCGCCGCTCCTGGCGCGGGCATTTCTTCATCGCCACCGACATGATCGGGCAGCTCAACTACCTCGACTGGGACGGCGTCCGGGCGGTGGCCGGCATGGGACACGTGATCGGCTCGCACTCGCGCACCCACCCGGACCGGATGGCGGCGTGCTCATGGGAACAGCTGTTGGACGAGTGGTCCAGCAGCGCGGAGGTCCTGACGAGGGAGCTCGGCCAGCCGGTCAGGACGGCGAGCGTCCCCGGTGGCCTCTACTCGCGCGAGGTGGGCCGCGCGGCCGTGGCAGCCGGCTACACGTCGCTGTTCACCTCGCTGCCGAGCCAGCGCCTGCGCTCGATCGACGGGTGCCGGCTGATCGGCCGCTACGCGCTGCGGAGGGACAGCTCGGCCGGCGCCGCCGCCGCGGCGGCCACGGGCGCGCCGCTCCCCTGGGCGCGCCAGCGCGCCGCGTGGGGGCTGCGCGGCGCCGTCAAGGCCGTGGCCGGCAAGCGCTACGAGAGCCTGCGCCGGGCGCTGCTCGCCCGCCGCTAGCCGCAAGCGGCCGGCTCGGCCGGCCGCGCGCGGACCGCTAGCCGCAAGCGGCCGGCTCGGCCGGCTGCGCGCGGACCGCTAGCCGCAAGCGGCCGGCTCGGCCGGCTGCGCGCGGACCGCTAGCCGCAAGCGGCCGGCTCGGCCGGCTGCGCGCGGACCGCTATCCCCCTAGTAGGGGAACGTCGGCAGCCGCCCGGCGCGGCGCCTGACAACGCGGTGCAACTCGGTCGCCTTGCGAGGGTGCGCGGCCGACACGTCGCGTCCCTCGCCCGGGTCGCGGTCGTGGTCGAACAGGTGGTACCTGCCGCCGCTGTTGGGGCCGTACATCGACCAGTCGTCGGTCCGGATGAAGTAGCTGTTGCCGTAACCGCCGAACGAGTAGGGCCGGTCAGGCGGGTGGCCGCCGTCGAAGAAGCGCGACAGGTCCACCCCGTCCATGCCGCGCGGCACGGGCACGCCGGCCATCGACAGCAACGTGGGGCCGACGTCGTGCGTCGACGCCCGGTAGGTGCTCTTGCGCCCCGCGCGCCGGCGGCGCGGGTCGACCACGATCAGCGGCGTCTTGATCAGCGGCGGGTGCAGGACCGTCGCGATCTTGCCGGTGTACCCGTGGTCGCCCAGGTAGAAGCCGTGATCCGAGACGAGCACGATCACCGTGTCGCGCTCGAGGCCGAGCTCGTGGAAGCGATCGAGGAACACGCCCAGCCAGCGGTCGGTCATCGTCACCTCGGCCGCGTACAGCGCGCGCATGCGGTCGAGCAGCAGCTCGCCGGTGTGGCCGTGCAGGTAGCGGCTGACCGGGGCGTAGTACGGCCGCGCCGGCTCGGGGCCGTGGTAACCGGGGTCGCCGTACATGTCGACGTAGTGGCGCGGCGGCGTCCAGGGCTCGTGCGGCTCGAACGTGTCGACCACGAGCGCGAACGGGCGCTGGCGGACGGCCGTGTCGAGCACCCGCGCGCCGTCGCGGAAGACCCGCGCCGCGAACGAGTTCGTCTCGTCGTGGGAGTACCGGCCGTTGGCGAGGTAGCGGCGGATACGGTCCCTCGTGGCCGGGTCCTCGATCTGGGGCGGCAGCCAGTGGCGCAGCTCGCTGTCCGACACGCCGGCGTCGGTGCCGCCGATCTGGCCGCCGCGCCGGACGAAGCTGTCGAAGCTGCGGCGAAACGGCCCCCACGGGGGCGAGAACCCGAGCGAGGTGTTGTCGGTCACGTAAGCGGTCCAGTAGCCGGATCGCTTGAGGGCGCTGGTGAACGTGGTGCGCACGTCGGCGATCGGCGCCCAGCCCGGCTCGGCCAGCAGGCCGCGGTAGGGATGCCAACCGCGAAACGGGAAGACGCGCCGACCGGTGAGGATCGAGCGGCGCGCGGGGACGGTCGGCATCGCCTCCGGGTAGAAGCGGGTGAAGCTGAGCCCGTCGCGGGCGAGCGCGTCGATGTTGGGCGTGCGAGCGCGCTTTCCGAAGGCGTGGTCGGCGCGCAGCGTGTCCACGATGATCACCACAACGTTGGGCCGGTCGGTGGCC
>Ga0209574_10000368_pt1 | contig 11594 bp, 16 predicted proteins | sample AgamicMgMarz_FD_187168 | JGI IMG/M metagenome (GOLD analysis project Ga0209574, IMG submission 187168) | Agave microbial communities from Guanajuato, Mexico - Mg.Ma.rz (SPAdes) (version 2) | ecosystem: Host-associated > Plants > Phyllosphere > Phylloplane/Leaf | place: Guanajuato, Mexico... | reverse complement strand
CATCTGTTGGTAACGCAATATAGCCTTTCCTTTATGCGCTTCGTTTGAAGTGATTTCTACGTTATTAGGAAAAGAAGAAGCCATCGAAATATCAAATTGATCAGCTAATGCCCTTTTTACTTCTTCGGCTTTTTCCAATTGCTCGTACTGTACCAAAGCAATTAGTTTATAGATTTTAATGTTGTCTTTATTTAGAATTTCATCGTAATTGTATTCTTGAAAAAGAGTGGTGAGCTCTTCCTTGCTTTTATTATGTAAATGAAGAGTATAAGCGATACATTTATTGAAGGTACGATTCATAATCGAAAAGGTCATTCTATTGTAGAAGTTGAAGTAAATGAAAAAATGTATGATTCTCATTTCCCTAATCCTTCACTCTTAGACAGTATTGAAATCAAAACTATTCCATGCCTGCTTTCAATCAATATGGATGATTGCATAAATGACCTCTTCTATAAAATTGAGGCCATATCTCTTGATAACAAATCTTGGTTAGGTATTAATAAAACAATCGTTGATCAAAGAAAGTAAATTAATTTATAAAAATGATTAATTTACTTTTTTTGTTTTGATCACGTTAAAATCATTTCAACAATTTGAAGAAAATCCTTAACTTTATTACTTTAAATTTTTAAAACAAAATCAAATTAACTGTCTGTAAAAGTATATGTTTTCTATAAGGCGTTCGCAATTTGTTTTCAGCTTAAAACCCTATTTTATAGTGACCATCCACTATATTACAACTAAATAGTTAGTTTCTTTACTTTAATCGACTATAGATAGCTGTTTATGTAGTGAAAAATATCGTTTTCATGTATTGCAATATATGAATCAAAATAAACATTCCAACAAACAAGTTGTAACGGCTAACGCTAAATCTAAAACGGAAGATATAATAAAGTAAAGAGTCTATGTATGTAGGAGGAATATTGATGATACAACAAAACAAAAGACCGAACTTTAAGGTTTCACACGTTCTCCGGCTTATCTTAAATACAGCATTGATTTTACTAGCTGTTACTTTATCCGTTTTGCTTGGTAAGGAAATTTTCCATTTCATTCATTTTTCTATTTTTAATCGAGGAATTGAGACTCACTACAAAATTCTTGAAAGTATCTTAGTTTTCTTTTTGTACTTTGAATTCATTGCAATGATCGTAAAATATTTTCAAGAGAATTATCACTTTCCTCTACGCTACTTTCTCTATATTGGCATTACTGCATTGATACGTCTGGTTATTGTGGAGCATGATAACCCAGTTAATACACTTTTGCACACTTGCGCTATTCTTGTGTTAACTATCAGTTACGCCATTATAAAGTTTTCATCAAAACAAAAAGAGAAACTATAATTACGTTTTTTTTAAAATAGGATATCTTTTTGTTGTGCATTTTTGTGGAGAATACCAGTACGAAGGCTTTCAAGGGGATCTATACATTTATATACATAAGTCACTTCCGAAAATTCACATTACGTTAACCCGCATAGTATGGAAGGACTCATTGAAACTACACCAACTTGTCTTTATTGTAGGAGTGTTGTTCATCCCTCTATTATAAAGAATGATTTGATTTATTGTGATCTCTACAATTGTTTATGGATGGGCTATTTAATTTTGTTTCTAAATGTTATATGAGGCCCAGCGTATATTTCTCCCTATTATCTACAATAAACGATCTAAATGAAAAATCTCGACATTTTACCATGTCGAGATTTTTATTAGGCGACGATTTCTATATAGTCTTTTTTTACAGCATCCCATTGGAATCTTCCTTCTTCTACAACAAGAGGAGCCTCAGGATCCCAAGGGAAATATTGTTTAGCCATATCTAAACGTAAATGTTCAATACTCGCCGGAGGAAGCTCCCTGTCTCGTTTATTCAGTCCGATAAAATAAATACCACCTTGCGCTAATACATCTGGATGTAAATAAACAAAAACCGGCTGTAGTTCTGTTTTTTCCATTCTTACCACCCCTTTCAAGTACTTTTTAATAACTTAGTTTAATAATTAATTAGAATATCTACTTTTTCATGCTATTGATTTAATATTAATTTCTCTTATATTTATTTTCAGTGGAGGATTCATTTTTAGTTTTCTTCTTATTTCTTTCATCTTGCTTTTCTATCTTTAACTCTTCGGTTGGTATTGGATCAACTGTCTCTTCAGTTTTGAATTGATCAAATAGAGTTTTATTCTCCGTAGGATATTGCTCAGCATGATCCCTTCTTTTGGTCTCTTGAGGATGGGGGGATTTCTTTCTTGACTCTGTCATTTTAATACCTCCCTGTTCCGACCATATAAATCCATATACATCTCCTCCTATAGGTGGAATAGTTTCTTTACTTTTATCCTAACGAAGATGATCTCAAACCTATACTTATAGAATTTTTGATTCGATTATAAAGATAAATAAAATGAGAGAAGAGACCTTAAACAAGAAAAAAACACCATGATTAATTGGTTTTTGCAAAAAAACATTTGAGTTTAAATTAGATATAATCACGAGATAATCTACAAGTTAAATTGAACGATCTGCTTTTAAAATTTAATAGATAGCCTTCAAGCTTACAACTGATACCTAAAAATACAGGTTTATTAAGCTATCACATAGGGAAAATGGTTTCAAAATTAAAATAAAAATAGAGAGGAGTAAGTAGAATGCGACAAAAAACACTTATTTCTGGTCTTGCTATTTCAACAGTAAGCGTAGGGATTACAACTTATTTATTGAAGGATAAATCAAACTTAGATAAGGTAAAAGGGTTTGTTCGAAGTGTAAAAAAAGCTATTTCATATGAATCATCGACCAAAAAACTGGCCTCATTTCCCATACACAAAGCAGGTCATCCAGACCCTCTGGATATTGAAGATAATAAAATGGTCTCAGAAGGATCTATGTTCCCTGTGCAATATTATAATGAAAAGAAACAATGAATTATCAGTTCATATTATTGACTATGTTAATACAATTGTAAAACACTTCAGTTGTATCTTGGACAGATATTGCTTTCATCATAATCATATGTACTATTTCAGAGCCAACAAACATATTCATGGGCCTCATACCTTAGTCTAGAATATCTAAAGCGTAGTTAAGATGTTCTAAGAAGGTAGCAAGTTATTCATATTATAAACTTCCATTAAATAGCCTATGATTAAGGAGGTTTTTTAATGAAGAAAATAAGAGTGGTAAAGGACGGCTATGAAGTAAAAGAGGCTATTGAACAATTTTTAAGCCTAGGATTCAGAAAAGATAATATCTACTTATTAGCCCATGAAAAAGATCGTACTGAAGAATTGATAAGTGCGTTAAATACAAACGATATTGGGGTATCCGAATTAAGGGATAACAATCCAATAGCAAATTCATTTCATTTTTACAAAGATGAACTACACTCTAAGCTTTACTCTTTAGGATTATCAGATGAGGAAGTTCAACACTATTTAAAAGAATTAAATTGGGGCCGTATACTAGTTTTTGCATTAAAAACAGATGATTTTACTACTAACGAATAATATCAGTAAAAAAGCTATACAAACTCTCTATAATTAACAGGTAAAGAGAGTTTGTATAGCTTTTTTAGAATTATATACTTTTCTAATAATAGAACAAACCATATATATAGACATCAACATACCAATAAGTACGACAAATCTATAAATAAGGCAATATAGGACAACCTTAAGTATGCTTATAAAAGGCTGCATACTTCATAATAGAGCCCCCTTGAAAATTCCTTGAGACGCACAAAAAAAATTTTTTCTGCTTGGTTCCTTTAAAGCACATAATGTAAACTTAGATAAACTAGGCTAAAACATTTATATTTACATATTCAATGAAAATTGTGTAAAATATATATCATTTTCTGCTTAACAGTTGTACCATTCAGTATCCTTAGAAGGAGTTATATATATTATGAAAAATCCAAAAGTAAGTTTACAAGTAGATTCAAATGAATTTATATGGGATAAAAATGAAGGTTTGTTTACCTTCGATGGGGCTTCTGCCTTATTATTTTGGGACTCCGCGATCGAACTCTTTTTTAAAACTATTGAAGAGGTTTCAGGAAGCGACGTCTCTATAACTGTTTTTGAAGCTACAGGATTCCGTATGGGTCACTTAGTGAGTAATTACTATCAAGATCGCTTTGATATTCTAGAAGTAATTGAACAATACAAGGACATCTATAGAAATGCAGGCTGGGGAAATGTCGAGATTATCTATTTTTCTTTAGAGGAGAAAAAGGTGATTATTCGATTAAAGAATAGTTGGGAACATCGAATATTCCAACTGATGGATAGAGAACAATCTGGGGTATTACTACCAAGCCATTGGGCTGGGGTATTTAGTGGACTTTTAAAAGAAAACATGTGGTATAAAACCAAAAAAATTCAATTAAGGGGTCATGACTATGATGAGATTGAAATTACAGTTTCCTCTACTACTCCCTCCTCAAATATACATAAGTTAGCGAGAAAGAAAGAACAACAACGTATATGTGAACTTGAAAACAAAGTCGAAGAACGGACTGCACAATTAACTTCACTCGTGAAAGACCTATCATCACCAGTGATTCCTGTACTAGATGGCATCCTTGTTATTCCGTTGATAGGTCGGTTTACGGAAGGACGCTTCGAGGAATTAATTGAAAAAGCGTTATATGAATTTTCTAGAAGACAGGCTACCCATTTATTAATTGATTTGACAGGAATGAATCAATTTGATGAGTTTACTATTCATGGATTAGAACGTTTGATACAGGCGATTGGTTTACTCGGGGGAGAATGTACTCTTGTAGGAGTATCGCCATCCCTTAGTATTCAATTTACTAAATCAGAAATAAATCTAAATACCTTAACCTCATTTTCTACATTGCAACACGGTGTCCAATATGCACTTGAACAAAGTGGCTTAGAAATAGTTAAAAAGAAAAAAAGAAATACTCTTTGACTATTTTTATAGGGCTAAGCATATGTATAAAAGCTTCATATTACAGAAATCGTAGCCTCCTTAGAACCCAATTTCCACAAGGGTTCTCTTTTTGTATGCGTTCCTAGTGTAGTTGATCTCGATTGCATTAATAGTAAAAGCTAGAAACATTAATTATATATTAAAACCCACTTTTGAATAATATATTACCCGTGAGTGAGTTTTATTAAATCCTATAGACCACATTATGGTAATTATATTTTACTTTATCTATAAGAACAGAAAAGCACAAACCCACTATATATGGTTTGTGCTTTTTGGCTAAGGAATAGCAATAAAAGAAAGATTGTCTAATAATAGAGTAACAATTTAACGCTTTAAAGTAAAGGTCCTTCATGACTTTCACTAATGACAAATAGAGATTTTCACCTTTTATTATTTAATAATCTATCTTCTATTTATCTTTAAAGAAATTTTTATATTTACAAAAATACAACAGAAAATTTATAAGTATTTAACCTTATTATATATTTATAAATATAATCTTTATTTAAAATACGGAATAAAAGTGATTTATATAAAAATGTAAATATATAAACTAACTTATAAAAAATATAGTTTTATCATTTACTCTAAATAACGACAAATTGGTTATTTTTCTACAAGATATGTAATAAGTAATACTATTTTTGATAAAATACGTAAACTATTACTCTACTAAATAAAGTTAAATTACTTTTATTTAAGAAATGATATACATTTAATATTTATAGTACTTGTTATAAAATAATATTAAATATATATTACAAATAGAAAAACTATTAATTTGTCGTCACTGAGTGTGAATAGTAAAATCTTAATAATGAATAAAATACTTTACTATTTACTTATCAGATTTAAAGACATATATAAGGTTACTTTTTAAAAATAAATTCAATTACAACATTTATTTTTAAAGATATATGTATATGAATCTACAAATCTGGACAGACTAATAACGTATTCCCCCTATTCCAATAAATTTGAAAATCCTTTGCTGATATGGTAAGGGATTATTTTTTTGGGAATATTTCCTTTAGTTGGTTATCAATTTAGATAAAGGGGAATTAAGTATATTGATAGCATACAAAGAAGGGATATACGTTAGTGACTACGGGTACTATACTGGATCCGTCTATCCAATACCATAAAATTTCTGTTTTTAGTTAACATAATCACGATTCTAAATACATACAAAAATCACTTAGATATGATATCGTAAGTATAAAGATCCATTAATTAATGTAAAGGCGTTAGAACATGGATACTAGTAGAACTAAATGGCTTCCTGTTCCTTATTTTCAAATCAATCAGGCAGGTACAATTCTAAATGTTTCACACATAACCCATTCATATTTTCCTCCTACATCGAATATATGGACGATCATTTATAAAGAAGACCGAAATAAAGCCATAGTAATGTTTTCAAAGAGTCCTAATTCTCATCCTATAACAAAACAGCTCATTTTACAGACAAGAAACAAGTTATTTGGGAATTTTAAATGTACGATCCAATGGAAAGATGGTATAGGTCACCTAGTATGTACAGAAGTGAAAAGTAGTAAAGTCCTTGCACCTTTATCTATTCAAAACTCTTTAGTCAACACTCAAAAACGGTTAGAGGAATCAGAAAAGCATTTAAACAAAGTTGCTAAAATAATAATTCTAAAAAAACACTAATTATTTTTTTCCTCGCATGAACTTTTCTGGCTTTAAAGATCTATTTGAAATGAATCTTTAAAACCAGAAAAGTTCATTATAAGTACCAAAACATATTTTTTATAAAATGTGTTTTGGTTTCTATGATAAGGGTATAGTATTGAGCTGGATTGAATTTTCAAGAAGCACTCTTTTTTAAAGAATGTTTCTTTTTTTGATAATTATAGACCGAATCATAAACAGTAAATTGAGCAAACTACTCAAGATGCAATGAAGCATCACTCATGAAACCCAATTACGTAACAGAAAAACCTGCCTCTTTTGACTGGGAAGAGATAGGTTTTTCTGTTTTTTTAAATATACTCTCAAATAGATATATTTAATGTCTGGAGATTAACTCACTCATTAATCTGTTTAAAGCAATGTGTACGATATCATGCTCTGTATACTCTTGTGGAAAAGGGAGATGTCTTCTTTCTTTTTTTCTTAACAACTTTCTAATCTCATCACACAAGTGAATTTGAGAATCTAAAAGCTTTATTTCGTTTATATCTTTCATTTGTCTAGAAATAAAATCAACCCCTTTATAACCTTTTAACGAACTATTCTATTTTAAAAAGTAAAAATCCTTTTGTTCTTATATCTGTTTACCATAATGTAGTTCCAATGTAGGAATAAAGATAACAATTTCATTACAAAGGTATTTTTATCCATATCGATATGTTAGTGTGGGAAAGAGAACAAATAAATTATTTGGTCTCTTTGTACCTGAAGTTTCCTCATAATAGGAAGGGGCACATCTATTTATGAGTATAACGGAAATTAAAAAAATGCTTAGTACGCTAATTCAATATGAAGATAGCACGATTACCCATGTTATACCTGGATTAATTGAATTAGTTTATTCTAAAGGATCTCAAAGCTTTCAATTAACTACCCTTGTTGATGGAAATGTTTCACCGTATGATGATATCGATAGTGCTTCAAAAGCTTTATATATAATCTTAAATCCCATAAAAGAAGAAGACCTTTAATAAGGTCTTCTTCTTTTATGGGATTTACAAACTTAATTAACATAATGTACATTAGCCAACAACGAATAAGTTTTCCTACCAACAACAAACTAAACAAGACGCCGTAAGGCATCTATCCAATACTTTAAAATCCTTGTTGTTTTGCTACTTTACAACTGTATATCTTATAAACATTTAGTTACCGTAAAACAAATTCTAGGAAGAAATAAAGCAGCCTAAACATTAATAGGCTGCTTCTTAATTAACTATTTACCTGTTTCTGCGAAACGTTGAATACGTTCACTGATTTCGTCACGTACACGTTGGAAAAATGCCCATTTCTCTTCATCCGTTCCTTCAGCCTTTGCTGGATCATCAAATCCCCAATGTTCACGTTTAACATGAGGAGGAGTCACTGGACAGTGATCTGCTGCATGACCGCATAATGTAACCACCAAATCTGCATTATTTAAAATTTCAGGATCAATGACATCAGATGTTTGGTTTGAAATATCAACGCCTGCTTCTTTCATCGCCTTTACAGCATTCGGATTTAATCCATGAGCTTCTAATCCTGCGCTACGTACATCCCATTCATCATTACTTAGATATTTCTTTGCCCATCCTTCAGCCATTTGGCTACGGCAAGAGTTACCTGTGCATAAAAAATAAAGTGTTTTTTTCGACATGTGTAAAATCTCCTTTTGATGTGTTATGAAATAATAAGTAACCAAATATATAAACCAACAAGTGTAATGAAAAGTGTTGGAATGGTTAGGATGATTCCTGTTTTAAAGTAAGTTCCCCAAGAAATTTTGACTCCCTTTGTAGAAAGAACATGAAGCCATAAAAGCGTTGCAAGGGAACCAATTGGTGTAATTTTCGGCCCTAAATCTGAACCAATGACATTTGCATAAATCAAAGCTTCTTTTATTGTTCCTGTTGCATGAGTTGCGGCAATAGCTAGCGCATCAATCATAACGGTTGGCATGTTGTTCATAATTGATGAAAGAATGGCTGCAATGAATCCCATACCAATTGTTGCTGCAAACAATCCATGGTCAGCAGTTGCTTGAATAAGGCTTGCTAATACTTCTGTTAGCCCAACATTACGTAACCCATAGACAACGACATACATACCAATGGAAAAGAAAACAATAGCCCAGGGAGCTCCTTGTAAGACTTTTTTCGTTTGAACTACAGAGCTTTGTCTTGCTATCCCTAAGAAGAAAATAGCGATAATCCCTGCAATAATAGACACTGGAATATCAAAAAATTCACCAATAAAGTAACCAAGAACTAAAATAATTAGGACGATTCCTGATAAACGGAACGTTTTCTCGTCTTTAATGGCATCAACTGGTTTCTGTAAATCGTCCAGATTGTATTTCCTAGGGATACTTTTACGGAAGTATAAATATAAGACGATAATACTTGCTAACAGTGAAAACAAATCTGGAATGATCATACGTGAAGCAAATTCTGAAAAACGAATACCAAAGAAATCAGCTGATACAATATTCACTAAGTTACTAACCACAAGTGGAAGAGACGTTGTATCAGCAATAAATCCACTTGCAATAATGAACGGAAATACCATTTTATCTTCAAATTTCAGTGCTCGTACCATGGCGAGTACGATAGGTGTTAAAATCAATGCTGCTCCGTCGTTGGCAAACAATGCTGCTACAACTGCCCCTAAAAGGGAAACATAGACAAACATTCGAATGCCATTTCCTCCCGCAGCTCGCGCCATATGTAAAGCTGCCCACTCAAAAAACCCAATTTCATCTAAAATTAAGGAAATAATAATAACTGCAATAAACGTTAATGTTGCATTCCAAACGATTCCTGTTACATCAAGAACATCATGAAAATCAACAACACCTGCTAAAAGAGCTAAAACTGCACCTCCACATGCTGACCAACCAATGGACAAGTTCTTTGGTTGCCAAATGACAAAAATCAACGTCACTAAGAAGATGAGGGAGGCTACTATAACTGATACCACTTTATAAACCTCCTATTATTAGCAACAACTAATACGTAATCCTTGCTTTTCGAGTTCCTTTAAACGTTCATCTTCACTTGGTAAAGATTCAAGTATATCAAGGACAAACTGATAATATTTGTTCTCTTTATTTAATGAATAGAAAATCCATTGTCCTTTTCGTCTTTCCCTTACAAGTTCGATATCTTTTAATTTACGTAAGTGTTGGCTAATAGAGGGTTGACTAGTCTTATAAATCTCAACTAGCTCACAAACGCAGCACTCGTTGTTCTGTAATAACTTCATCATAGACAGTCTTGTCTTATCTCCGAATAGCTTAAGTATCTGTGCTGCTTTTTCCACTTCCACCTGCGCTTTTACATCCATTCTGACTCGCCTCCTTATTTTCAAAAATAATTATATAAGTATTTTATTATATATTCAACACAAATATACATTTTTAGGATTAATCAAAAAAAATTGATTAATCTCTTGATTTATATATTTTTTCCAGATATGATGAATACATCAAAAAAAATTGATTAATAAGAAATGAGGGTTATAACAGTGAGAGCCAATAACTCTGGAAACTTATCTGTTAAGTACTTTCAATCGTATTTTCATTTAGTTATGAATACTCAAGGTATAAATCATAAGGAAGCAAGAAACCTTATTTTTCAGCGTTTTTTTCATCAAGATCCTATGTTAAGAGGGAAGACTACGTACATCAATTTTAAAAAAGCTTCCAAAAGCTTTGAACTTTAAATCAAAAAAATTTGATTAAGGAGGATAACAGTGGAAAAAGTCAACGAGGTAAAGCAATCATTTAAGCAATATGAACAAAAATTTAAAGCTCTTGCTGATCAAAAAAGATTAGAAATTATGTATGAGCTTTGTCAGCGAGGGCAGACCTGCGTATGTGATTTAACTGAGTTCTTTGGCATGTCTCAATCTAAGCTCTCATACCACTTGAAAATTTTATTAGATGCAAATCTCATTGTTAAAGAAACAAAAGGCACATGGAGCTACTACGATCTAAATGATAAAGAAGTTAATCATATTCTGTCTGAAGAGCTTTGTTGCTTCTTTAGAAAGGATACGAATAAAAGCTGCTCATGCTCTTAATTTAATGAATTCAAAATAATATTGTCTATAAGACCAAGGAGGAACTTTAAATGAAATATGTTCACGTAGGAATTAATGTAACGAATTTAGAGCAATCCATTGAATTTTATCAAAAAGTATTTGGTGCTAGCCCTGTAAAGCTTAAAGAGGATTATGCAAAATTTTTATTAGACGAACCAGGCTTAAACTTCACATTAAATGTACGTGACGAGGTAAAGGGAAACCAAGTTAACCATTTTGGATTCCAAGTAGATACGCAGGAAGAAATAGCTTCTCATAAAGCACGATTAGAAAAAGAAGGATTCTTTGCTCGTGAAGAAATGGATACGACTTGCTGCTATGCTGTTCAAGATAAGTTCTGGGTAACAGATCCTGACGGAAACGAGTGGGAATTCTTTTATACAAAATCAGATAGCGAAGTTCATAAGATTGAGGATAACGTTGGCCCAAATGAAAAATCACCTTCAAGTAATACATGTTGCTGACCTTTAATTAATCAAAAAGACAGAAGGAAATAAACCCTCTCTGTCTTTTTTAGTTAACATAAAACACGTTATAAGAAATCTGCATAAAGACGCCGTGGAGCATATATCAATATAAAACCGTATTTGTTATAAACGTTTAGTTAACATAAAACACTTTATAGAAAGAGATAAGACAGTCTAGCAGATGATTGGCTTTCAAACGTAATTCTAAAGAATAAAGATTATATTTTTAAAGGAATCTTTCATCAATACGTAGAATTAATAGCCAAGAATTCGTCTTTTATAAATAATTAGAAAAAAGTACAATTAACGGATATTTCTAAGAACTTCAATTTAGGTTATATTCAGA
>Ga0209574_10000366_pt1 | contig 11631 bp, 11 predicted proteins | sample AgamicMgMarz_FD_187168 | JGI IMG/M metagenome (GOLD analysis project Ga0209574, IMG submission 187168) | Agave microbial communities from Guanajuato, Mexico - Mg.Ma.rz (SPAdes) (version 2) | ecosystem: Host-associated > Plants > Phyllosphere > Phylloplane/Leaf | place: Guanajuato, Mexico... | reverse complement strand
ATTACTGTAATGATCGATGGGACTTGGAGATAGCAACTAATTTTTCAACACAAGCTCTTACTATAATTCCAATTACAATATAATAAATAAAAGAGTATATATATTTCCATTTTATATAGATGACAAGATGCGCCCATATAGAAAAAGGTTCACCAATAAAAGAAAATGCACTAGCCATACATATAAGTGAAACAATAAAGGATCTCCAGGTTCCAAAATATTGATACACTAACATGAACGTGACTGGAACCATGCTGAAATCAAAAGGTAAAGCGCCAGGATAAATGGGTAGGAATTGCGTAATGTACCCCCAGAAACGAAACGTAATTCCAATAAGATCTAGAAGAAATGTAATGATGATAATGAAGGTACCAAACAATAAGGTTTCAAGGACTTGTTTACGGTTTAAAAAGATACTCCAAATGATCCAAGGAAGAATAAGAAAAACAAGAAGCAACCACCAGCTTCCTGTTAAAAATTCATCGTGTAACCAATACTTTATATCTAATTCTGCTATTTTATCTTGTAAGGACCTGACTCTCCAAAAATTCTCTATCCTTTTATCCATGGATTTACCCCTTTTATAATGATATACAACAATTTAATTTCCATTTTATTATTTGAGCATCTTGTTGTTTTATGTAGCTCTTTATTACCTAAAAAACATTCCCAATGAGGAACCTAAATTTCACATTGAGGTATTACACTGATAAGTATGGGAAAATTAATAAAAAAAGGAAGTTAGTGATGATAGGACTTATTATTGCAATTATTGCCTTTAATCTTATTGCTTTTATCGTCAATAAAAGGCTAACAGCAAATCAAATAGTCCATATTTGGATATTTACAACTGCATTTCAATTAACTTTTGATTTTATGTGAATTTTAAATATCATGGTTATTGGTACTTTACAAAAGGTGTAGATTGGAAAGCATTTCCCGCCCATGCTATATTAATTCCCCCTGTAAATATAATATTTTTGAATTGGTTTCCTTATAGAAATTTACTCAGTAAAAAAATAATATACTTCATCTATTAGGATATATCATTAGTCCTTTATGAAGTTCTTACATTGCTCCCTGAACCTTGGGGATACTTTAGATATGGCTGGTGGGATTGGTGGTGTTCAGCAGCTATCAATCCTATCCTTCTTATGATTTTATCGGGATACTATAAATGGACATGTAAACTAGAAGAGAAAATTGTTCGTGGCCAATCGTAAAGCAAGCATTACTCTTACGTAAGAAAAAGAGTAAATCTCAATTTTTTTATGTAGGAAATAGGTTGTTGAAAAGAATGATGTATAGAATATTTGTTTCTAATTTACATAACAGAAGTTATCGGAAATAAAATAGTAAAAGGCATTTTTAAGTTTTAAAATTTATCAGAATTAAAGAGCGTTTCTAGAAGACATCTTTATAAAGGAGGGCTACTTCATAAGTATTGTGGAAATGATATCAGGACGCTTATATATTGGAGGACGAATAAGAAAGTTCGATTGGAGTTTTATTTATAGCCATATTTCAGCTATTATTAATCTTCAAATAAAGCAGGATCAACCACCTTTTGACTTCAGTCATCGGATCATGATTTGGGCACCCCTTACTCTCTCTTCACCCCCAAGTCTGCAATGGACCATGGATATGACTAATTTGATAAGTAATCTAATTGATTCCGGGTACTCTGTTCTATTACATGATACAGCAGGAATTCAACGTCTAGGATTTGTCATTACAGCGTTTTATATGCAGCGCTTTAGCCTAGGAAGAGATCAAGCTCTATCGGTTATACGTCAAAGAAAACCAGACATTAATCCACCTGAAAACTATATGAATTTGTTAACTCAGTTTGAAGCTTATCTCCAACGTCTATGATTCCTAATTTTTTAAATATGACGATATTCCTTTCAATCAATAAGTTAAATTACCAGAAATTATAGCTTGCAAAAAAGCAGTTGATTATTATTTCAACTGTTTTTTTAGATATTCTCCATTTGTCTATATGCAGTGTAAAAGAAGATATCTTTGAGGCTTTGAAGTCGGTGAAGGTTGAAAGTGCGGTAAATGTGTAAAAGGCGGTCTTATTGTTCACAGTTTAATGGGAGATTCTAACGCTTCGATTCCAAGACTACAGTCATACTTGTGACTTATAACGACCTGGCTTTCGGTTGCTTCCATATAGGGATAAATAAAAAAGACGCTCTGCCAGGAGCATCTGTGTGATAAAAAAGAATTTGTTACAAGGTAGTCTCATTATACACTACCATTTGTGAAATTGAACTAGGAATCTCTTCCCAGTAAACCTAATGCAAAAGACTTAACCACATCCTTTAACACGTTTGTTTCCTTTTTCTTCTCCACATTATCCCCTCATATAATCTATACGAATTAACTGTATGAAAGCTCCATGCACGCTATCTATATTAGTATATCCTTAAAAAAAGTTATTGTATATTATATACCTAAATAACGGATTTCCAAAAAAGTTTAATATGTTAGAAGGTAATTTTTAATTGGTTTTTCTCATCATACTTATGCTTTATAAATAAGATAGGAGTCTAGGATATTAACTGTCTTTAGATAGTGAATTTTTTGGGAAATCAATTATAACAAGAAATCAAAAGTTTCTGAAAAAATACCCCCCCTTGTATGTAAAACCAAAGTTAATTTCCCCAGGGATCGTTTCTCTGCACATTAGATACATATATGTGGTGTTCTTTTGCCGACACATTTATAGCCAATGGCAGAGGGGTTATACATAAAAAACCACTCAATAGATTATCCTAACGCATAACGTTTTAAAGAAGGGGATGCTTATGAGACGGATAGCTTTGTTGGTTGGAGTATTTTTATTTACCTTTTTCATAATGAGTGAAAAAAAAGTTAACGCCTATTTATTGATGAGTCCGTTATTTTCTGTTTCTCTATCTCAAGAGCATGTCATTCATTCTATTCCTATCCAAAAGAAGAAAATAGCTCTTACGTTTGACGATGGACCAACATCAGATGAAACGGTACAAATCTTAGATCTTTTGAAAGAATACGATGCAAAAGCGACTTTCTTCGTCGTAGGGTCTCGTGTAGAACGTTATGCATCTATTGTTGAAAGGGAAATACGAGAAGGTCATGAAGTTGGAAACCATACATTTCATCATTTGATTTGGACTCGCAATGTTTCCGAGAAACAATTGATCAAGGAAATTGAATTAACTCAGGAAGCTATTTCTAATATAAGTGGATATCAGCCTTCATTATTTAGGCCGGTTCAAGGATTTTACAGCCAAAAACTCGTGGACGTGGTTGAACACTCTAACTTGCAGGTTGTGTTGTGGTCTCAAAAGCATGACACACGTGATTGGGATCGACCTGGGGTGAAATATATTGTTCAAAATGTATTAAATGATATAGAAAATGGAGACATCATTCTTTTGCATGACCATGTGAATGGAAAAAGCCAGACTATTTTAGCTCTCAAACGTATTTTGCCCGCCCTAAAAGAAAAAGGGTATGAATGTGTTACAATTTCAGAGCTATTAAAAACGTATGAAAGTACGCACTAAAATTTATGCATTCCATCACCTTTCTTTTTGATTCGTCTATAAGGGTCTTCCTTTATAGGGAGGGGAAAGTCTGTGTAATGGGAGTGAAAAATAAACGTAATAGTTAGGTTTGCTCTAAGTGTTAACTATCTAATTTTTTCTGTATCTGTATAATTTGTCTTCTAGTAATATGTTATGAGAGTAAAAACAAAAGCATAACATTGATAAATAGTTCTCGCTTTTAGCTTCCCTTCTTTAAGAAAAATCTTTACGAATTTCTCGTGTTCGAGCACCACCTTCGATTTTTTTCTGCAGTGTTCATTAATCTTTCAATATCGGAAAAGGAATACATTCAGATACCTGGAAAATTTCTTTTTTGGAAAATAAGCCCTCGAGTTTCATAATAACGAACTTGCCTTTCTAGTAAACCTTTCATTTCATCAGTAACGTTTTTTATAGTTATAACTTTCTCATCTAGATATAAATGATTATTAGTCAAGAATCCCCTCTTCTACTTCCATTCTTTACCGGTATATGTTATTAACCTTTAGATTGTGTATAGAAATAAAGTTTATTAAACATCGTACGTTACAAAAACTCTTTGATAAAAGCAGTTTTTGTAAAAACAATGACAACAAGGAAAAGCTCTCTAAAAAGCTGAAATTTGCTTCCAGTGATCAGTTAGTTATCCAGAAAAACAAACTTAATTTCTTTGGAGAACGTTTCTCTACATATTAAATCCATATATTTGGTGTTTTTCTTCCTGAAAATAGTGGTTTTTTCATTTAATGAACAAATTGTGCCTTTTAAGAGGTCTACTTAATCAAGCTTGGTACTTGCTCTATTCCATTCATTCAATACCTTGTACAGATGAGGTTGAGGACAGATGGAATAGGTGGATACAGTATACAGTGTAACCTATATGTTTTTTTAATTCTTAATAGAGTACACAAAGGAAGACTTACTTTAGGTGGAAAGCAAGTTAAAAGAAAGATAATCATTTTGGAAACAACATTATAACTTAGAAGGTGTAGCGAAGTATTAAAATTCACTTTTGTGTTTTAGCCGCGTTAAACTAATTTAAAGAAAACCTTTGGCTTTATTCCTTTAAGGTTGTGAAACAGATTCAAATACAATGTCCTTAAGAGTATACTATTAAGCTAAATTAAGAAATTTAACACCTTTAATATATCCTTGAATTAGCAATTGCATAAACGGTAATAATGGATATAAATCAAAAACTAAAGGATGATACCATGATTTTTATCTATAATGATTATGGTGGAACACATACCACTTCTATGGCAGCAGCTTATCATTTGCAAAAATTACCTACCGGTCGAACGCTGACTAAAGGTGAAATATTAAATATTGACTATTTCAATAAATTAACTCATTCTGACATGGGAAAAATTATTTTTCATGGGGTAGATACAGAGGGGAATCCCGTTTATACAATTGGTCGAAAGTCCTCAAAACTTGTTGTTTCAGCTTTAAAAAATTTAAGCCTATTATTACAAGACAAATATCAAATTCATGAAAAAATAGTTTTTTCAAATACATCACCAACTGTTCCATTTGCTATGACAATAGGAGGGTTCTTGTCCAGAGAGCTAAAAATTGACTTCATCGGTGTACCTTTATTAGTTGTTGGTGCCAAACAATGTTGTCATAATATTCTAGAATTGGTTGAACACACGAAACAAATAGGAAAGTCAACGAATTCAAAGGTAATTGTATTAGAAAATAAAAGATTTAAGTAAGCATTGAAAGGCTCTCGAGTTTCTTTTAAATTAGAGGGCTTTTACTTCTTATAAGGCCCGTCAAACTCATTAAAAATAAATATTGTACATCTTCGTGTTTTATTATTTAAGCCTCTATATAAATGGTAGAAGTAATCTTGTCTTTATATAGATCAAAATACAGTGGCCTATTTCTAGCTACCTTTTGTTTTTTATTATGGGAAATTTATTACCACAATAATAGTATGTAATTCATCTTCCGGATAAACAGGTTTTATAAATTTAATATTGTTCATCTCAGTTCCAGCAATACGCAAAACAAAAGTTAATTTCATCAGAGAACGTTTCTCTGCAAGGAGTAGAACTGAAATAGTGCCTAATAGAGAATAAAAACAGGGATATTTCAAATAATATCAATAATTCGCAAATAATGGAGGTTGTCTATGCGTTCAAATAATAATTTTGTGGCACTACTGTTCTTCTCTATTTTGGGTATGGTTGCTACCACTGTTTTCAGTAGTGTTATTATATCTCAGAATAACCGTCTATTAAGGGAAAGAAAACAAAGATAAAAATAAAAAGAGGTCAATTTGTTGTAAAGCAAAATTGGCCTCTTTATTTATTAAATAATCGTTATGTTACTAATGGTCGCATTGTGTGGAGTTAATGGAGGAAAAACAGAAGCAGCAAGTAAACCAGCGAATCAAGATTTAATCATCATTAACAAGTACTACAACAAGCTTGCGTATTTTCATAATGGTTATATTGAAATCGTTGATCCAGTAGCAACGGGAAAAACGTGGGATAAAACACCTGTTGTTTTTTTAAAAGTGGTAAACAAAATTAAAAATCGCCCTTACTATACAGGACATATTCCTGGGGGCGATCCTCGCAACCCATTAGGAAGACGATGGTTAGGATTAAATGCTAACGGTACGTATGGGGATACATACGGTATTCACGGCAATAACAATGAAAGCAGTATTGGAAAATACGTGAGTCAAGGTTGCGTGAGAATGCATAATGCAGATATTGAAAAGCTTTATGATAAAGTTCAAGTGGGTACACCGGTTGACATTACTTATTCCTATAAGAGCTTTGTTGATCTTACGAGCGTATATGGTTATAAATTCAAAGGTTATAAAATGAAAAAAAACTAATACCTGAGCAGCATTCCCAAGTTCTTCTCATGCTCATGTGAGTGTAGTTTCTATTTGGGATAACTTAACTGGATGGAAAAATGAAGACCTGTTCGGAACATTAACCAGCTGGGAAACATCAGGTAACCCATTTGAAACTGAACAATTAGATTTGTTCGTGTTTGAAGAAGCAGTACCAATTGAGTTTCCACCTATAAAACAAGAGGAAGACACAAGATCACTGTTTCTAGTAGGAGCATAGGTTAACTCTTTTGTTTCCTTTCTATAATGTTAATAATTTCAATTATTAAACGACTAAATAACGTTCTTACATTAAGACTAATAAGGCTGTAATACCATTTCCAGCCTTTTTTCCATTTGATTAGTTTCGTATTTTTCTCTGCCCATAACTCAAATAGGAATAGTGAACTAACAGTAGATACTATTTTAATTATAATTTTAAAAGGCTTGTCGTTTTTAGTTAATTGATACAGCCATAAAGAAACAATTGGTAAGTATAAATAATTAAACACAAAATTTGATTTAAAATCTTTAGGAATAAAGCGTACAGGGTATTTAAGTATATTACGATTAACTAAAAATCTGTCAACGATAGCATTTGTATATCCATTCATAAACAAGATCAATAGTGAATCCTTGATTTTAACTTTCTTTAAAACGAAGGGTAAGCTACTTAAAAATATAATGGTTGTATATTTTAGAAATCGTCTTTCTAATTTATTTCTCATATAGCTTCATCTCCTTTCTTAGTCATAAAATTAGTATTAGCTGCTCTATTATTTACGATGCAACAGTTTTTTCTTTGTCATGCAAATGTAACAAAATAAACCATGACAAAATTTTCTCAAATGGTTACATTCATTCGTTATCAAAAAACTGAGTAGGAGTGTTGTCCATTGAAGAAAAAGCTGGTACCTATCCATAATGGCTTTGGGGGTTTTTATCCCGACTCAGGCATTTGCCCCAACGGGAGATAGCTTATTTATAAGCTCTGCTCCTTCATCGATTACGTATGATTCTGTTTCCATTTCTGGTGAAATTAAATGTAAAACATATTAAGTTGACTTTTTTCATATCAATTTCTTTTTATGTTATTTTTATTCTATTTTTGTTAAACCACAAACCATAAATAAACAAATAGCAAATTGCAAATAATAAATTTATTACAATTTAAGTTAGAAAAGACATTTACTTTTTTATTACTTTTAAATTGTCTACTTCAAAAGAATGATACAGAAAAAAATAATGTTGATTGGATAAGTGGTATTGATGAATGAAGATAAGTTACAAAAGTTACTATGGAGCATTGCCATACCGGGATTTGGACAGTTATTAAACAGAAAAATATTCAAAGGTATAATATTTATCTTCCTAGAATTTTTAATAAATTATAATTCGAATTTAAATGCCTCCATTATGTTAAGCTTTAATGGAAAAGTTAACGAAGCCATTGAAGTAACTAATTATCAATGGCTATTGTTTTATCCTTGCGTATATGTATTTGCTATGTGGGATGCAGTTAGAGAAGCAAAGGGTGAAAATCCTCCATTTGACTATCTTCCGTTTGTTTTGGGAGCTTATTTAGGAACAGTCGGTATTATTTATTCTAGGTCTTTGACTATTTTTACAATACTATTAGGACCGGTATTTTTAGGTATCATCTTTTTCTTTTTCGGTATATTTTTGGGTAATTTCATAAGGTACATATTAAATAAAAAACACTTTTAAGTATTCAAGTATAATCAGAGGCTGTAAAATACTCAATAACAACGATTTAAAATTCCCTAATAGTAACAGACAATCATTTCAAGACCACATCATGGCTGGAGTGGAGAAACGGTACTGAAGGTTGAAAAGTTTTTTTGATTAGAGAATTATTTCAAGAAGGTTGGACGACCAAAACAGCTATCGCAGAAACAACTGGTTTTAATCATAAAACCGTAAGTAAATACCTAAAAGATAATCAGTTGCCTAAGCGCAAAGTAAATAAATAGAAAAAAGAAAGTAAGTTATATTCTTATAAAACGTATATACTTGGGCATCTTAAAGAAGGTACTGTTAATTGTGTAGTTTTATTAGAAGAAATACAAGCAATGGGATATGAAGGTCAGCTGACAATATTAAGGGATTTTGTTCGTCCTCTACGTCAACAACCAAAGAAGCAGGCAATTTTACGGCTTGAAACGCCACCTGGAAAACAAGCTCAAATGGGATTGGCATACGTCTGGAAGTACTTAGTCAATGATACGCTGCAAGATGTATGTGGATGTAGAATTCTGAATTCTACATCGTCGCAATATTGAAGGCGTTTTTGGAAAAATTTAAAGTTTTCTTCTATGGATTCAACAAATTTCCCCATAATGTTTCACCTCTATTTTTTATTCTTTTACTTATGCATCCAATTAGATAGAGGAGGTTCATGGAACCAGTTTTTTCTTACTAATAACTTAAATCCTTTTTCTGAAAAGTCTTCGACCTGCTTGATTAATTCTTTTAATAAATTTACATGATCTCTTTTATAGCTAACTACTATAGCACTTTGTAAATTGGTTATTCCTATTGGATTTAGAAACATAATCAAATTTGCTATTAGCTTATCTGAGAATGGTGAGGCTTCAATCTTATTAACGTGAGCCTCCAATCCAGTTGAGGTAGGGACTCCGTTCTCCCTGAAGATATTTGATAAAGTAGAAGCTTGTTTAAATGCGAGTTTTTCCCCCTCATGTAAAAAATGTTTTATGTCATCATCCTTTACAACTTCAGAAAAACCAGTACAAAGAGCAATTCCCACATTATTACATGCAAGAGAACTAAACATATGTGACAGTTCTACTGCATTAAGTGGTCTTTGCTGAGTTGCTATAACTTTGAATAATTTCCCTTTTCTCTCTTCCGCATTTTTGTAAGAGAAAGAATTATTTTGTAGCATGCCTTTATCACCTAACAAGGCTAATAAAGAATAATCTATTTCAGTAAAAGTATCGAGAAGTTCTTTAAAAAAATTTTTAATTTTTAAATCAGTTAATTCCGAATACTGCAATGCAAGTTCTTTCAATCCGTTACCCGTTACATGTTTAAGAATTTCTATAGTTAATTGATCTGAAAATAACTTCGTATTTGGATTATATAAATCATCTTGGATGTTGAAAAATGAGGTACTTTTAAAGCCTTTTTCAGACAAAAATAAGTTAGCTGTTTGTTCTTGATGTGTTGATACTTCGTTTATTTGTTTAAGAATGTCTTTCACATCAACATCTTCTGTAGTTCCAATAAGATATTTCAAAAATATGTTGATCATATTAGAACTTGATTGTAGGTACCAAAGAAAACCCAATTCATTTACATTCATCTTTTCTACTCCTATCAATTCATTTTCTCTACTTATATTTTCTAAAAACACGTTAACTTATTCATAACCTTTTTCTTTCAGGTGAATGCTAATAACTAAATTTTTTGATAAATTCTTAATTATTTTCTTAGAGAAATACCTTTTGTAATTATATGTTAGATATTGATTCAATAGGATGATCCCTTCTTTTATGTATTTATTATTTCATACCTTATCTCTTCGTAAATGTTTTAATTACACAACAACATTTATTTAAACTTAAAAAAACCTCTTGATTCTTTTAAGTAAATAGTAAAGTATTTTCGTTATAAGTACTTTACTATTCACTTAATGGATCGTGAAATATAGGTGAAAGAAAAAATGTTTTTTTCTAAGTAGACCCGTTTACAAGATTTATTATATGTAAGTTTAAGTAATCGTAACTAATCCCTCAATACCGGAAAGCCTTCTTCGTATAAGTTTATTTCTCTAATATCGTCATTTGTATGAAAATGGCGCTAAGCTTGCAGAAAAGCTTGCTCTACTCGATGACTAATGGAGTTTTCAATTGATTTTGGATTCGCAGTAATGTATAGAACTTTCACCATGTTAAACCCAACTCTCCCTTTATTAAATTAAGGAAATGTTTTTTATTTTGTAGCCAATCTTGAAGCAGCTTCTTCCACTTGTTTATATGCTTTCTCTACTACCTCATTTGGCTCTAATAAAGCAGTTCCCTGTGCGCGAATGATTTGATAATCTTCAATCCCAAGGAAATTGAACATTGATTTCAGGTATTTGTGAGAGTATTCAACTTCTGTATACCAATCATTATTTGTATAGATTGATCCACTTGCTTGGATAACAAGCATTCTTCGTCCGTCTTTAAGTAACCCCACTGATCCAGTTTCCGTATATTTAAACGTCTCACGTGCGATCATAATGTTATCTATATAATCTTTTAACTTCGATGGAATATTAAAATTATGCAAAGGTAAAACGATGACATACGTATCTGCACTTTTAAATTGGTGTAAAACCTCAGACATACGATCCATTACTTCTTTTTCTTGGCTCGTTAGCTCTTGTTCATTTCGTTGTTTTTCCCATGCACTTAATACTGTTTTATCTACCATTGGTACTACATCACTGTATAGATTAATTTGTTCAATTGTCTCGCTATCAGAAATTAATTCTTTATAAGCTGTTAAAAAGTGATGAAAAACCTTCAAGCTATATGAAGAAGTATCATCTACTTTTGGATGTGCATTAATGATAAGTGTTTTATTCATTTGTATTTCTCCTTTAATCTGCATTTTAATTTCTAATTAAAGACTAATTCGATCGTCGATTAACTTGATCTCTAATATAAACCCTATCATTATTTTTGTCAAATGAAAAAATAATATACTGAAACAGATTTCTTCTATTTGACAAACACTCAAAATACTCCTAAGATACAATTTGATAACCCTTAAAACTAAAAGCAGGTGAATTTATATGCAGTATAGCGTCGGGGTTGAATATGCATTACATTGTCTTGTTTATTTAATTGATGCGCCTTCAAAAGAAAGTGTTGGAATAAAAGATTTAGCAGAATTCCAAGGACTTTCGGAGACATTTCTTTCGAAAGTTTTCGGTAAATTATCTAAAGCTGGTATTGTAAGTTCCGTTCCTGGTGTAAAGGGAGGATATAGATTAGCTAAGTCTCCAGAAGAGATTTCCTTTTGGGATGTAATACAAGCCGTCGAAGGACCCAAACCTATTTTCCAATGTAAAAATATTGTACAAAACGGTATATTATATCGAGACAAGGACTGTAGTTCCTGTGAATCCAGCAATTCTACTTGTACAATTAATTT
>Ga0209574_10000365_pt1 | contig 11637 bp, 10 predicted proteins | sample AgamicMgMarz_FD_187168 | JGI IMG/M metagenome (GOLD analysis project Ga0209574, IMG submission 187168) | Agave microbial communities from Guanajuato, Mexico - Mg.Ma.rz (SPAdes) (version 2) | ecosystem: Host-associated > Plants > Phyllosphere > Phylloplane/Leaf | place: Guanajuato, Mexico... | reverse complement strand
CGAAGAACTGATTTCATCACTATCGAAAACCGCAGTCATCGAGCAAAAAGCACAAACTTTATGATTCAGGAAAATTCATTTGCGCCGATTTTAGAGCGTAATCGTCTGGTTGCGAGAGTTTCGATCGAACGCCGGAAGGGTGCGCGCATTGTGCTGGCAAACGGCTGTTTCGACCTTTTCCACGTCGGTCATATTCGATATCTCGCGGGCGCCAAATCGCTCGGCGATATTTTGATAGTCGGCATCAATTCCGATGCGCAGGTTAGAAAATTAAAAGGCGAAAATCGTCCGTTCATGCCCGAGCGCGAACGCGCCGAAATCGTTTCCGCATTTAAATTCGTTGATCTGGTGACGATTTTCGACGAGCCGACCGTCACCGAACTGATTCGCGCCGTGCGTCCCGATTTTCACGCGAAAGGCACCGATTACACGACCGACAGCGTTCCCGAACGCGAAATCGTCAAAGAATACGGCGGCAGGACGGCAATTGTCGGCGACCCGAAAGACCATTCGTCAACAGATTTAATTCAAAAAGTTTGCAGATAGTTTTCAGAAAGTTTACAGAGTTTGCAGATAGTTGAACTTTCCGCAACTTTCTGCAACTCTGTAACTTCGGTAAACTTTTATGTGGAATTCGCGAACAAAAACCGACCTGATCATCGAAGTTTGGGAAAAACTCGATTGTGAATCGGTCGGTGCACGGGAAATCGAAGCGATCGAGATCGCCGTGCAGGACAAATTCGGCACGAGCGCGGTTGATTCGCCGATGATTATTGCGCGCCTGCTAGCCGACGAAGGCGCGGAACTCCGGCATTCGGAAATTCTCGAACTCGATGTCAAACGCCGTCAAGAATCGCCTTACGATGCGATGTTTCGCAATATCTTAAAGTTTTCGGATTTCAAACAAACTTTATTTTCAATCCGCCGCCTCGAAAATTTGCGAAAAAAATTCGTCGCGGAAAAAGACAAAGAAGGCTTACGCCAACTGCGCGAAGTCGCGATCAAAGGCAAAAACCGAGCCCAGATGATTTCTAGAAACGAACGGGTCGAAGAAAAAAACCGCGCCGAAAAAGCCGAGATCGCCGAATGGTTCACGCTTTGGATGCAGTCGCCCGAAATGTTTGAAAACTGGGTTTTATTGCGGCAGAATTCACAGAATTTCAAGGAAAAGTTTGAGGAATAGTTTCAAGTTCCAAGTTCCAAGCTCCAAGTTTTGGGCTTAATTCTTTTAACCTGGAACTTGGAACTTGGAACTTGGAACTCAACATATTATGCGCCGATTTTATGCTCCGAAAGAAAATTTCGGAAAAGGAAAAATCATATTAAGTCTTGACGAAACACGTCATTTGCGCGATGTTTTGCGGCTTCGTGAAGGTGAAAAAGTACAGGTTTTCGACGGCGCGGGAAAAGAGTTTTTGTGCGCGATCGAAACGATTTCAAAAAAAGAAACTTCCCTGAAAATCGTCGAAGAAACCGCGCCGTCAGCGCCCGAATCGAATTTGGATCTGACGCTCGCAGTCGCGCTTTTGAAGGGCGAAAAATTTGATCTGGTCATTCAGAAAGCGGTCGAATTAGGCGTTTCCAAACTTGTTCCGCTCAATACAAAACGCGCCGATGTGCGCCTTAAAGACGCCGATAAAAAACAGGAGCGCTGGCAAAAAATCGCCCTCGAAGCCTGCAAGCAATCGGGACGCGCTCGATTGATGCAAATCGAACTGCCCGTAGATTCTGAAAAATTTATCACGGCGGCGGAAGGAGCGCGCATTTTATTTGCCGAACGAAGCGGCGCGCCCTTTTCCGCCATCAAAGCGGACAAAAAAATAACCGCTCTCGTCGGTTCCGAAGGCGGTTGGGAAAACGCTGAAATCGAATTTGCCGCGTCGAACGGCTTTCAAATCATCACGCTCGCCGGAAGAATTTTACGGGCGGAAACAGCGGCAATCGCCATTTCCGCCGTTTTACAAAATAACTTCGGCGATCTGCGCTGAAAACTATTTATCGTCGTCAGCGTCAACTTTTACGACTTTCGGGCGAATGTACGCATCGCCGCGCTGTTTTAGCTCAGCTTTGGTGCCGAGCGCGGCAACCACCGAATCAAGCAAGATCGGGTCATCAATTTTAAAACTCGTGACGCCTTTCGCTTCGACATCCGGATCATCGAAACTGATAATCAGATACCGCCGTTTTTCCTTGATAAATCCGCCGATAATGCTGCCGTACGGAATCATGCTGACGACTTTTCCGGTCGTCGATTGAACCGATTGCGACTGCGGCGAAACGACCAGCATTGATCTATACGGAATTGAAAACACCTCTTTTTGAGTTTTATCGAAAAAGACGAGGCGCGAGTTTTCATCCTCAAATTTGAGCGTTCCTTCCTGCTTTTTGCTGAAGCCGAACATCCCGCCCTCGTATTTTGCAACAAATGTTGCAGGTGCAGGTTTTACGGGCGCTTTCGGGGTCTGTGTCTTATCAACCGGACGCGGCTGTGCCGACGCGATCGAGACGCAGGCAAATAAACTCAGAGCGAGAAAAAATAATACTTTTTTCATAATTTTATCCTAATTTTAAAATCTTAAATCTGAAATTTGAAATCCAAACTTATAGACGCATTCCGCTCATCGTGCGTTGCCAGAGCAGAGTTTGTTTTAAAACGCCGAGCCTTTGTTTGTCCTGTTCCGAGCAATCGAGGGTCAATTGTTCGATGATTGATTCAAGCAGCGGCACGGCAAAAAGTCCGGCGTGCGCGACCACCTGCGAATAGTAATGAATTTGCAGGCAATCGTTTTCGTCCGAATGAAATTTCCTCGCGTCGCCCGCGTCGATCTTTAACACATTCTGTCCGGCAGGCACGACGCGGCGCGGAACCCCGTGTGTAATGCGCCCGTCTTTTTCTTTTGTTCCGAGCAGTAAAATTCCGATCAAGACGCCTTGTTCATTGAGATAATCGGGACTGAAAGAGCCGAGTTCGGGTTTCGGCGAAAGACGCGGACCGAAATTCGAATAATCGGGATTCACGAGAATCGAATCGTAGATCACGCCGACAATCTCCGCCGCGCCGGCAACCGGCAAGCTGACAAATTGCGCGAAACCGTAATCTTCCCCGCTCGGCGGTTCGGCGACATCGAGCGAATCAATCACGCGCCCGACGTAATCGATATGTGAGTTTGAGCTGACGATTTTGGCAATTTTCATAGGATTTTTGCCACGAATAACACGAATAACACAAATGAAATAAAATAATTCGTGTTATTCGTGTTATTCGTGGCTAATTTTAACTAAATCTGTTTTCCAAGTTCGGGAATAATATATAAAAGCCACCACAGAAAAATTTGCACGGCTAACACGACGAAGCTGACGGCGATGCTGCTCAAAGCGAGTTTTCGTCCGCCGAGCTGCGGCTCGCGCAGAGCGATCAGATAGCCGAAACCGCCGATAAAAAATGTGAACGGGATAAACAAAATTCCCAGATAAGGCACAAAAGAATAAACCAGACACGCCCAGGCGGTCTGCGAGATCGAATTTTTATTTTGCTCGAACAAATCTTTTATTTCCTCGCCTTCCTCGAATTCGGATGTTTTAATCTCGAAACTTTTCCCTTGCATTCGGTAAGATGCGCGAAGCGTGTCGAGCGGTTGATAATCTTCGCGCAGAAGTTTTCCGCAAACCAGACAAAATTTCGCATTTCCGCGCCGCGATTCCGCACCGCACGCGACACAAACGGAAAGCGGAAATTGGAAATTGGAAAATTTTTCGGAATTAAATTCCCGATTTTTATTTTCCGTTTTCCGTTGTCCGTTTTCCATTATCTTCTGCGTCCTTTGCTCGCCGCTTTGCGCGAAACTCTCAAGTTTAGATTATTCTCTTTGGCAAAGCCTTGTAAAGCCTGAAGAAAAATTTCGCGGTCGCGGACGGTAATCACGGCAGTTTGGTCGGCGGCTTCGAGCGCATACGGATAACCCAAGCCGATCACGCATTCCGCCCGCACCGTGTCCAAAACTTCGTCCAACAGACCTTCTTCGTAAATCCACGCCGGAATATCGAGCCGCGCCGGCGGATTATCCGCCGTCGTTTGCAGGTAAACAAAACCGACGAGCGATTCGTCCGTGCGCGGATCGATAAAAGCGTCGAGACCGTGACGGCGCGAATAACAAAACGGCGTGCGGTCGCCCCAATTTTTCAGGACGGCGGCGTGCAGAATCGAAACATCGTCGAGCGATCTGACCAATTCGGCTTTTTCGCCTCGAAAAGAATCGAGCATCGTCATCAGATCACAGGCATAGCTGCGGTCAACATAGCCGACGACCGGAACCCGGCAATCGCGCGAAAGCCGGGCGAGCTCGACGAGCTGCGCGGTGATATTACGCTGAAATTCGGTCACGGAAAGCAGTAACGTGCCGTCGTAAAAAGCAAGCGGAAGCGGCTCGTTATTCGCCTTCCAATCACGTTTTTTATGTAAAAATTCTTTAACCTTTTCGATTTCCGCCGCGAAACGCCGTTCGCCGACGTAGGAATCAGCCCTGCCGGAGTCGGCGTCGGTTCCGAAATCCTGCGGCGAGATGATCGTAAATTTGGCGTTTTTCTCGTAGCCTTTCGCCGCGTCTGCGGATTTTCAAACCAGCCGATCTGCACGCCGCCGACGCGAAAGGAAATTTCTCTCTCAAGCACGATCTGGCTGCCGTCAGCGGCAAAAGTCGTGCGTTTTTTGAGAATCTCAAACGCCCATTGCCGCGCTTCTTCGTGATTCTGCCAGCGCTCTCTGAAATTCAGCGAAAAATCGTTGACGAGATTCATTTCTTCCGAAGGCATCGCGCCGCAGTCGGCGCAATCGTGCAGGATTCCGAAAATTTCGGCGTAAGATTTTTCACTAAAGCCGGCGATTTTTCGGACGTAATAATCCAGATCGCCCGCCTGCGATTGCGCGAAGCGCGTAAATTCCTCGCGCTGTTTGAATAGTTCGTCGGTTAAGAGTTCACGAAAAAGCATCTTTTAATTTAAGCTGGATTTATTGTTTCGAAGGCTTCAAATTGCTGTAGCCGTCAACCTGAAAACGCCATTTACCGTCTTTTTCCCTGACCGCGACCACGACGAATTTGCCTTTTCCTTCCGTGCCGATCGGCTTGCCGTCCTTAAATTGCCGGATCGTATAAATTCCGACATCAAAGGCAAGATTTGTATCAGCTTTGCGCTGAAGAATTTGAAAGGAAATCGTCATTGTCAGCCCTTCTTTTTTGATCCAGTCGAAAAACGATTTGAATGTCGGACGAATCGCTTCGCGACCTTGCAAAATATCGTTATCGGGCGGCAGATAGGCGGCATTTTCAGTGTAAAGATTCGCAACTTTTTCGACATCCAAAGTGCGATACGCCTCGCTGAACGACTTATAGATCGCGTCAATCTCCTTATGCGCCGAAACGCCTTTTTCCAAAACGAGCTCGCCGGTTTGGGCGTTGGCGGCAACTGCGGCTAAAAAAATCAACGATAAAAGCAAAAGTTGTTTCATAATAATTCTATTCAATTTATCTTCGTTTTTTCCGAAATTATCCATTGCTGCGGGTCGAGTTCGACTTTTTGCGGTTTTCGCGGAAGCTTCATACTGATATTGGTTTTCGGACCGATGGCGGCGACCGTTGTCTGGGCGAAACTCTTTTCGCCGAATGAAAAGCTGACCGGTAAAATCATTGCAAAATTTTCGGGCGCATTTTCCTGCGTTATTGTTCCGGTCAGCACGCACGAGCCGTCCGTCTGGTCTTGCAGCGTGTAAGTCATCGAATAAGAAGGCAGGTCGGTTTCATAAACGTATTGACGGAAAAACCAACCTAAATCTTTAAGACGGTAATTTTGGGCAAGCGGCGTTTTGACAAAATGTTCATCGGCAACCGCGATAAAATCTTCGGTCGAAGCGACTTTATTTCGGTATCGCTCAACAAAATCCTTCATCATCGTGAAAAACGGATCGCCGTTGCCGGTCGAAGGATCGGTAAACAAAAAATGAAGCATCCGCAAAACGAGTGCACCTTTGTTATAAATCAGAGTATTGTAGGCGCCGTAGGTTTTGCTCGTGTTCAAGCGGTGTCCGAGGATAATCGGACCCACCTCAACGAGCTTGCCTTTGCCGATTCCGGTGCGGGTTTCGGGCGGTTGCCTCAAAGAATCGCGCAATTCATCGATCAAAGCCAGCGAGGCTTTATGATCTTTTCTCAGCGCAGTATAAAGAATGCCCGAATATTCGGCAAAACCTTCGCTCAGCCACTGGTCGCGATAGGAACGCCACGCGACAATATTTCCCCACCATTGATGGGCGGTTTCGTGCGCGATAAAAGCATATGTGTATTTATTCGCACGGTCTGTTCCGGGAATCATGACCATTGAAGGAAAGCCTTGTCCGAAACCGAACGGATGATACGCCGCGCCATAGGTTTCATACGGATATTTACCGAAAAGCATGTTAAAATAGCGGACAGAATTATTGAGTTCCGCCATTATGAAATCTTCCTTAATCGGAATGAATGTCACCGAGCTATATTCGAGCGGAGTCGGTTTTTCCCCCGAATCCCATTTGATCATTTCGCTCTTTCTGATAAATCTTGCCAGAGCAAATGTGACAAACGAGACCGGATAATCCATCTTGTATTTGGTAATCATCACATCTTTGTCTTCGGGCGAAATTTCTTCGCTGAGACGCGTTCCGACCGTGGCGATTTTGAAGTTTTTTGAATGAGCAAATTTCATTTCGTAAGTTGCCCGGTCCAAATAACCGTGACGCGGATACCAGCTCGTATTCGAACGCGGATAATGGGATTCCTCTTGAACGACTTCCGGCTGTTGAATAAAATCGCCGTCCATCTCAAATTCCAATTCGATATTTTGCCCCTCTTGCAAGGTTTTCGGTAAGAATATGGTAAACGAACTTTCCCAGTCTTCCTGAACAAACGCGATATTTTCAGTTCCCAAACGCGCCGCTTTGAGGCGCAATTGTTTTTTCAGCCGTTGATTTTCATATTCGCCCAGAGATTCGCCGATGGTGAAAGGAATCGCCGTGACATCTGAAAAGCGCACCGCCATGCTCACTTTCGTTCGCAAACCGAGTTTACTTTTCGGCGCTCGCAGATTCATCTCCATTTTGTAATTCGTAATATCGACCAAATCATTCATATCCGAATATGCGACAAATTTGGTTTGATAATCTTCCAAACTATAAAATGCGAGCCATGTTTCATTGGTATAGATTGATTGCTTGTAAGCAAAAATAAGCCCTTTCTCGCCGCCGTTAATCTCGAAATAATATGTCGGAATGCGGTTTTGGTAATCGAGCACATAGCTGAACCGGTCACGTTTTCCGCCGTCGAAATCCGCAAAAAAGAAACCGGGATTTTCCTTATTAAGAATCGAAATAGCCATCCGCGAAGCCAAATTTGCGCCCGTTTCTTTTATTATTCGGGCATCGGTCTCCATCGCCAGTTTTTGAGATTGAGCATCGGCAGTGCCGTCTTTCTTATCTTTCCCGATAATATCAAAAGTATTGTCGGTAAAGCGCAAAACTGCCGTTTTGAAATCGGATTCGACCGCCTCGGCATTTAACAGACGTTTGACATTGTCCTTTTCAAACTTGCTCGCCGGAACTTCCGCCCTAAAAGTTCCCTGCCCGACAAAAACTGCGCCCGTCACTTTGCCTTCGACCGGCGATGAAAAATAAAAAGTTCCGTTAAAGGTCATCACAACGCGGTCGCGCGTTAAAACAAGCTGTGAAGCTTCCGCTTTGCCGCCGTTCAGATTAAATGCTTTCAGTTGATTGTAAAGTGTTCTGCCGCTGTTGGTGGAGCTCTCGGTTTCCTGTGCAAACAGCGAAAGGCTAAACAGCATTAAAAACAAAAAGGTGTAAGTAAATAATCGTATTTTTTTCCTAAAAAACAGTAAGTGTTTCATCTTAAATTCTCTATTATTATAGATTCAGGTCAAAAGGTATCGGGGCTAAATTAGTTTAGAAAATAAATTTAGTCAAGGTTTTTCGGCAATTTTGCCAAAAATTTATTTCACACGGCTTGTGCGGCGTTTCAAAAAATCCATTAAAACGAACTCGGTCAAATTATTCGGGTTCGCAAAATACGCTTTGCCGCGGGTCATTGCCGTCATTTGTTTGACGAAATCAACCAGATAATGATCGCTCGCGAGCATAAAAGTATTGATCATCACGCCCGCTTTGCGGCAGGCTTGAACTTCTTTGAAGGTTTCCGCCATGACGAACGGGTCGTTGCCCATCGAATTTTTATACAAAAGACGTTTGTCCGTCTGAACCTGCGAATAACGCCGGTAGTTTAAATACGCGGGATTGCCCGAATCGATAAACGCGGCGGTCGGTTTGCCGTCCGTAACCATCACGATCTGCTTCATTTCCTTGCTTTGCGCCGCTAAAATTCGCCGCGCCAGTTTTAAGCCTTCCGCCGTGTTCGTATGATAGGGACCGACCTGCGTGGTCGCCAGGCGCGCAATCGGCAATTCTTCCGCGCCGTCGTGAAACAGAACGATTTTGAGCGAATCGCCCGGATACTGTGTGCGAATCAGATGCGCGAGCGCGAGCGCGACTTTTTTGGCGGGCGTAAAACGGTCTTCGCCGTAAAGGATCATCGAATGCGAACAATCGAGCATCACGACGGTCGCGCACGACGATTGATAATCCTGCTGATGAACGTGCAAATCCTTGTATTCGAGATTGAGCGGAACGCCCAAACCTTCGCGGGTAATCGCCGATAAAAGCGTCGCGTTGACATCGAGATTGATCGTGTCGCCGAATTCGTACTGTTTCGAGCTTAGAGCGGCTTCGATGCCCGTGTCGAGATGCGGCGTGTCGTGTCTGCCGATGCTCGATTTCCCCATCGAACCGAGCAGTTTCTGCAAGGTTTTGTAGCCGAGAAAATCGAGTCCTTTTTCCGTCACCTGAAAACGAATATCACGCGGCAGCGGTTGTCCGATTTCGCCTTTGCCCTGTCCGTTTTGCGGCTCACGGGATTGCTGTTCGATTTCCTGCAAGTTCAGGTAGCCTTCTTCGACCAGTCTTTCGATCAGCTGATTGATCAATTCTTCGAGCAGCGAGCCTTTGAACTTATTGTCGTTGTCGGCGAGCATTTTCTCGACATCCAGTTCATCCAGAATTCCCTGTTCGAGAAGCGCCTGCAAAATCGCTTCGCGAAGCGCGTCGAGCGAATCGTCCGGCTCGTTGCGCTGGCGCGTCCACCAGTAATTTTCGTTGTAGCCCGAATCAAGCAGTGAGTCCGAAAGAGATTGCATCAAATCGCCGAGATTGATGCCCGAGGGATCGAAACCTTTGAATTTTGAATAACGGATAAACTTCATCGTTTTATTTTCCTTGTCACTTCAGAATAAAACTTATCGGCAGGCGATTCAACTAAAAAGGTTAAAAGGGAAAATGCGGAAAAGGGAAAAAGCTTTCGTTGATCTCTCACAACGAAAACTTTTTCCCTTTTTCCCTTTGAACCTCTTAACCTTCTAAATAAACGCGAAGTCGAATTGTTCCTGATGAATCGTCTTGTCGCTCGTGATGTCGGTCGAGCCAAGGTAAGCTTCGATTTCTTCGAGAACCTCTCTTTCCGAGCCGCGCAGAGCAACGGCAACGTCAGGGTGAACGCGAAGCGTCGTTTGACGCACATCATCCAAATTTCTCGACAAGCGGCGTGCTTCTTCGAGAATTTCGTAACAGACGGTTTGCGGCGATTTGACCCAACCCGCGCCCTGGCAATAATCGCACGGCGCGCACATCGTTCTTTCGAGCGATTGTTTGACACGTTTGCGCGTCATAATAATCAAGCCGAAATCGTTGAACGAGAGAACCTTCGTCGGCGATTTGTCCGAAGCGAGCGCTTCCTGCAAAGCCTGTGCAACCTTGTTGCGGTTGCGGCGGTCTTCCATATCGATCAGATCGAGCACGATAATTCCGCCGAGATCGCGCAGACGAATCTGCCGCGCAATTTCGTCAACGGCTTCCATATTCGTTTTCGTGATCGTATCTTCGAGCCGCGCATTGCCTTTGCCGACAAATTTGCCCGTATTGACGTCGATCGCAACGAGCGCTTCGGTTTGATTGAGAACGAGATAGCCGCCCGATTTCAGCCAAACACGCGGTTTCAGAGCTTTATCAACTTCTTCCTGAACGCCGTAGGCTTCGAGGATCGGTTCTTCACGCGTGTAAAGCTTGACGCGTTTCACGAGACGCGGCTGAATGCGGTTGATAAATTCGACGATTCTTAGATATTCTTCCTCGGAATCGACGCGGATCGCCGCAAAATCATCGGAAAGCTGGTCGCGCAGAATGCGTTGGATAATATCCAGATCCTGATGCACCAGCGCGGGCGATTTCGATTTTTCGGCTTGGCGTTTAATATCGAGCCAGGTGCGGACCAGATACCGCGCATCCTGGCGCAAATCTTCTTCGGAAATACCGATGCCGGCGGTGCGAACGATAAAGCCGCCCGACGGAACATCCTCTTCCTGTTTGATCTTTTGAATCAAAACGCGAAGCCGCCCGCGTTCATTCGAAGATTCGATCTTGCGCGAAACTCCCAAATGCTCGATTGTCGGCATATAAACCAGAAATCTGCCGGGAAGCGCGATGTGCGAAGTGATGCGCGCGCCTTTGCGGGCAATCGGTTCTTTCGCGATTTGGACGAGAATTTCCTGTCCTTCGCGAAGAAGGTCGGTAATCGTCGGCTGTGAACGATCGCGTCCGCCGCCGCGTGAATCGCGATCACGTCCGCCGCGTGAATCGCGGTTTCCGTTGCCAGCGCCCTGATAGCCTGTTTTCGGTGCGGCTTCAACAAAATCAACATCGGCGATTTCCGTTTCCGAAACGGCTGATTCGCCCATTTCCGAACCTTCGTAGCGTTCCTGCGGTTTGTCGCTGCCGGATCCGACGCGACTGCGTCCGCCGCCGCCCCGACGCCCGCGACCGCCGCGACCGCCGCGCCTGACCGCCATTTCCGCCGTGTCCGAAGATTCTTTGACGCTTGCCTCGGAATCTTCTAATTTTTCCGCTTTCGCACCCTTTTTGCCGCCGGAGTTCGTGCGTTTCGATCTCGAAGATTTCCCTCTCGATTTGAGTTTTTCCGCCGCGGTTTCTTTGACTTCTTCTTTGACTTCCGCCACCGGTTCGGCTTCTTTTACCTCTTCGACAGTTTCGGCTTTATTTTTTGCCGAACCGCCGCGTCTTCCTCTCGAAGACGATTTTTTCTTTTCTTGCGGCTCCGCGCTTGCTTCTTCGACCGCGACCGGTTCAGCTTCCTGCGGCGACTGTTGCTGCACTTCCACGGCTTCGACCGTTTCGACCGCTTCGGATGATTTTTCACCCGATTTATTTCTGCCCCTGCCGCCGCGGCTTCCGCGTCTGTTTTTTGATTTTTTCGGCTCGCCGGCGTCTGTTTCGGCTTCTTCTTCGTCAGCGACGCGCTCGAAACCGCTTTCACCGACTTCGTTGATTAACGAACCGACTTCGGCGGTCGCGGTGCTTTCCATATCGAATTCGACGGCGCGGACTTTATCCACGATCGCTTCCTGGCGATACGCATCTTTGAACATTTCGCCCGTGTCTTCGTCGTCGATCACACGCTCGAAACTTGAATCTTCCGT
>Ga0209574_10000363_pt1 | contig 11646 bp, 9 predicted proteins | sample AgamicMgMarz_FD_187168 | JGI IMG/M metagenome (GOLD analysis project Ga0209574, IMG submission 187168) | Agave microbial communities from Guanajuato, Mexico - Mg.Ma.rz (SPAdes) (version 2) | ecosystem: Host-associated > Plants > Phyllosphere > Phylloplane/Leaf | place: Guanajuato, Mexico... | reverse complement strand
CAGCCTCGGCGCAGCGCCAGGTCGGCATGGTCGTCGGTCCCGAGCGCACCGGTGTCCTCGGGCTCGGTCTCGAGACGGGCGCGGCGCTTGCGCCGGCGCAGCTCGTCGAGCGCGGCGTTGCGGGCGATGCCGAACAGCCACGCTTCGTGGCTGCCGCGCCGCTTGCGATAGGTGGCCCGCCTGCGGTAGGCGCGCTCGAACGCCTGCGCGGTCACGTCCTCCGCAGCCGAGCGGTCGCGCAGCAGCGAGGCCACGTAGGCGTACACGCGCGGGAAGGTCCGCTCGTACAGAGCGGCGAACGTTTCAGTATCCGTTCCAGTTGCGACCGGCATCCGCTCTGCGAGCGCCTCGTTCACTCCCTTACTACGACGGTACGGGGAGTTCATCACCGTGGGAAGCGATACTCTGCGCTCAAGGGGGAGGAGTGGAAGACCGACAACATCCCTGATGGCTCGTAGGACCCTGATAATCACTGCCATCTGCGCGGTGCTGGTTGGCACCGGCGTCGCTCATGCCCAGACCGGCGAGCAGCTCAGCTCGTCATGGGCTCAGGCAAACGTCTGCAACGCCACCCAGCTCGGAGCGCGGGCGCAGCTCGCCGGCGACGGAACCAAGTCGGACCTCTCGGTCCGCTTCACCGCGCAATGGCTGTCGCCGAACGGTTGGGAGCCGCTCGGTGGCGCGGCCACCTCGCCCTGGCAGTCGGCCGGGACCGCCGAGTACACCTGGAGCCAGGCCGGCTGGACGTTCAGCATCAGCGTTCCTCCGGGCCACCAGTACCAGCTCCGCGCGGTGGCCGAGCTGCGCTGGAGCGGCGAGACCGTCCGCTCCGAGACGCACGTCACCGGCACCTGCACGATCGGCGCCTAGCGTCCTAGGCCGTCCAGCGCTCCCCTGAGCGCACCCGCTCGAACCCGATCCAGAGCGCGTTGACGGCGGTTTCCACGATCTGCGCGCGCGGTACCTCGGGGTTGTCGATCCACCAGATTGCCAGCCCGGTGAGACCGGAGCGCATCACCTCCGCCGCCATTTCGAGCGCCCGATCGTCGCGGCCGGCGATGTTCTCCGCCCCCGGCTGCTGGCCGAGGATCTGGGCCAGGGCCGCACGGGCCGGCGCCCGCACCTGCTCGTGGACGGCCCGGGCCGCGGCTTCGCCGGTCGGCTCCTGGAAGTACATCCGCGCGGCGTAGGGATGGCTCTCCACGTAGCGCGCCCACGCGTCGAGCGCGCGCGGGATGCGCACCTCCGCGGGCTGATCGGACGACAGCTCCGAGCGCCACATCTCCAGCAGCTCGTCGCGGGTGCGTTCGAGCAGCCGCCGGTGCAGGTCGAGCTTGGAGGAGAAGTGGTCATAGACGACCGGCGGGCTGACACCGGACCGCCGCGCGATCTCGTCGATCGACGCCCCCTGGTACCCGCGCTCGGCGAACACCTCCGTGGCCGCGCGCTCGATCACTTCGCGCCGCTCGGCCGCGGTCAGGCGCCGGCGCTTCTGCTCTTGGGTTGACAACCTAACGCTCCCTAGGTAACTTCCTAACGGTCACTAGGTTAGACCAGGAGGCAGACGTGGAACAGCGCGTGGTCGAGGATCCGGTTCTGAAGCAGCGCCTCGGCTTCCAACCCACGGAGGAAGCCAACGCGGTCCGGGTCGAGATCTGGGTGGACCCGGGTGGCGGCGTCCCGCCGCATATCCACCCGGCGATCGAGGAACGCTTCGAGGTCCTGTCCGGCCGCATGGAGTTCCTGGCGGGCCGGAAGTGGACAGCGGCCGGACCGGGCGAGAGCGCCACCGTCCCACCGGGCGTGCGCCACGCCTATCGCAACCGCGGTGACGAGCCGGCGCACGCCGTGTGCCACGCGACGCCGGCGTCGAGCCTGCAGGAGTTCCTCGAGGACGCGGCCGCAATGGCGCGCGCCGGCAAGATGACGCGCGGCGGCTTCCCCACGTCCGCGGGCGCGCTCGTGGAGGCGCTCAGGTTGCTCGCCCGCCACCGGGACATGGTCGTGATGACCTATCCGCTGATGCCGCCGCGGCCAGTGCAGCGCCTTCTGTTCCGCTTGGTCGGAGGCAACGTGCTCAGTCGAACAGCCGCGGGTCGTTCGTGATCACGCCGTCCACCCCGAGCGCTTCCAGCGCGCGGATGCGCTCGGCGTCGTCAACCGTCCAGACGTAGAGCTGACCGCCCGCCGCGTGCACCGCGTGCACCAGCCGCCGGCTGACCAGGATCCGGTGTGCCATGACCGCCTCGCATCCGCCGGCGCGGATCCGGGCGGCGGCCTGGCCCGGCAGCCGCGCACGCCAGACGCGCGCGACCGCGTACGCAGGCAGCGCCAGCGCCGAGCGCGTGTAGTCGCGCCGCACGCGCGGCACCGACCAGCCGCGCCGCAGGTCGGGCGCGAGCTCGCCGAGCGCCTCGAGGCTCTCGGGATACATAGTCGACACCAGCGAGCGGTCGGACAGCCCGCGGCGCGCGAGCCCCTCCGCGACCTCGCGCTCGTATCCGGGCAGCTTCATGTCCACGTCCAGCTCCACACCCGCGTACGCGGCGCCGGCGAAGTGGTCGAGCCCTTCGTCGAGCGTGAGCGGCTCGCGCGAGCCGGCGTCCTCGTAGTCGTGGGCCAGCACGAGCCCGCCCTCGCGGGTGCGCAGCACGTCGAACTCGATCATGTCCACGCCGTGCTCCAGCGCCGCCTCGAAGCTTTCGACGGTGTTGCCGGGGGCGACGTGGTCGGCGCCCTTGTGTCCGACTCGGATCAGGCCTGGCACGACGGGCACCAGTAGGTCGTGCGGTTGTCGTCGCCCTGGCCGCGTGCGCGGATCGGCGTGTCGCAGCGCCGGCAGGGCAGCCCGGCGCGGTCGTAGACCCACCGGCGCGGGGCGCGGTGGCCCTCGGCCGACGCCTGCATCAGCGGGCGCAGCTCCCGCACCACCGCGAGCGCCTCGGCATCGGACAGCGCGTCCACTCTGCGCCAGGGATCGACGCCGGCGACGAAGCAGCCCTCGGCCCTCCACATGTTGCCGATGCCGGCGACGTTGCGCTGGTCGAGCAGAGCGTCGCCGATCGCGCGCGACGGATCGTCGGCGCGCAGCAGCGCGAGGAAGCGGCGCTCGTCGAAGTCCGCTGCGAGCAGGTCGGGGCCGAGGGCCGCGAGGCGGCGGTCGAAGCGCGTGCGCGAGTCGGTCAGCAGCTCCAGCACGGGGCCATCGAACTCCACGACCTCGTGCTGCTCGGTGCGGATCACGAGCCAGGCGCGGCGGGGCGAGCGCCGCCAGCGCTCCCCACGCCGGTAGACGCCCCACTGCCCGGTCATGCGCAGGTGCGAGTGCAGCGTCAGGTCGCCCTCGAAGCGGATGAACAGGTGCTTGCCGCGCGCGTCGACCGCGCGCACGGCGCGCCCGTCGAGGCGCTCGGGCCAGCGATCGAGCGCGTGCCGCGGCTGCGGAGTCTCGATCTCGACGATCGGCCGCCCGACTAGCGCCTCGCCGACGCGGCGTGCCGCGGACAGGATCGTGTCGCCCTCGGGCATGAGCTCAATGTGACAGGTGAGCGAGCCTCTGCCAGCGGGTGAGGTCGTAGCCCGGCGCCACCTCGCGGATCGCCTCGAGCACGTCCGACGTACGCATCACGCCGAAGCGGAAGCGCGTTTGAAGCAGGCGCAGAAATGCGGTCATGCGGGCACGCCCGATGTCGCGCTCGAGCCGCTGCAGCGCGTACGACCCCGCGGCGTAGATCACCTCGCCGATCGCGGGCTCCGGGATGCGGTCGAAGAGCGCCATCGACGAGTCGAGCGGGATGTGGCGCCATTTCGGCTGCACGAGGGAGTAGGGGCGGCCGGGCTTGCAGGCGTTCGCACTCGGCACCAGCCGCTCGTGCGAGTAGGTCGCGAAGCTCTCGTCGAGCCAAGGTTCGTGGGACTGATCGTCGCCGACCAGGCCGTACCACCACTGATGGGCGATCTCGTGGACGATCGCCACCCTGGAGGGGTACGCGAAGATGAGCTCTGGGTACTCCATGCCGCCGTGGCTGAGCGGAACCACGACCACGTCCAGCTCGGAAGAGCCGTATCGGCCGTAGCGCCGGCTGAACGTCCCTACGGCCCGGCGGGCGTCGCGCGACGCGCCTCGAACCACCCTCGGCCCGCCGTTCGTGAACACCCGGATCCGAACGCCGTTCACCCGCGTGCCGGACACTCCGAGCCGGCCGATCGCGAGCGCGAAGTCGCGCGCCTGGGCGGTCGCCACCCGGACCGTGCGCTCTGATCCCCGAACTCGATCCGACACGACGGCGCCGCTGGTGGCTGCCCGCAGGCGCGCCGGCAGCCTCAGCGTCGCGTCCCAGCGCGCCGACAGCGAATAGAAGGTCTCGCCGATGGCCGAGTAGGGAGGCAGCCGCAGCCCGCGGTCGTCCTCCACCGCCAGCACCGGCACCACGTTGCCGAGCAGGGCGACGCGCCCGGCGTGGCCAAAGCGGTCGTTCTGCTTTCGCCCACGCACGGTTAACGTGAGCGACAGCGCCCCAGCCGCGCCTGGCGCCACCGGCTTCGCCAGGCGCACCTCCAGCGCCGAGCAGCGCACCGTCTCCAGGCCCGCCCGGGCGGGGGCCTCGATCTGGACGTGGATCCGGCGCGGCCGGCATCCGTCCGGGCCGTTCCCCCAGAGCCGCAGCCAGACCCGGTCGAGCGCGGCGGGGCCACGGTTGACGAACTCGATCCGCTCGCTGCCGCTCAGCGTCCCGGCGCCGCGGGCGTCGTAGGCCAGGTCGAGCGTGTAGGCGGCGGGGTCGGCGCCGGAGATGACCGCGGGGGCCGCGGCGGCTGGCGCGGCAGCGGCGGCGGCCCAGAGGAGCAGCGCGAGGGCGAGGCGCACGGGGCGGTAACGCTACCCAGCCGCGCGGGCGCGCGGCGAGTACATCAGCAGCGTGTTCGCGCGGTTCAGTCGCTCATCAGGCGCTCAGCGTCAGCCGGCGTGGCGACTGCCGGAAGCCCAGCTCGATCAGCAGCTCGCCGGTCTCCGACCCCACCACCGGCTCGCCGTCGAAGCGCTCGATGCCCAGCCGCGGCACGCGCCCGCGCTTGACCGCCTCCGCCAGCGCCTCGAGGGCCGCGCGCAGCCAGTCGGGCTCCACGGCTCGCATGGGCACGAGCCCCTTGCCGCCGCGCTCCACGTACAGCACCGGCTCGGCGTCGATCGTCACGACGTACGCGCCCGGCACCCGCGCCGGCCGGCGGCCTGGCGCAAGCGTCCGGCTCGGCCGGGCGCGCAGCGATGGGTTCGAGCCCTCCTCGCGCTTGGGCCACGGCAGCGTCGCCCCGAACGGGTTGGCCGGGTCGGTCGCAGCCAGCACCAGCGCGCCGGCCGGCTCGTCCGTGCGCATCGTGCGCAGTCGCTCGATCGCGGCGGGCAGCGCGAACTGGGCGCCGCCGAGGCCCTCGACGAAGTAGCCACGCCGCGCCGTGCCGAGCGTCTCCAGGTTGGACAGCTCCCCGTACAGCCCGGCGAACCCGCCCGGGATGCCCTCGGCGAGCACCGTCTCCCGAGTCACGATCCCGTACCGCTCCAGCAGCAGCTCGGCGACCGCGCGCATGCGCGGGCCGTGGGCGGGCGCGTCGGCGAACAGCGGCCCGGTCAGCGACCAGCGGCCCTGAACCTGCGGGGCGCCCGGCCGCCTGCGCCGCGCGAAGCGGCGGCCGGCGTCGCGCTGCTGGCGCGCCACCGTCAGCCGCGGTGCCCGCAGCGGCGCAAAGGCGTCGTTGGTCGCCTCGCCGGCCCAGACCAGATCCCAGAGCGCCTCCTGGAGCTCGACCGGCTCGACCTCGCCGAGGTCCACGAGCAGGTCGGTCCAGAATGCGGCGCCGGCGGCCAGCCGCTGGCGCAGGCTCTCGTGGAGCGCTTCGGAGGGAGCGTCGCCCTTGAACGGCGCGGGGCCGAGCCAGCGGGCGTCCTCGCGGAAGTAGAGCGCCACCCTGCCCGAGCGCCGGCCGAGCGCACCGGCGCCGACCCAGACGAGCTCGCCGCTCGCGCAGAGCTGGTCCATCCAAGCGGGCGAGTAGGAGCCGATCCGGCGCGGCAGCACGTCGCGCTCCCACACCTCCGGCGCGAGCGCCACCCCCTGCAGCGGGACGATGATCTCGCGCAGCCGGTCCACGCCCGCAGGGCCGCCGCCGTCCACGCCCTGCCACGCCGGCAGGTAGCGCGCGAGCGCGCGCTGCTCGGCTGGCTCGACCTCCTTGCGCAGGGTCGCCAGCGAAGCGCGGCGCAGGCGGCGCAGCACCTCCGGGTCGCACCACTCGCGTCCGCTTCCGCCGGGCCGCAGCTCGCCCTGGATCAGGGCGCCGGCGCGCTCGAGCTCGCGCAGCACCGGCGCCAGGTCCACGCCGTAGCGCCCGGAGGCCTCGGGAGTCGTGAACGGTCCGTGGGTGCGCGCGTAGCGCCGGGTCAGCCGCACGAGCGGCTCGTCGATCGGCTCGAGGAAGGCCTCCGGCAGCCCGCCCGGCGGCACCGCGCCGAGCGCGTCGCGGTAGAGGCCGGCGTCCTCGGAGGCCAGCCAGCGCTCCTCGCCGGCGATCCGCATTCTGATCGCGCGGCGCTCCTGCTCGAGCTCGCCGAGCATGCGCAGCGCGGACACCGCCGGCAGGCAGCGGGCCTGCGCCTCGTCGGCGGTGAGGTCGCCAACCGCGCGCAGCACGTCGTGCAGCCCGTCGGCGTTGGCGGCGCGTGTGCGCTCACTGGTGCGCTGGAGATCGGCCTCGACCTCGGCGAGGGCGGCCGGGTCGATCAGGTCGCGCAGCTCCTCCTGGCCGAGCAGCTCGCGCAGCAGGTCGCGGTCCAGCGAGAGCGCCGCGGCGCGCCGCTCGGCGTTGGGCGTGTCGCCCTCGTACATGTAGGTGGCGACGTAGTCGAAAAGCAGTGACGACGCGAACGGCGACGCGCGCTGGGTCTCCACCTCCACGAGCGACAGCTCGCGCGTGTGCAGGCCGCGCAGCAGCGCCTCGAGGCCGGGCAGGTCGAATACGTCGCGCAGGCACTCGCGGTAGGTCTCCAGCACGATCGGGAACTGGCCATAGCGCTTGGCCACCTCGAGCAGCGACTGCGCCTTCAGCCGCTGCTGCCACAGCGGCGTGCGCTTGCCCGGCCGGGCGCGCGGCAGCAGCAGGGCGCGGGCCGCGTTCTCGCGGAAGCGCGCCCCGAACAGGGCCGAGCTCGACAGCTCCCTGACGACCAGCTCCTCCAGCTCGTCCGGCTGGACCAGCACGAGGTCGGCGGCCGGCGCCTCGTCGGCGTCGGGCAGGTGGACGATGATGCCGTCGTCGGACCAGATCGCGTCCGATTCGAGCCCGAACTCGTCGCGGACCCGCGCCGAGAGCGCGAGTGCCCAAGCGGCGTGCACGCGGCCGCCGTACGGGGACAGCACGCACAGGCGCCAGTCGCCGATCTCGTCGCGGAAGCGCTCGATCACGATCGTGCGGTCGCTCGGCACCACGCGCGTCGCGTCGCGCTGCTCGCGCAGGAAGGCCGACAGGTTGCGCGCCGCTCGCTCGTCCAGGTCGTAGCCGGTGGCCAGCTCGGCGGGGTCCTGGTCCACGGCCTCGCGCACGAACGCCCCGATCGCCTCGCCCAGCTCCTTCGGGCGGCCGATCCCGTCGCCCTTCCAGAACGGGACCGCGCCCGGTGCGCCCGGCGCGGGCGTGACGACCACGCGGTCGCGGGTGATCTCCTCGATGCGCCAGGTCGACGCGCCGAGCAGGAACGTCTGCCCGGGCCGCGCCTCGTAGACCATCTCCTCGTCCAGCTCGCCCACCCGGCGGCCATCGGGGAGGTTCACGCTGTAGAGCCCGCGATCGGGGATCGTGCCCGCGTTGGTCACGGCCAGCTGGAGCGCTCCCTTGCGCGCGCGGATCGTGTCGGCCACGCGGTCCCAGACGATGCGCGGGCGCAGCTCGGAGAACTCCTCGGACGGGTAACGCCCGTCGAGCATGTCGAGCACCGAGTCGAGCAGCTCGCGCGACAGCTCGGAGAACGGGTAGGCGCGCCGCACCAGGTCGTGCAGCTCAGACACCTTCCAGTCGTCGCCGGTGGCGGTGGCGGCCACGATCTGCTGGGCGAGCACGTCGAGCGGGTTGCGCGGGACGACGGTCGGCTCGATGTCGCCGTCGCGCATGCGCTTGGCGACGACGGAGCACTCGACGAGGTCGGCCCGGAACTTGGGGAAGATGCGGCCGCGCGACACCTCGCCAACGCCGTGGCCGGCGCGGCCGATGCGCTGCAGCCCGGCCGTCACCGACTTGGGGGACTCGACCTGGATGACGAGGTCCACGGCGCCCATGTCGATGCCCAGCTCGAGCGAGCTGGTGGCGACCAGGCAGGGCAGCTCGCCGGACTTGAGCAGGTCCTCCACGACCAGGCGCTCCTCGCGGGCCAGCGAGCCGTGGTGGGCGCGGGCGATGTAGGCGGGCTCGTCCTCGCCCTCGGCCGCGAGCTCGTTCAGCCGCACCGCGAGGCGCTCGGCGCCGCGGCGGCTGTTGACGAAGATGATCGTCGAGCGGTGGGCGCGCACCAGCTCGAGCAACTCCGGATAGATGGCGGGCCAGATCGAGCGGGCCGTGGCGCCCGGCGCGGTGCCGCCCAAGCCGTCGCCCGCGATGCCGCCACCGCCGAGCCCCGTTCCGATCAGGTCCCCGCCACCCGCCGCGGTGCCCTGTCCGCCGACCGCCGCGTCGGTCACGTCGTGCGCCCCGGGCTCGCCCATGTCCTCCACCGGCACGTGGATCTTCAGGTCGAGCGGCTTGCGCACGCCGGCGTCGACGATCTTGCAGTCGCGACCGGGGCCGACGAGGAAGCGGCCGACCTCCTCGAGCGGGCGCTGGGTGGCCGACAGGCCGATGCGCTGAAGTGGCCTGCCCGCGACATGCTCGAGGCGCTCGAGCGTCAGCGCCAGGTGGGCGCCGCGCTTGGTGCGGGCCACCGCGTGGATCTCGTCGACGATCACCGAGTCGGCCTCGGCGAGGAACTCGCGCGCCTTGGAGGTCAGCATCAGGTAGAGCGACTCGGGCGTGGTGATCAGGACGTTGGGCGGCGTGCGCAGCATCGCCGCGCGCTCCTTTTGCGGCGTGTCGCCGGTGCGGATCGCGACCGAGATGTCGCCGCCGATGCCGCGCAGGGGAGCGCGCAGGTTCTTCTCGACGTCGTAGGAGAGCGCTTTCAGCGGCGAGACGTAGACGAGCCGGCCGCGTCCGGGCTCGGCGACGAGCCGGTCGAGGCCCCAGAGGAAGGCGGCGAGCGTCTTGCCTGAGCCGGTGGGCGCCGAGACGAGCACGTTCTCGCCGCTCGCGATGGCCGGCCAGGCCTGCTCCTGAGCCGCCGTCGGGGTCTCGAACGAGCGCGTGAACCAGTCACGAACCTGCGGGGTGAACGATGCGAGCGGATCGGAAGCCAAGCGACCCACGAGCGTATCGCGTGGATAGTCTCGGCGGGATGCGAGTCAGACGAGCAGCAGCACTGCTTGCGGTCGTCGCGATCGTCGGCTGCGGCAGCGACGACGCGACCGACAGGGCCGGCGAGCTGCGCGACAAGGCAGACGACGCCACGCAGCAGATCCAGGACGAGGCCAATCAGCTGCGCGACGACATCGAGAGCGGTGCCTCGGAGACCGAGATCCGCCGCGAGCTGCGCAAGCTGGAGCGGGACGCCCGCGACCAGGGCGAGGACGCGCAGCGCGAGGCCGAGGAGCTGCGCAAGGAGCTGGAGGACCAGCTGCCGTAGGCGGCGCGGGCCTTCTTGAAAGGCAGCGGCAATGGGCGTGAGGGCACGGGCGCCCGGGGGTGTCCCGACGGAGCGCAGGACAGGGGGTCGCGGCGGCAGCCCGAACGCCGCCCCTGATCGCTGCAGTTGGCCGGCGCCCGAGCCGGCGCCCAACAGAGCACCGCACCGACGCGGCCCCAACCGTGTTCAGACGCACGTGAGCGCCCGCCTCGCCCTCACCGTCGCGTTCCTGCTCGCGCTCGCGCCCGCCGCGGCGGCGCGGCCCAACGTCGTCGTGCTGATGACCGACGACCAGACGCTCGAATCGATGGCGGTGATGCCCAAGACGCGCGCGCTGATCGGCGCCGAGGGCACCACCTTCACCCGCAGCTTCACCAACTACTCGCTCTGCTGCCCCTCGCGCTCGACCCTCTTCACCGGCCAGTACGCCCACAACCACGGCGTGCTCAGCAACACCCCGCCGACCGGCGGGTTCACCCGGCTGGACACCTCGAACTGGCTGCCGCTCTGGCTGCAGGCGGCCGGCTACCGGACCATGCACGCCGGCAAGTTCCTCAACGGCTACGGCCGCGACACGCCCGCCGCCCCGCCCGGCTTCAACGACTGGCACGGCACCATCGACCCGTCCACCTACAACTTCTACAACTTCACCGTCTCCGAGAACGGCGTGCCGCGTGCCTATTCCGGCGTCTACTCGACCGACTTCATCGCCGCTCGCGCGAACGGGCTGATCGCCGCGGCCGCCCCGTCCGCGCAGCCCTTCTTCCTGTCGGTGGCCTTCGTCGCTCCACACAGCGGCGGGCCGCGCGAGGCCGACGACCCGCCCGGCATCGCCACCCCGGCGGTCGCCCCCAAGTACGCCAACGCCTTCGCCGCGCTACCACTGCCCACGCCGCCCGCCTTCAACGAGGCCGACATGTCGGACAAGCCGCTCGCCATGCAGGGGCGCCCGGCGATCAGCGCCGTGCGCGCCACCCGGATGCAGGAGGCCTACCAGCAGCGGCTGGAGTCGCTGCTGTCGGTCGACGACGCAGTCGAGTCGATCGTCTCCGCGCTGCGCTCAACCGGCGAGCTCGACAACACCCTGATCCTGTTCACCAGCGACAACGGCTTCTTCGCCGGCGAGCACCGCGTGCCCGCCGGCAAGCTGCTCCCCTACGAGCCCTCGATCCGCCTGCCGCTGTTGATGCGCGGACCGGGCGTCCCGAGCGGCGCGACGGCGAACCAGCTCGTGACCAACGCGGACCTCGCTCCCACGATTGCCGACGCGGCGAACGCCACGCCCGCCCGGATCGAGGACGGCCGCTCGCTGCTCGAGCTGGTCGGCGACCCCGGCGTGGAGTGGGGCCGGGAGCTCCTGCTCGAGGGTGGCAACGCGCGGGGGCTCACGTTCAGCGGGCTGCGCAACTACCGCTGGAAGTACATCGAGCACACGAACGGCGAGGTCGAGCTGTACGACCTCGAGCGCGACCCGTACGAGCTGCAGAGCCTCCATCCCGACCCCGCGTTCGCCACCGTCAAGGCGCGCCTGGCGGCCCGGCTCGCGATCCTGCGTACCTGTGTCGGGCGCACCTGCCGCATTCGGCCGGCGCTGCGGCTGCACGTCCGTCGCCGCCAGTGCCGCTTCGTCGCCGCCGTCCGCGGGGCGGACGTGAGCGCCATCGAGCTCGTGAAGTTCAGCGTCCGCCGCCGCCAGCCGGCCCGCGACGCGCGGGCACCGTTCCGGCGCAGCGTCAAGCCGGTCGGCGTCCGCCCCGGTCGCCGCTTCGTCGTGCGGGCGACGGTTCGCACCGACGACGGCCGCCGGGTCACGATGGACCGGCGCGCCCGCACCTGCGCCCGCTAGCGCGGCGCGTACTGGTCCGCCACAGCCTGGTGGAGGTGCG
>Ga0209574_10000362_pt1 | contig 11721 bp, 13 predicted proteins | sample AgamicMgMarz_FD_187168 | JGI IMG/M metagenome (GOLD analysis project Ga0209574, IMG submission 187168) | Agave microbial communities from Guanajuato, Mexico - Mg.Ma.rz (SPAdes) (version 2) | ecosystem: Host-associated > Plants > Phyllosphere > Phylloplane/Leaf | place: Guanajuato, Mexico... | reverse complement strand
ATAGATAATTTTTAAACAATGAATTTTGTTGAAGTAAACGCTTCATATGCTTTTGTGGGATTGGCAAACCATTCAGCAATTTCATTTGCTTTTACTTGGTCCTGTGCACCCTGAAGTAGCAATTGAATGACATGCTCAGGTAATGGTTTCGTCATAGCATTTGTCCATTCAGTTACCTCTTTTACATACTGTTTCATTCGATTCCAATAAGACTCTCCTGTTTCTACGTCCCACTTAGAATTTTTGTATTCCATAAGAGTTTCATACAATTGTTCCGCACAATAGGAAGAGAGATTACAACCTTGACCTGTAATAGGATCGTTTAGAAATACACTATCGCCACAGCCCACTACCAGCTTGTTTTTAACCATAAGATATGGCTTTCGAATAATAGGTGTTAAGGCAGTTTGAAGAAAGCTATTTTCATCACATAAAGCAAAATTTTTTTCATCAATTCGATTATAAATTTCAGGGAAAAACTGTTGAGTTGTGCTTCTCATTCTAAGAGTAAACTCTTCTGCATTTTTTATTCCTTTAAATACGTCTAAATCACTGTTTGGTATTGCCATAATGAACATTATAGTAGCAGGACCGTGTTCTGTTACTGCAGGTATTTCAAACACTTCACCCAACTCAGGAAGAACCGTTACGCCTACTCCCAGAGGAGTATTTGCTTTTATACCTTTAAAATAACCAACGATACATTTTCGCTGAGGAGTTTTAAAAGGAGAAAGATCCTCTTCGATCGAAAACGGAAAAAGAGAGCCATTTTTCCCTGTACAATCAATAACTAAATCAAACTCATTTATTAGTACTTCCACACTCTCTCTATCTACCTTTTCTAAACGGAATAAAACTCCTTTTTCTATAAGGTCATTAATAGAATACGAGTAATATAAACGTTGATCAACAGATGATGCAGGCTCTTCCAACTTTCCTACAAATAGTTTCTGATTTCCAATCGTAATATGAATACTTTCAATAAGGGGTTGTTCTCCCCATTTCGGCACATTAAAGCGTGTTTCACGATTCCTTGTGGGTCCGAAATGTACCTGGGTGGACATGATTCTGCCTCTTCTAATCTGATCTGGTGATTGACGTTCAATGACCGTAATATCAAAATCGTTCCTTAAAGCATAGGCTAGGTGCAGTCCGGCTACCCCACTACCAATAATACAGATTCTCTTTTTCAACAATCTCACTCCCTCGTTAAAAAATTCGGCATTCACTAATGGACTGACGTAAATGCCCTACCTAGTTACTTTATATGTACTAGTTCTATGAAGTTCTTTGCTAATATCTTCCTGTAAATATAACTACTATTTATTTTATTAGAAGCTAATTTTTATGTAAATGGTTCCTTAGGGATAGGGATTATAGACTGCAAAGTGAATTTGAGTTAAAAGGTCCTTACTGGTTCTAGTGCAAAAAATAATTTATAGAAATATAAATTGGCAGCTTCCTTTAAACTACTAGCTTATGATGATAATCCAAACAATTGACCGATGAATTCTTTTTGATTTTGGATAGACGAGCCCATAAGATAAGTTGTCTTTTTTCAAAAAATAGATCTTGATAAAGTATATGATTATGCCGAATATCCAGATAAACATTAAATAGACTAAACTAATAAGAGGATATTATGTTCAATATACGAGCATATATCCTCTTTTCTTATAAATATTAGATTCGTTATCTAGATACTACACATATAGTTTAATATATATATATTATAAAGGAGCTTAAGTTTGTTGCTAATGGAGGCGTGATGAGGTCTTCAGACCGAACGTTAATATGATTAAGGGGGTGAGTGGTATGAGTTTTGTAACTTTGTAATAAGTGATATTAAGCAATCGGACCAGTTTATGGAGAATCTGAAACATTACTTTGGGTAAAATGAAAACATCAAAAAAATTGGAGGGTTCGTATATGACAGTTGAAGGTAAGGAAGATATTGAAGGGCTTAAGGAAATCGGCAAGATCGTTGCTTTAACAATAAGTGAAATGAAAAATCAGACACGTGCCGGAATGACGACCAAAGAATTGGATGAAATCGGGGGACGTTTTTTAAGAAGATATGGTGCGGTCTCTGCACCAAAGATAACCTACAATTTTCCTGGTAACACATGCATTAGCATTAACCATGAGGTTGCTCACGGAATACCAGGGAATCGGAAGATTCAAGAAGGTGACCTAATAAATATTGATGTCTCTGCTGAGTTAAATGGTTACTTTGCCGACGCAGGTCATTCCTTTCAGATCCCTTTATATAACCCTTCTGTAACACGTCTCTGTCAACACACACACAATACCATGATGAAAGTTATTTCTTCACTTAAACATGGGGTGAGATTGAATGAAATCGGAAGAATTATTCAAAATGAAGCCCGAAAAGGTGGTTACAAGGTAATTACGGATCTTTGCAGTCACGGCATTGGAAGGTCTTTACATGAGACACCTGAAGATATTTTACCTATCTATGACAAGGATGATAAACGGGTATTGAAAGAAGGTATGGTTATTACTGTTGAGCCTTTTTTATCAACTGGAGCAGAGTATACAGTTGAAAGTTCGGATGGGTGGACTTTATGTGTGCCCGATAATAGTCTTTGTGCACAATATGAGCACACAATAATTATTACAAGGGATCAACCGATAATTACAACGATAGCTTAGATATTGTTTTCAGATGTTAGACCCATAGATGTTTACGGAAGTTCATCAAACGGGCGAGTTTGTTGAGCAAAGATTAAAAGGTTAATACATATTAGTCATGTACAATATGTATCAACCTTTATTTTCTATGACTTTTTTCGATTTAGGTCTTGATAATAAGGTAAGTGGTCGATGAGACAATTGTGATTCAGCTTACTTCAAAAGCTCCGTAAAAGGTGGAGTTTTCTTACGTTAATGTAGAAAATGTGGAATGAAGAAGAGTATATAAACGAGCGATATGCGCTCCTGGTCCCTTGAGACAAGGGGCCTTTGTGTGTATTTGATAAATTTGGTTTGAGTTCAAGTGAGAAGGTTAAACATTCAGCTATTAGGAGTTAACCTCAATACCTCACTATAAGTAGGGTACTCAGTAGGATGATGTATTTCTGATGCAATTAACTCATAAGTAAATACACAGAATATAATAGTTACTCCTATTAATATAGTAAAGCGAAGAAACTTCTTGATTTTTCTATGTCTTCGGAACTCATAAAAATCAATAATATTATTCATAAGAATCCTCCTCGTCTTACTTTTTAGAAAAGCATAATAAACAAAAGAAAATACAACCTCCTCAATTATAGCTTATAGGGTATTTTCACCCTCCAATATAGCACAATTTCCCCTTAGCTAAACTTATAATTTAAAATTATCTCTCACTTCATACATTAGTAGCATCGTACATAGCATTGAGAATTGAACCGTGGTACTTTATAAACTGTTAATCGGAGCTAAACAATCCCAACATCATTTTTGGATGAATTAACATATGTACCAACTCATAAGATTCTCAAGTAAAAAAGGAAAAAATCACATTTTATAGAAAGTAAATGGGTGTAATATTCTTATTTTAAAATGGAAGTGGAGAGATAATTCATGACTGTAAATCCTAATTCGGAATTAGCAAAGAAACTAGTTCATTATTCTACAGATGTTCAAAAAGGCGAAAATGTCTTAATTGAAGCATTTGATATTGATATTGAGTTGGTTAACGAATTAATAAAAGAAGTATATAATGCTGGCGGTAATCCATTTGTAAACCTTCGTAACCAACAGGTAACTCGTAAAATGTTATTAAACGCTACTGAGGAGCAAATCCGCACATGGGCTGATTATGATAAAAATCAAATGAAGCAAATGCAAGCATACATTGGCATTCGTGGCAGTGACAATATTTATGAACTAAGTGATGTTCCAAGCGACAAAATGAAATTATATAATACTATTTATGTGAAGGAAGTACACTTAGATGTGCGTGTCAACGAGACGAAATGGGTTATTTTACGTTATCCAAATGGCTCATTTGCTCAACTATCAGGGATGAGTACAGAAGCTTTTAAAAAATTCTATTACGATGTTTGTACAATGAATTATAAGAATATGGATAAAGCAATGGATTCTTTAGAAGTCCTTATGAACAAAACAGACAAAGTACGCTTAGTCGGTAAAGACACAGATTTAAGCTTTTCTATTAAAGATATTCCAGCAATTAAATGTTCAGGTCTTCGTAACATTCCCGATGGTGAAGTCTATACAGCTCCAATTAAATCAAGTGTTAACGGTATTATCTCTTACAACGTTCCTACACCATATGAGGGCTTTGTATTTGAGAACGTACAACTTACATTTAAGGGCGGTAAAATTGTAGAAGCTACAGCAAATAACACTGAAAAGCTAAATGACATCTTAGATACAGATGAAGGTGCACGCTATATTGGTGAATTTGCTATTGGTGTTAACCCATATATCTTAGAACCAATGAAAGACATTCTATTTGATGAAAAGATTGATGGAAGCTTCCACTTCACTCCAGGTCAAGCTTACAAAGAAGCTTATAACGGAAATGATTCAAACGTTCACTGGGATATGGTTATGATTCAACGCCCAGAATATGGTGGTGGAGAAATTTACTTTGACGATGTACTAATTAGAAAAGACGGTAGATTTGTTCTTCCAGAGCTAGAGTGCCTAAATCCTGAGAACCTAAAATAAGGGGCAAAAAAGAGAAGATTTTTTACCCTTCTCTTTTTTATTTACCTTTGTTTCCTTCTTTTTAGGGTCTGAAATATACGATTTATCATGCACACGATGATCTTCATTATGTTCTAATTTAGATGTTGGGGAATTTTTTGAGCTTTTCTCCATTTCATAAAAAAGATAAGCCACTAGGCCACCTCCCAGCATATAGAAACCGAGCACATCTTACATCACTCCTTCCTCCTTACCTACTGCAGTAAGGATTTTTATATTTTTCGAGTGGACAGGCAAGCTTACTGCAGTAGCTACATAGTATCTAAAGAATCATAACTTCATTATCTAATTAGTAGCTAGTTCATTATCTTTACCGCGTTAATACAAGCTGTATACGCCTTGTGAAGCCCTTCATGGAATCTGTAAGGGAGCTGAGCCGAAGAGGCGAAGGGGGCGACCGGATGTGTTGAGCTGAAATAACTGTGACATGAAAGGCGAAAAATAAAAAGAATGAAAGTAGGTACCAACATGAGAAAAACAAAAGGATTTACCTTTCGAAAAATTTTCCCTCCTCCTCCCAAAACATCTCTTACGAGACCTCGTCCCTTCAGGGCTTATTCCTTTGTTCCGTTTAGTCCACTTGCCATGCTTGACCCCACTATTCTTACCATAGGAGGCATCGTCTTAGGGATTGCCATTATTGAACGAATATTAGAACGCTGGGGTGTTATCGATCTCGTTGATCAGTTTGCAAAGGTAATGCGCTTTATTTTACCTGTTGCGTTTTATAGCGCCTTATTTTACTTCTTTGCGACATTTATACTTTGAGGAGGAATGTTGATGTTTGAAAAGCTAAAATTACGTGGCCAATTGATTAAAGCGTTCCGTACGGCAGAGATTTACCGGATGGTGAAACGTGGAGACCGTACCTCCTATCTGTTTCCGAAAATTCATCAAATCGATCATCATCACACCTACACTCGCTATGCCTTTTCCTTACTGAATGGCGTTGATCCTGAACTTTTAAACAAAAAGAGATGGGCCTTACGCCAAGTATTAGGCAGCAACATTGAAATAAACGGCAGCTTGAAGAATTTCAGTATCACGGTTCATCACAAAAGCTTACCCAAGATGCTTACTTATCAATATGATTCAATTCATCCTCATATTAAGAAAATGGAGCTTCCAGTATGCATTGGTCAAGATATCTATGGAAACCCCGTTTCATGGGACTTTTCGGATTTAGAAACGTTACTGATTTCTGGCGAAATTGGTGCTGGAAAAAGTAGCTTAATGCGCGTGATTCTAACCACATGGGTGAAGTATGCCTCGCCTGAAGATTTACGCTTAGTCTTAGTGGACCTTAAACGAGCTGATTTAGGGTTATTTCATGGAATTGAGCACGTCGATGCGCTTTGTTTTGAGGCAAAAGACATGCGAAAGCCTTTTGCCTTGTTACGAGCTGAAATGTATCTCCGAGGTGATTTACTATTAGAACATGGTGCGACCCATATCAGCAGGCTTCCGTTTAAGCTCCCTCGGATTGTAGTAGTGGTTGATGAAATGAGCATAGTGAAGAGAGAAACGGATCTCGTAGAGATGATTCAACAGTTTGCGAGTCAGGGTCGTGCGTTAGGAGTTCATACGATTATTGCCATGCAGCGTCCCGATGCTGAATTATTAAACTCTGCGTTAAAAGCAAATCTACGAGTAAGAATCTCTGGAAGGCAAGCCGATACCACAAATGCAAAGGTATCCGGTGTAATTGGAGCAGAAGAAATTGATGCCGCAGCCAGGGGGCGCATGAAGATTAAAATTGATGACGTGAAAGAGTTTCAAGCCTATTTCTTAGATGAAGAGGCTTGTAAGGAAATACTTTCCCCCTATAAGACACGGGTAAAAGATCTTGAACCGCAACTGGAGGTTGTGTCACAGCCCATCTTTGGGCTATTAGAGAAGGAGGAAAAGCGATGAGCTTTCGGTTATCTCAGCGTGATAAAGACATCATAGCGTTTATTAACCAGTTTCGAGCCGTCGATCGAGACTCATTAGTGGACCTCTTCTTCAAACAGCTGAAATCGCCCATAAATGCCTGTAATAGTGTGATGGTACGTTTATATCGATTAGGGCTCATTGAACGCACACAGCAGTATTCTCCGACGGTTTATTTACCAATAGATGCGAAAATCAAAAAGAACTCTCAAAAAATCCTCCATTTTCTTTCGATTCTAGATATCTATAGACAAATGTGTACGTATAGTGCGCCTAAACAGGTCATTGTGGAGGATAAACCCACCGGACGAAAAGGAGGCATCGAACCAGATCTGTTTTGTATCTTTAAAGGATCTCCTTTTTGGATTGAAATTCAACGAAATCAATATTCTGAGCAGAAAATGCAGGCCAAGATTAATCTCTATGAAGAGCTCTTCTTTTCAGATGAATGGAAAGCATTGCATTGGCAGCCAGAGGATCGGGCAGCCATCTTCCCGTCCGTTATTTTGATTACGCCTGTTCGTTATGCAGTATCTTCAGAACATATTCGCATCATACAAGTAATAAGTATTGATGAATTGATGGAAAAATACAGAAGTACAGCTAAACAGCAAAGAGATGGAAGATCAAGAGTATCTTCATCCTCAAATGGAATCAAAATTAACTTAACATAGGATACTAAGAAAATATGCTTTCTGATAAAAAAAGAAAGCTACCCCATCGTTGCAGGACGGGTAGCTTTTGAGGGAATTCCTAAACTGATTTATAAAAAGTCTGAATAATTTTATAATAATTTGATAAATAAATCAATATAAGATGATCTTGAGCATACATATATAACGTGCACTTTTTATACATCCTCCGACATCATAGATAGTAAGATATAAGTGGTCAGCCTAACGGTGGGTTCATGTTTGATAACTAAAATCATGCTTATAGGAAAGAGCATTTCTCAATTTAGAGGAATGCTCTTTCTCTGTATATAATTAATTATTTTTAGATGGCATAAACATTAGGCTCAGACCTGCTACTTTATTTTGAGCTTCATATAGCCCTGAACCTTAAAATTTTCACATCTTGAATGAAGGCTCTTTCTTTTGTGGATATATCTAATTTAGCTAATTTCACAATTTTATTTGCATCGTTAATTGATTCTATAATTAAGGTTTTATTAACGATAGTCTTATTCTTTGATATAGAATATTCCACTTCGAATTTTCTTAGCTTTTCCACCTTATTTTTCAACATCAGATTGGTCTCATCCCCCAATTAATTTGCTAGTTAAACATAAAAGTTAAAATAACCACTAAAAGACTATCATTTTAACGCTTTAAAGTAAAGATGTACATAATATACATCAATAAAACAGACTTAAACTTCCTTCACATACAAGGAGGTTTAAGTCTGTTCTATTACATTTACGGAAAAATATGAAGAAAGAGACATTATGTTAACCGGAAGTGAACATATATGTTCAGCTTTGGTGAACGTTGTGTTCAACAGAATGAACATCATGTTTTTTGTAGAGGTTGCATAGCTGATGCAACCTCTACATAGCAAATTTGCAATATCTTATTGCATGAGTAAGAGAAAAAGCAGGCTTAAGCCTGCTCTTATAGCCTTAAAGGCTATTCTATGGTTAAGAAGTACGTATTAGTTTTTGTGAGGTCTCTTGATGCAAATTCTGAAACTGTTGAACAGCTTATATCATAGATGGTGTATTCAATTTCTTTAAGATACTTCTTCTTTGATTCCTAATCGTGAACTCTTCTTTATGGAGAATGTCTTGTATTTCTGAAATAGAATGACCATCAATAGCAAGAGCAAAGACTTCTTTTTCTGCTTGACTAAACTGGTTCATGAATACTTTCTCTTTCAGGATTTTACATTCCTCTTCTACACTCTTTAGTCAAGCAACTTCATCAACTAAATCAGATGCTACACTCAAGATATTTTCAATACCCATTAATAGTTTTTCGCTTTGATCCATGATAAGACCCTCCTATTTTTTGAGGGCAACCCATGATATAATAAAGGTAGGAATGATTTATCGTAGCAAGGGGGTGTTTCTCTATCAGGAGAAATGCCCTTTTTTATTTTATTTAGTTTGTACTTGTATTGTTTAAAATAAAGTTTGATTAAAAATCCTGTATATAACAGGACTTTTTTGTTCGATGGTAAAACCATTTCATTGAACAAGAGGTGGCATAGAAACAAAACTGTTGGTTTTAATTTACCTAACGAATGCTGTCCTATTATTGCTATACTAAGATTCGATGAGTTTTTAACGGACTTAAATGTTCATCATGAAGAAGGAGAGAATTGAATGGTTACAACAAAGACCAAAAAAAAGATTGCAGCAAAAGATCCAAAAACTGATACAACAATTGTTGAACAACTAGCGTATTATCGAATATTAGCCCCACTAGAAGTGAGATCCCTCTTATCTCACCTTAATTCAAATGAAAAGAAGTCTATTACCCTTGATTTCAAAAAATTGAAAAATGAAGATTTAGAGCCTTTATGTCACACATTTATAGAAGAGGTAGACAAACAGCAAAAGCGTTTTACTGAAGCATCCGAAAAAAAAGGATCTACGCCTTACAAAGTAGATATTGTTAACATGCAAAAGGAAGATTTTAATTTATTTGGAGGGTTGATCCCCGTATATGGTATCCCAGACGACGCTATTAGGTTACCAGTGGAGGAAGCTAAGTCAGATGAGTTAAAAATTAGAAAAACCGAAGTGGTTTATATGAACAGTGAATCCACCCTTGTTACTTATCAAATCATTGAAACAGAGAAAGGGTTCAAGGTCGTTATAGAAGATAATTTAACGTTGGATTTTGATAGGAGAAAGAAGTCTGGTCTATTCCATCTAGAAAGAGTAAAAAGCCTCGGATCCTATATGAAATGTTTACGATTAATAAACTATTACATACAGCGCAATAAGTTTCCTTTTCAATCCTTACAGTTATCTGGTGGAACATTAAATTTAAAGGGACAACTCAAAGAAATTGAGGAAGAGATTGAATCTTACAAAGAACTGATAGATATTTGCACTCAAATTGGAATAAGTGAAGATTATATATTCGATGATAAAGAAGATTTACCTTCCCTATTCAATGCTATAATCAATATCTTTAAAAATAAACAATATAGCTTGCTGAATATTCGTCAAGAAAAACTAGAAAAAACGGAGATAATCAATATTGAACTTTCTAAATATGTGAAACTAGCATTAGTGTATGCAGATGGATGTTTCCTTAACCTTTATAGTGAAGAAGCGTTAAAAATAATGGATAGATATTCATCTATAACAGATGTAGCTAGTAACCACGGGCAGGATCCTGTTGAACCTGTTATGTTACCTGATAATAAGGAAAATTATGACCAAAAAGTAAGCATTTTCGCTTCTCGAAAAATTGAAGAAATGGTGAAAGATACAAACTTTGATTTCGAAATAGTAAAATTGTCTTTTGCCGATGGACATCATGATATACAAGCTGACTTAACAATTACTAGTTCTTTAGGCTATATAGACTTTTATGATAAAACCCTCGATGAAAATTATTTAGAACTTGCTCTTGATTTAAACCAACGATACTTAGCTAAGTATCCAGAAGATAATATCGCAAAGGTTAACATCTATCTTATTAAACTTAAACAATGTCATGAATTATCAGAATATGAACAAATCGACCTTTATGATATGCAAGAAAGAGCACAGACTAATAAAGAGCAAACAATATGTTTTGCATGTGAAGTTTTGTTGAAAAATAAGGTAAAAGCGAAGAGAATATTTGCTACTCTTCCTGTTGAGGAAAAAGAAGAAATCATGGAATTTCCAATCTACCGTTTTTATCAAAACTTGGAGTAGTATGCTCATTTTCTTCTGTATATAGATTGCTAGTAAACTTTTATAAAAGCTCCTGTTTATAAAGTTTTTGTCCTTAGTACAATAAATAAGCCCTACTTACCCACAATAGGGCTTATAAATTAAAAAAGTCCTCTACTTTCAGTTTTGGGTCAATTTTTTTTAAGACATTCATAATTTTCTTAATCGTGGTACCTGATGGGATGTAATTTGAATCATTGTAAATCTTGCTAACTGTTTTTCTATCCATCTTAGTTACTTTAACTATTTCTGTTTGATTATAGCCTTTGTTCATTAAGTATTTTCCTAATTTACTCTTTTTGGTTATCTTAGGCATGAGAGCACACTCCTTTTTATAAAGGATTGACACTTTCAAAAAAAATATTCATTTTAGGGAAAAAATTCCGCAATAAAATTTATTTACAACATATAATAAAATATAAAATAAACAATATATAAATATTGCTTATGCAGAGTTGGAATAATGTCGATATTTTGGTCATAATCATATAGCATGAATACAGTTAAGACCGCCTTATACACTGATACATATTGGGCGGTCTTTGTTATCAATATTCTTTGAAATTGGACTTCACACAAAAAAACCTTTTCCTAGAGGGAAAAGGTTTTTTTGTGTGAATATTAGATAACGAGATACCGCCATTCTAGCAAATCATTTTTCAAAAAAGGTTTTTAACCACTTATAAAAACTTTTCTTTTGTTGTTGTGCTTTTTTTAACGCTCGGATTTCACGAGCCATTGAGATTAATTGACGTTCGCGTTCCTCGAATTTTGCATCGATATAGCTTTGTATCTCTTTTATTTGTACTTCAAGTGGTTCTAAGATAAGGGTTTGTTTTTCAGTTGAAATGTTAGGTGGAGTGTCTGGTATTTGTACTAAGTTGAATTTTCTTGCAACGGTTATAACGGCTTTTTCTAGGGTCATTTCGGAATTGGCATGAATTTTTTTTAATTCATGAAAGATAGTAACATCGTCATTTGTATAAGCTAATCTACCTTGTTTTTTTGTAAACTGCATACCAATTTTAGAAAAATGGAAGTTGTATTTTCGTATAGTCGATATGGGCAAACCAAGTATATCAGCTAATTCTTCGGTGGTATATGCTGCTTCTGCGGTTATGACTCTCAACATATGATCACCTCCT
>Ga0209574_10000358_pt1 | contig 11802 bp, 11 predicted proteins | sample AgamicMgMarz_FD_187168 | JGI IMG/M metagenome (GOLD analysis project Ga0209574, IMG submission 187168) | Agave microbial communities from Guanajuato, Mexico - Mg.Ma.rz (SPAdes) (version 2) | ecosystem: Host-associated > Plants > Phyllosphere > Phylloplane/Leaf | place: Guanajuato, Mexico... | reverse complement strand
TCACCGTCGCGATCGCGGCCGTCAGGATCGGCACGCCGCCCTCCTCGCGCATTCCGATGCCCTTGAACTTGTCGTCCTGCGGCGTGGCGAAGTGGCGCGCCAGGCTCGCCTGGGTCTCGCCGAGCACGTTGACCGCGAAGCGGCCCGTCTCGGCGAGGATGTTGTGGGTGGGCAGGCGGTTGCTGATGCAAACCAGCAACTGAACGGGCTCGAGCGACAGGGAGCACACCGCCGACGCGGTCATCCCCGCGGGACCGTCCGGCCCCCGCGTCGTGATCACCGTAACGCCGGTGGCGAACATCGAGATCGCCCGGCGGAAATGTGCCGGATCGACCATCGCCCTCAGAGCCCCCCGAGGCTGATCTGCTTCACGCGCGTGTAGGAGCGCAGCTCGTCGAGCGAGTTCTCCTCGCCCAGCCCACTCCACTTGTGGCCGCCGAAGGGCGCACCGAGCGGGCGCTGGCCACGCCCGTTGACCCACACGAAGCCGGCCTCGAGCGCCCGCGACAAGCGCAGCGCAGCGCCGAGGTCGTTGGTCGAGACGTTCGCGGTGAGACCGAGCTTGAGCGCGTTCGCGCGCTCGACGAGATCGTCCTCGCGCTCCCACTCGAGCACGCTCACCACCGGGCCGAAGATCTCCTCCTGCGCGACGCGCATGCCGTCCTCGACGCCGTCCAGGATCGTCGGCCGCACGTAGTAGCCGCGCTCCAGGCCGGCCGGGGGCTCGGCGCCACCGGCACGCAGCGTGGCGCCCTCGCCCACTCCGATCTCGATGTAGTCGACCACGCGGTCGCGGTGGCTCGCGAACGCCAGCGGCCCGACGTCCGTGCCCTCGCTGGAGGGGTCCCCCACCACGAGCTCGTCGAACAGCTGCGCGAGCGCCTCGACGAACTCCGGGCGCCGGCTGCGGTGCACGAACACCCGCGAAGTGGACCCGCACGACTGGCCGGCCGTGCGCTGAAGGTTCATGCCGATCAAGGCCAGCTTGGCGGCCTGCTCGGGCGGCACGTCCGGCAGCACGAGCAGCGGGTTCTTGCCGCCGAGCTCGAGCGTCACGACCTTGACCTCCTCGGCGGCCGTGCGCAGCACCGCCTTGCCGGTGCCGACGCTCCCGGTGAACCCGATCCGCGGAATGCCGGGGTGCGCCGCGATCGCCTCGCCGGCGTCCCTGCCCCCGGTCACCACGTTGAGCAGACCGACGGGCAGCACGTCCGCGACGATCTCGGCGAGCCGGACGGCAGAGAGGGGTGTCTGCTCCGCCGGCTTGAGCACCACCGCGTTGCCGGCCGCCAGCGGTGCGGCGATCCCGGCCGCGGCGAACTGCAGCGGGTGGTTGAACGGGATGATCCGGCCGACGACGCCGAACGGCTCGCGGATGGTCACGTCGAGGTTGGCGCTCGGCCGCTCCAGCGAGTGCCCCTTGAGCTCGGAGGCGAGGCCCGCGTAGTAGCGGATGTACGAGATCGAGTTGGCCACGTCGCGGCGCATGCCGCGGATCGGGATGCCGGCATCGATCACGTCCAGCAGCGCGAGCTCGTCCGCGTGCTCCTGGATGCAATCCGCAACCGCGCTCAGCACCGCGGCGCGCTCCGACCACGCCGTGTCGGCCCACTGCCTGCGCGCGCTGTTCGCGGCCTCGACGGCGCGGTCGACATCGCGCGCGTCGCCGTCGGCCACCAGCGCGATCGGCTCCTCGGTCGCGGGGTTGACCGTGGGTGTGGCCTGGCCGGAAGCCCCGTCGGCAGGGGCCCCGCCTATGTGATGGGCAACAGTCCGGGTGGGCTCGAGCGTCGGCTTAGACACCGCTCGTCTCTTGCAGCGCCTCGGGGGTGACGTCCCCGTTCACGTCGTAGCCCGCCATCGCCGACTCGGCGAGCGCGGCCGCCCGCTCGAAGTCGTAGTTGCGGTACATGCGGGCCTTCACGAGGAAGGGCGCGCCGGCGTAGAACATCTCGTACTGGTGGTGCCGGCTCGCGAACTCCGAGCCGACCAGGTCCCATGCCAGCTTCATCAGCTTCACCCGCCGCTCCGCGTCCACACCCGGGGACTGGATGTAGCGCTCGAGCTCCTTGGCCACCTCCTCGCTCTGGAAGTCCTTGACCGATGAGGGCAGCTGGATCAGCCCGCCGCCGCACAGCTCGCGGACGATCCCGAGCACCTTGGGGTAGAGCTCCGACTGGAGCGTCATGTTCGCGTAGGTCTCCGAGTGCCCCGGGTGCGCGACCCCGTCGTCGTCGATGGAGCAGTTCTGCTCGGAGGCGAGCACCAGGCCCCAGACCATGGCAGCATTCGCGGCGAGCTCGCCCAGCGTGCTCTGCACCGGGGGCAGCGTGTCGAGCCCGTTCATCCGGGCGATGCTGGCCGCGATGCCGACCAGCAGGTCGAGCTTGGTCGCGAAGCGGATCTGGGCCTGGTTGTTGCCGAGCACGTGCGCGGCGGTCTCCCACCACTGCGCCTGCACGAGGTCGAGGTCCCGGTAGACGAAGACGTGCTCCCAGGGGACGAACACGTCGTCGTAGATCACCAGCGAGTCCGACTCGTCGAAGCGCGTCGACAGCGGGTAGTCGAACCGGCTGGTCGCGCCCTCCGCGTACGACCGGCGCGAGAGCACCTTGACGCCGGGGGCGCCCACCGGCACCACCACGGAGATGGCGTAGTTCTCGTCGCCGGGGCGCAGCGGGACGATCGAGCTCAGGTGCACCCAATCGGCCAGCACCGCACCGGTTCCGAGCATCTGCGCGCCCTTGATCACGATCCCGCCGTCGCGCTCCTCGCGGACGCCCGCGTAGAGATGCGGGTCGGCCTGCTGGTGGGCGGGCTTGGAGCGGTCGATCTGGGGCGGGACGATCGTGTAGGCCACGTACGCGTCGGTGGCGGACGCGTGCTTATGGAAGTTGACGACGTTCTCGCCGTACTGCTTGCCCGCGCGCGCGAAGACGGAGGCGTTGCCGGCGAAGCCGGCCAGGAAGCCCGCAACGTGGTCGGGTGTGCGCCCCATCAGGCCGAACGTGGCCTCGGAAAGCCGGCGCAGGGCCCGACGCCGGCGCACCAGGTCGTCCTCGGTGCGCGGGATCAAAAACGAGAGGTTCATCGCCGACTGGTCGTACGGCGACGGGCAGGTCATCACGTCGGCGTTCGCCGGGTCGCTCGCGATGTCGTACAGGTTCGCGACCGACCGCACCGCGTCGCGAAACGCCGGATGGGTCGTTACGTCGTCAACCAACTCACCGTTGATGTACACCGCACGCCCGTCACGAAGGCCCTCGATGTACTCGCTACCGCTTCGCATGCGCCACGCCGCCTCCTGATGAGCCTGAACAATCTCTTATGCAAGAACCTTACCTAACACAGCTATTTAGGGCAAGTCCCCTTTCCGAAGGCCGGCCGCGCGCTCAGGGACGGGAACTGATCAGCTCGTAGACCCAGCGTCCCGAGGCCTTGAACCAGTCACGACCCGCGAGTGCGCTGCGCTTTGGCGCCGTCCCGACGGCCTCGCGCTCGGGACTGTCCAAGGCGTCCGTGGAGCGCAGCTCGTGGAGCGCGAGGCGATTCCAAGAGCCGCCTTCGCCGCTCACGACCGCGTAGCGGCGCACGCGCGACCAGCCGGGGACCTGCATCAGCAGCGGGACGTGCTCGGTCTCGTAGAAGTCCTCGAACTGGTCGAGCTCGGCATCCGGCACGGCGAACGCGACGGCGAACAAGCAGGCCGCCTCCTGTGCGTCGCCGGTGTCGGACAGCTGCTCGCACTGGTAGCGGGTGAACGACGCCACCGTGCCGAGCATTCGCGCCGTGCGCGGCGACGGCTTCTCCTTGAGCTCGACGTACGCCGGCGTCCGAAGGACGTCGAGGTCGTCGAGCTCGTACACCGCGAGGTGCGCGGGCCCCCCGTCGAGACCGCGGTAGCGAGCGGCGCGCGTGAACCCGTCGAGCTCCATTCGCGCCGGGATGTGCTCGTGCTCGTACCAGTCGTCGAACTCGTCGGCCTCGCCCGGAGGAGGATCCATCTGGGAGAACAGCAAGCCGCGAGCGGTCACGTCGAGAGCTTCCTCCCGGTCTCGAGATAGCGACCGAGGACAGCCAGCAGCGCCTCCTCGCGGTTCTCGTCAGTCCACTCCCCGAGCTCGTAGCCGGACAGCGGCGCGCGCAGAGTCAGGGCCGGCAGCCCGAGCTCCTCCCAGATCCCCTGCGCGGCCTGCATGTGCTCCTCGGAGGGCAGCGACGTGGGCGGGTAGTCGTGGGCCCTGGTGGCGTCGATCAGCATGGCGGAGGCATTGGCCTCCACCTCCGCTGCGGGGTCGGACGGCAGCGACGGGTCCAGGCGGGCCAGTCGGCTGTCGATGATGCGCACGTCGCGGCGCGGCTGGGTCCGGAAGGCCAGTGCCCAGATCAGCTGCTCCGGGTCGCCGGGCTCGATGTCCTCGTCGACCGCGACGATGATCTTGCCCATCGAGGGCTCGTAGCCGGCGGCGGCGTAGAGCGCCTGCCACGCCTGCCCCGGGCTCGGCTGATCGAGCCTGATCACGAACATCATGTTGCAGGTCGCCTGCTCGTAGAAGGCGACGTCCTTGATGCTCGAGATGTTGCAGGACTCGCGCAGGAAGCGCCGGTAGACGTTCTCGAAGCCGAGCTTGCGCATCAACGTCGACTCGCTCGGCGGAAACTCGCTGATGAACGCCTGCACCACCGGACGGCGCCGATGCGTGATCGCGGTGACCTCGAGGAACGGCGACTTCGTGCGCGGCCCCATGTAGCCGCTGGCCTCGCCGAACGGGCCCTCCAGCTCGAGCCGGGCCGGGTCCACGATCCCCTCGATGATCAGCTCGGCGGCGGCCGGGACCACGAGGTCGACCGTCTGGCACTGGACCACCTCCAGGCCGCGCCCCATCAGGCCGCCGGCGATCCCGTACTCGCTCACGCCGTAGGAGAGCTTCTGCACGCTGGCCAGGCCGAGGGCGGGCACGGCGCCGATCACGATCGCGGCCTCGAGCGTCTTGCCGAGCCGCTTCGCCTTGCGCAGCTGGATCGCGATGTGCTGCGAGGGGGTGTCCATCTGGAGGCCGACCCGCCGCGGCCCCTTGATCATCCCCCTGTAGACGCCGACGTTGTAGGTGCCGTCCTCGGGGTCCTTGCTGACCCAGTAGGGCGAGGTCAGAAAGGGGGCGTTGTCGAACCCGGGCGTCGAGATCGGGTGCGGGAAGGCGTCGACGCCGCCGCTCTGCTCGAGCTCGTCGGGGTCGGTGATGATCACCTCGCGGCAGGGACCGTCCTCGACCAGCACCGGCTCGATCGGCCCCGAGAACGCACGCGCCCACACCTGGCCCGCGTCCGCGGGGTCGTCGACGCCGAGCGCTGCCGCGTACACGCCGCGCGAGGCCGCGAAGGTGCCGATCGCGACCGACGCGTCGAACTTGCGTCCACGGCTGTCGGTGACCTGGTCGAACAGGAAGGCGCGGCGCTCCGGCTCGGGCAGCCCCCGGAACTGCAACCGCACCAGCGGAACCAGCTCGGTGTCCTTGTTGATCTCCCGCTCGACCCGGGTCAGGAGGCCGCGCCCGTCCAGCGCGTCGAGGTACTCCCGCAGGTCCCCGTAGGGGTAGTCGCTCATCGCGCCCCCGCGACGCTGAGCTCCGGCCGGCCGATCTCGGCCGGATCCAGGTTGAACAGGCGCTGCGCGTTGCCGCCCAGGATCGCCTGCCGCCCGGCCTCGTCGAGGAAGGGCAGGTCGTAGATCACGCTGGGCAGGTCGAAGTCCCAGTGCGGGTAGTCGGACGAGTACATCAGCTGCTTGGGCGCGTCGATCATCTCGAACGTGGTCTGCAGCGCCCGCGCATCCGTGTACTCCATCGGCTGCGAGGTGTAGTACATCTCGCGCATGTACTCGCTCGGCCGGCGCTTCAGCAGCGGGGCCTCCGACGTGCGCATCATGTACTCGCTGTCGAGCCGCTGCATGAGGAACGGGACCCAGGCCAGGCCGCTCTCGATCCACAGCACGTCGAGGTTCGGGAAGCGCTCCGGCAGCCCGTTCACCACCCAGTTGGTGAGATGGACCATGTTGAAGAAGGCAAAGCCGAGCGCGTGCACCGACATGAACTTGTTGAGCTGCTCCATCGAGCGATCCAGCCAGGTGTAGCCGGCGTGGAAGCCGAGCGGCATGCCGGTCTCCTCGATCGCGCGGTAGAGCGCCATGTAGGAGTTGTGATGCACCGGCTTGTAGCGCACCGCGGTCACCATGAAACCGACCACGCCGGGAGCGTCGGCGAACTCCTCGACCAGGCGCAGGGACGCCTCCGGCTCGTTGAACGGGAGGTAGAGCATCGTCTTGATCCGCGGCTCCTTCGCGCAGATGCGCTCCGTGATCCAGCGCCCGTAGGCGCGCGCGAGCGCGACCTCCACGTCGGGCTGGGGATGCAGCCCGAGCGCCAGCATCGGCGTCGGGAAGACGATCTGGAAGTCCACCCCCAGCATGTCCATGGCCCGCTTGACCAGGACCGTGTCGCGGTGCTCCCCCTCCTCGACGGTCTCGAACCTGCGCAGCGGGTAGCGCGTGATCCGTCCCGCGATGTCCTGGTTGCCGCCGGGCTGGGCCGGCATCAACGGGTTCTGGCCGTTCAGAGCCGTGACCCCGCTCGCCGTCGCGAGGTGCCGCAGGACCGGGTCCTCGAGGTACTCGACGATCTCCTCCCAGGACTCCGTCTCGTAGTGGTGAGCGTCGACGTCCACGATCAGCGTGTCGCGCAGATTGCGCTCCTGGGCCTGGCGCTGGGCGTTTCGAAGTGCGTCGCGCGTGTCGAATTGGGAGCCGAGCCGCAGACTGCGCGGTGCAGGCTGCTCGACCACGTCCCGCGGCGGCTCTTCTGGACGGGTGCTCACGAAACCACCCCCCATGACTTCCACAGGCCCAGCTCGAACACCTCGACGTTGATCGCGTCGAGCAGCGCCGAGGCGGCCACCACCCCTTCCGTGGGCGAGACGAAGCCCGGGTCCACCGGCGCGAACGCCTCCTCGCCGAGCTGGCGATCGAAGTACTCCTTCACGGCAAGGGTGAACAGATCGCGAACCTCGGTCTCGTTGAGGGCCTCGTCGCCGGACAGCGTCGCCGCCACCCGCGCTCGCAGCTCAGACTCGGACATACAGCTCTCCTTGCTCGTCGACGACTTCGAAACGGCGTAGCTTGAGGGTCGGGTCCGCCGCGCATTCGCCAGTGCGCAGGTCGTACTCGTATCCGTGCCAGGGGCAGATCAGGTGCTGCGTCTCGCTGGAAAAGCGCTCTCCGAGCATGCGCCGGTTCTCGTCGAGCACGGCCTCGACCTTGCCCATGATCCGGCCCTCGCACACAGGCCCGCCCTGGTGCAGACAGCGATTCTCGTACGCATAGAACTCGTCTCCGTGTCTGATGACCCCGATCTCGATGTCGCCGGCCTGAACCATCCGCCTGACGCCATCCTCGAAGTCCGCGATCTTGCCAATCGAAATCATGCGAGGGCCCCCTGGACGAGGCTCGCGGCGCGTGCCGGAGCCGGAGTGTTGCGAGATCGAAGTGTTCTGACCTGCCCGTCGACGACGACCGCCGCGATGCCGGGGAGGTCGCCGTGCTCGATGCCCGTGAGCGGATCGTCGAACGCGCCCCCGAGCGGCGGCTGCAGCAGCACGAGGTCGGCTGGACGTCCCTCCTCGAGGATTCCCTCGTCGCGACCCAGCACCCGGGCGTTGTTGCCCGTGGCCAGCGCGATCACGTCGGTGGCGGGCAGGTTGGCGAGCGACGACAGCTCGGCGACCGTCTTGAGCATGCCGAGCGGCATCACGCCGGTCCCCGTGGGGGTGTCGGTCGCGAGCACGATCCGGTCGAGCGCGTCGCGCTCGACCGCGAGCGCGAGAATGCTCAGGCTGGAGCGGAGGTTGCCCGCCTGGACCAGCTGGATCGCGCCGGGGGCCTCGAACAGCCGGGGCAGGTCGGCATCCGGCAGCGCGGTCGTGCCCCCGTTGGCGTGCCCGATGATGTCGCAGCCAAGCGCGAGCACGTCGTCGATCCCGACCGGGCTGGAATCCGGGATCGATGCTCCGCCGGTGTGGTTCATCACCACGAATCCGGCCCGCTGGGCGGCCCGTACGAATGGCGCGGCGTCGGCCTGAGGGTCGAAGGCGCCGAAGCCGACCTTCGCCAGCCACACGCCCTGCTCACGGAGCTCCTGGAAGTCCTGCTCGATCAGCTCCGGCTCGATGATCAGCGCGCCGGCCAGCACCTTCACGCCACCCGGCCGGAACTCGCTGAAGGCGCGCTGGGCGGTGAGCGCAAGCGCCTTCACCCCGGCCCGGTCGTGCGGGCGGCCGGGCAGATGCACCTCGGAGGCGGACATCATCATGGTCACGCCGCCATGCATCGAGCTCTCGATCCACCCGAGCGCCGACTGGCGCGGGGTCCAGTCGCCGAACACCACGTGTGCGTGCGAGTCGATCAGCCCCGGGACCGCGACGGCCCCGTCCGCGTCGATCACCACGTCCGCGTCGCCCGACGCCCAGCCCACCGCCGAGATCAGCCCGTCCTCGCAGCGCAGCTGCTCCACCTCCCGGCGCGCCTCGCCGAGCCGACCGGAGACCACGCCACCGAGATTCTGGATCTCCAGCGAGGTCAAACCGTCTCCTTCGTCGGCCCGTAGCCGCACTCCACGGCGATGGCGGCCGCCGTTTCGCTGAGCCCGACGCCGATCCGCTCGACGTCGTCGTCGCCCAGCTGGCCGGGGAAGCCCACCGCGAACAGGATCAGCTCGGCTCGGTCCGGGCCGAGCAGGACGGGCGCCGCGACCGCGTTGTGATCGCGCAGCTCGCGCAGGCTGCTGGCCCACCCGCGCGAGCGCACGCGTTCGACCTCACGCTCCATCGCATCGGCTGTCACGATCGACTGCGGCGTGTGACGCGGCAGCGGGTGGCCTTCGAGGCGTTCACGCGCGATGTCGGCCGGCAGCAGCGCGAGCAGGCACTTCCCGATCGCCCCGTCGAAGGGGCCGTACCGGCTCCCGATCGGGACGCCGACGTAGATCGAGTCGGGCGGGTAGGCCCGATCGACGATCTGAGCTTCGCCCGCGTCCGTGATCTGCGCCACCCCCACCGTGAGCCCGTGGTCCCGAGCGAGCTGCGAGGCGCGCTCGGAAGCGAGGGCCGCACCCTGGAGCGTCATCGACGCCGAGTGCCCCAGGCCCACGAGCGCGGCACCGAGCCCGAAGCGGCGGGTGCGCTCGTCGCGGCGCACCAGGCCCTCGCGGCAGAGGGTGAACAGCAGGCTGTGTGCGGTGCTCTTGGGCAGGCCCAGCTCGTCCGCGAGCTCGGTCAAGGTCGCGCCCGCTCGGGATCGGCCGGCCAACGCCGTGAGCAGCTGCGACGCGGAGCTGACAGAGGCCACGACATAGCGGTCCTGGTCCGCTTCGGCTGTCGGTTCAGCATTCTGAACTGCGTTCGAACGCACACGAATACCTTACTCAAGTTGTCAAATCGAGGAGGGAAACGACGCACCCGCCGCCCGGCTCTCGCTGCCTAGGTGGTGCCGCTCGGAGCCATCGAACGCAAGGACTCCTCGAGGGCCACGCTGGGGCGCGCCGCGGGCGGCTCCGCCATCACGCGCTCGGCGTACGCCTTGGCGTCGCGCAGCAGCGCCGCGCGCCCGTCGTCGACGAGCGTGCGCGCGTAGTCGAGGGCGGCGCCTCGCAGCTCCCCGGGCGGCGCCGTGCGCGTGACCAGGCCGAGCGACAGGGCCTGTTCGCCTGTGATCGAGCGGGCCGAGAGCACGAGGTCCAGGGCCAGCGAGCGAGGCAACCGCTCGGGCAGATACGAGAGAACGATCTTCGGGACGAAGCCGTGCGCCATCTCGTCGAAGGCGAAGCGGGCGTCGGCAGATGCGATAGCGAGGTCGCTCTGAGCCACGAGCCCGAAGGCAAACCCGAGTGCGGCGCCCTCGACGACCGTGAGGGTGACGGCTTCGGCCGTTCTCCACGCGTGGTTCACGGCGATCGCCTGCTCGAGGCTCTCGCGCAGCGAAACGCCCTGTTCGCCCTGCACGCGACCCGTGCTGAAGTCGCTGCCTTGGCCCTCGAGGACGATCAGGGCGGCGCCGGCCTGGTTGGCGGCCGTGATCGCCTCGGCGAGCTCCCTCATCATCAGCGTCGTGAACGCGTTGCTGCGATCGGGTGCGCACAGCCGGATGGTGGCCGTGTTGCCGCTGACCGTGAACTGGATGTTCTCGCTGGCGCTCACTTGGCTGCGATTGGCGCTGCGGCGGCCTCGGCTCCGGGCCGCCGCGGGTCCAAGCCGAAGATCCGGGCCGCGTTCTCGCCCAGGATGGCGCGTTTGGCGGCGTCGTCCAGGAAGGGAAGGTCGAAGACGCGGCTCGGCAAATCGAAGTCCCAATGCGGCCAGTCCGATGCGTACAGCAGCTGAGTCTCCGCCGCGATCATCTCCAGCGTCGTCTGCAGGTAGCCCTGGTTGCTGAACGACTCCATCGGCTGGGACGTGTAATAGAAGTCCCGCATGTACTCGCTTGGCAGGCGCTTGAGCAGCGGCGCCTCGGAGACCCGCATCCGGTACTCGTGGTCCAGGCGCTCCATGAGGAACGGGACGAACGCCAGACCGCCCTCGATGAACAGGACCTTGAGACCGGGGAAGCGCTCGGGCATTCCGTTGATCACCCAGTTGGTCATCTGGACCATCTGGTAGTGCGGAAAGGCCAGGCTGTGCGCTGAGATGAACTTGTTCAGCTGCTCCATCGAGCGCTCGTAGGAGTGAAACGCGGTGTGGAAGCCGAGCACCATGTCGCGTTCCTCGATCGCCCGGTAGACCTTGGCGTACACGCGGTCGTGAACGGGCCGGTAGCGCACGCTCGTGACCATGAAACCGACGACCCCCGGCACGTCCGCGTAGCGCTCGACGATCTCGACGCTCGCCTCGGGATCGTTGAACGGCAGGTACAGCAGGGTGATGATGCGCGGCTCGCGGGCCAGTATGCGCTCGGTGATCCAGCGGGCATACGCCCGCGCCAGCGGCGCCTCCAGCTCGCTGTGCGGATTGGTCCCGAAATGCAGCAGCTCCGTTGGAAACAGCAGCGTGTAGTCGGTGCCGAGCATGTCCATCGTCCGCCGGATGGAGGCCACCTCGCGCTCCGACCCCGCTCCGGCCAGCTCCTCGTTGAGCACGCGCTGGACCGCGATCCTTCCGCTCACGTCTTGGATGACGGCGTTCTGCACGCTCGCGGGAAGCCAAGCGCGGTCCCGGCCGCCGGCCAGGAAGAAGTCGCGCACGACTTCGTTGTCGAAGAACTCGAGCACCTCGCCCCACGCGTTGTGCTCGTTCTGATGGAAGTCGCTGTCGACGACCAGGTAATCGTCGAGCCCCCGCGCCTTGGCTTCGATAGCCGCGTTCTCGAGCAGATCGGTCTGGGTGAGCGGCTCTTGAGTGGGAAGAGCCATATCAGCCTCCCTCATCGGGTGACATACACGTCTCCATCACGGGTGGTGACCTCATACGCGCGCAGGCGGAAGCGGGAGTCGGCCACGCACTTGCCGGTCGTCAGATCGAACTCAAAACCGTGCCAAGGACAGACCAGGTTAGCCGTGGAGTCCACGTAGCGTTCCTCGACCAGCGTGCCGTCGGAGTCGACGACACCCTCGACCTGGGCGAGCACCACTCCGCGGCAGACCGGACCGCCCTGGTGGGGGCAGCGCGATTCGTACGCATACAGCTCGCCGCCGATCTCGAAGATGCCGACTTCGCGGCCCTCGATGCTGACGAGCCGCCGTCCCGAGCCTGAGCGAAGCTCGC
>Ga0209574_10000356_pt1 | contig 11893 bp, 13 predicted proteins | sample AgamicMgMarz_FD_187168 | JGI IMG/M metagenome (GOLD analysis project Ga0209574, IMG submission 187168) | Agave microbial communities from Guanajuato, Mexico - Mg.Ma.rz (SPAdes) (version 2) | ecosystem: Host-associated > Plants > Phyllosphere > Phylloplane/Leaf | place: Guanajuato, Mexico... | reverse complement strand
AAATCATGTATAATATAATATGTCTGGTGGCGATAGCGAAGAGGTCACACCCGTTCCCATACCGAACACGGAAGTTAAGCTCTTTAGCGCCAATGGTAGTTGGGACTTTGTCCCTGTGAGAGTAGGACGTTGCCAGGCACTTGAAAAAAGACTAGCTAAAATAGCTAGTCTTTTTTTGTATGTTCATTTAAGTAACAAGACATTAAGTAAGGAATCTTTTGAGCCGTAACTTCAAGGAACCTCAAGATAAATGGATAATCTTTCGAAGAGTATGTATGCAATAATTCATACCACCACTCTGTTTCATAACGTGAAATCATACTTAAATTATAAAGTAATAAGTAATGTGCCAACATCTCAGGGAAATATAAACAGCTATCTTTTTCCAAAGGTGCATGTAGCGTGTTATTTTGGAAATTGTACATAAAAGGTGAACAATTATATAAACAGCTTGAAGGATCAAGAATACATACCTGATCTTCTGACAGAGACAATGATAGGCGGGAACGCTCTTTTAAAAAAGAGTAGAGCCTTTCGTGATTCATATGATAACACCGTGTAACTTGTTCAGGAATAGACAAAGAGGTAGCTGGAAGCGATCCAATAGTTGTTAAATGAGAAAATGACCTAGTACCCAAATTTAAAAATAATGTATCTAATTCCGGTACGCACGACAACAGATAATTCATTGTATATTTACTACCTTCCAGTTGTTTCACATGAAACAATTCTTCTCCTACTTGTGAAAACAAACCGCTTTTTTGGATCTTAACTTCATCATCTAAAAAATCATAACTTTGTTTTTTTCTTTTTCGTGTTGATACTCCATGTGCTAACACCGCCGTATTTTCTGGATATACTGGGTTTTGCGTTAACAAACAGGCTTTTAACAGCTGTGACATTCCATAAAATAATAAAACTGGTTGAACTGATACAGGAGATTGTGCCGCAACTTGATAATAATTTTTACTGTGTTCCAAATAATAAATAAATGGGTAACTGTTTTTAAAGCTATGTTGCTCTGCATCGCTATAATTCAATTTTTGATAGCGCTTTTTTAAAAAGTCTTGTACAAAAGGAACGGAAAAAAATAAATTGTAGGACGTCCAAACATCATTAAATTTATGCAACTAAATCACCTTTTCTTTTTATTAGAATTATCTGATATCTAGTGAAGTTATTGACAGGTACATATCTGCTTGTTAATCTACTAATAATATTCTGTCGTTTAAAGGAGGATTCTATAATGTGGGAAAGCAAATTTTCTAAAGAAGGCTTAACATTTGATGACGTTTTACTGGTGCCAGCAAAATCTGAGGTACTACCTAAAGACGTTGATATGAGTGTTGAACTAACAAAAACATTAAAATTAAAGGTACCGTTCATCAGTGCAGGAATGGATACAGTTACAGAAGCTGAAATGGCTATTGCGATGGCTAGACAAGGTGGTTTAGGTATCATTCACAAAAACATGTCGATTGAACAGCAAGCAGAACAAGTTGATAAAGTAAAACGCTCTGAAAGTGGTGTTATCACGGATCCTTTCTTTTTAACTCCTGAAAACCAAGTATTTGCTGCTGAACATTTAATGGGCAAATATCGTATCTCAGGTGTGCCGATTGTCAACAACGAAGAAGAACAAAAACTAGTTGGAATCCTTACAAACCGCGACTTGCGTTTTATCCAAGATTATTCAATGCAAATTGCTGATGTAATGACAAAAGAAGAATTAGTTACTGCTCCAGTAGGAACGACTTTAGAAGAAGCAGAGAAAATTCTACAGCAATACAAAATTGAAAAGTTACCTCTTGTAGATGACAATGGCGTATTAAAAGGTCTTATCACAATTAAAGACATTGAAAAAGTAATTGAGTTTCCAAATGCAGCTAAAGATCAACAAGGTCGATTATTAGTTGGAGCAGCTGTTGGCGTAACAGCTGATTCAAACGTTCGTATCGAAAAATTAGTACAAGCTGGCGTTGATGTTATCGTTATTGATACAGCGCATGGACATTCACAAGGCGTTTTAGATACGGTACGCAGCATTCGCGAGGCATATCCAGAGTTAAATATTATTGCTGGGAACGTAGCAACTGCTGAAGGTACAAAAGCATTAATTGAAGCGGGAGCAAACGTAGTAAAAGTAGGAATTGGACCTGGTTCAATTTGTACAACTCGTGTTGTAGCTGGTGTAGGCGTTCCACAAATTACAGCAGTATATGACTGTGCAACTGAAGCTCGTAAGCACGGTGTAGCTATTATCGCAGATGGCGGTATTAAATACTCTGGAGATATCGTAAAAGCACTTGCAGCTGGTGGACATACAGTAATGCTAGGAAGCCTTCTAGCGGGAACGACCGAAAGTCCTGGAGAAACAGAAATCTACCAAGGTAGACGCTTTAAAGTGTACCGTGGAATGGGCTCTGTAGGAGCTATGGAAAAAGGAAGTAAAGATCGATACTTCCAAGAAGATAATAAAAAATTAGTTCCAGAAGGTATCGAAGGCCGTTTGCCTTACAAAGGACCTGTAGCAGATACTTTATATCAAATGATTGGCGGTTTACGCGCAGGAATGGGTTACTGTGGTTCAGCTAACTTAGAAGCGTTACGTGAACAGGCACAATTCATTCGTATGACTGGAGCAGGTTTAAGAGAAAGTCACCCACATGATGTACAAATCACAAAAGAATCTCCTAACTATTCTATGAGATAATCATGAATGTTTAAAAAACACGTTTCCCTATTAGGGAAACGTGTTTTTTATGTCATTGATCACGAATGTAACAGTACTTCTTTATCTATTTTTTTAAATTTTAGTATGATAAAATTACATTTATGTGAGTTTACGTTTGGAGGGTATAGAGTGAGAAACGCAGTACAGAAACAATTAATTTGTGTCATTGCTGTTATGTTAATGGCCAGCGTATTTTTTGTCTCTACACAAGCATCAGCTGCTCCTAAAACAGATGATATTGGCGTTGAAGCAGATGCAGCGATCTTAGTAGAGGCAAGTACGGGGAAAGTATTATACGGGAAAAATACGGATGCTTTATTAGGTATTGCAAGCATGACAAAAATGATGACGGAATACCTAGTATTAGAATCCATAAAAGATAAGAAATTATCTTGGGATCAACGTGTGCCAGTTAGTAAATATGCAGCTAAAATTTCTCAGGATTATGGATTATCAAATGTACCGTTAATTGAAAACCAAAAATACACGGTGAAAGAATTATATGATGCCATGGCTATTTACTCAGCTAATGGAGCTGCAATTGCTTTAGCTGAAGCTGTCAGCGATTCTGAAGAAAACTTTATTAAGTTAATGAACGAAACGGCAAAAAAATTAAATATGGGTGAATCAAAATTTGTCAATTCTACAGGTCTTTCTAATTCTTTGCTAAAAGGAATGTATCCAAAAGGAACGAAGGAAGAAGATGAGAACCTTCTATCGGCTCGGGCAGTTGCTACCCTTGCTTATCACTTAATTCATGATTATCCAGAATCTTTGGAAGTAGCTAAAACTCCTTCTAAGATGTTTAGACAAGGGCAACAAGGCGAAACAAAAATGAACAATTGGAATAAGATGCTCCCAGGTTTTTCAGCTGCCTACAGCGGTGTAGACGGCTTAAAAACTGGTCATACAGATTTTGCAGGTCAATGTTTCACTGGAACTGCAGAGCGTAACGGGGTAAGATACATAACAGTTGTAATGAATGCTAAGGAAAACGGCAAGTCTACGGAAGCTGCTCGTTTTTCCCAAACGAAAAAGATATTGGATTATGCTTTTAGTCATTTTCAGTTAAAAGAAGTAGTGCCTGCTAACGGCGAGATTAAAGGGCATGAAACAATTGATGTTGCTAAAGGAAAATCAAAAGAAGCTTCCGTTTCTCCAAAGAATTCGGTAAAGATTATTACCGAAAAAGGTCAAAAAGATCATACTAAAATCAACTTTAAGTTAAACGATAAAGTTATGAACGATCAAAAAGTTGTTGCTCCTATTAAAAAAGGAGAAACAGTTGCTTATGTGAGTGCAACAAACAGCAATCTCAAAGATTTAGGCTATGTAGGAGGTCAAACTACAGATAGCATGACGCCGGTTGTGACAAACGAATCTGTTGAAAAGGCTGGATGGTTCTCTCTCGCTATCCGCAGTATTGGTAACTTCTTCAGCGATATTTGGATGAATGCTGCAAATACAGTGAATAACTGGTTTTAATGATAACTCAAGAGAAAGAAGAGATACTACAAGAGAGTATCTCTTCTTTTTATTTTTAGATTTGTTTGTATATAATCTATAAATTAGATAGGAATTTTCCGAAAAATGCGGTAGAATAGACACTAAGTTTTGAATTTTGTATATACACTAAAAATTATTGTGAAACACTTGATACAGGAGGAAGACAAACATGAATAACATTACAGGTACTGATCGTGTAAAACGAGGAATGGCGGAAATGCAAAAAGGTGGCGTTATCATGGACGTGATCAATGCAGAGCAAGCAAAAATTGCAGAAGCAGCAGGTGCTGTTGCCGTTATGGCATTAGAGCGTGTTCCAGCTGATATCCGTGCAGCAGGCGGCGTGTCTCGTATGGCAGACCCAACAATTGTTGAAGAAGTGATGAATGCTGTGTCCATTCCAGTTATGGCAAAAGCTCGTATTGGCCATATTGTTGAAGCACGCGTGCTAGAAGCGATGGGTGTAGACTACATCGATGAAAGTGAAGTGTTGACTCCAGCTGATGAGGAGTTTCATTTAAATAAAAATACATTTACGGTTCCATTTGTGTGCGGTTGCCGTGATCTTGGCGAAGCATCTCGTCGTATTGCTGAAGGAGCTGCAATGCTTCGTACAAAGGGCGAACCAGGGACAGGAAACATCGTGGAAGCAGTGCGTCATATGCGTCAAGTAAACGCTCAAGTACGTAAAGTTGTGGGCATGGACGAAGATGAGTTAATGACAGAAGCTAAACTATTAGGCGCACCTTATGAGTTATTACTGCAAATTAAACGTGAAGGTCGTTTACCAGTTGTAAACTTTGCAGCAGGCGGTGTAGCAACACCAGCAGATGCAGCGTTAATGATGCAGCTTGGAGCAGACGGCGTGTTCGTTGGATCAGGAATCTTCAAATCAGACAACCCTGAAAAGTTTGCACGTGCAATCGTGGAAGCAACAACACATTATCAAGACTATGAACTCATTGCAAACTTATCAAAAGGGTTAGGAAGTGCAATGAAAGGGATTGAAATTTCATCATTATTACCAGAAAACCGCATGCAAGAGCGTGGATGGTAATTTAAAGGGAGTTTTGACAAAATGGTAAAAGTAGGCGTGTTAGGGTTACAAGGTGCCTTTCGCGAGCATGCACAAGCATTAGAAGCAGCAGGCGCCGAAGCCATTATCATTAAAAAAGTTGAACAGCTAGACGAAGTAGATGGTTTAATCCTACCGGGCGGCGAAAGCACAGCAATGCGTCGTCTGATCGACAAGTATGATTTTATGGAACCTCTTCGCCAGTTTGCACAAGCAGGTAAACCGGTGTTTGGTACGTGTGCGGGTTTAATTTTACTCGCAGGACAAGTCGCTGACCGTGAAGAGCCTCATTTAGGTGTTATGGATATTACGGTAGCTCGAAACTCGTTTGGACGTCAACGGGATAGCTTTGAAGCTGCTCTAAATATTAAAGATATCGGTGAAGATTTTATAGGCGTATTTATCCGTGCTCCGCATATTGTAGAAGTAGGAGAAAACGTTGAAGTCTTAGCAATGCATAATGATCGAATTGTGGCAGCAAGACAAGGTCAATTCTTGGGATGTTCGTTTCATCCGGAATTAACAGATGATGCTCGCATGGCTCAGTATTTTGTAGCAATGGTTGAAGAAGCTTCAAAAAAACCTGTATAAATGAATTGCATCTTGTAAAGACTTGTAGTACATTATGATTAATAAAAATGATATTGGTATAAAGCGTTGATAGGAAATAGTAATAAGATTTTTGATTTCAAGAGAGTCGATGGCTGGTGTGAATCGATAATCAATTCTTATGAATCCGTCCTGGAGCAAGCTGTCGAAAAAGTAGTAGGCAGTTTCGGTTCATCCGTTATCTGGTTTAAGAGGAAGGCTTATTTTAGCTTTCAATTAGGGTGGCAACGCGGGTAAACTCTCGTCCCTTTCATGGGGATGAGAGTTTTTATTTTGCCCTTTTATACTGAAGGAGGTACTAAGTATGTTAGATTTAAAATTTTTACGTGCTAATTTTAATGAAGTAAAAGAAAAGCTCAAGTTTCGTGGTGAGGACTTAACGGACTTAGGTCGCTTCGAAGAGTTAGATGCAAAACGCCGTGAGCTAATTGCTCAAACAGAAGAGTTAAAAAGCAAGCGAAATGAAGTATCACAGCAAATTGCACAATTGAAGCGTGAAAAACAAGATGCGGATCATTTAATCGTTGAAATGCGTGAAGTAGGAGACCGCGTAAAGCAATTGGATGAAGAGCTTCGCAGCGTTGAAGAAGAATTAGAACTATTGCTGCTTTCAATTCCTAACGTTCCACATGAAAGTACGCCTGTAGGTGAAACTGAAGATGATAACGTAGAAGTTCGCAAATGGGGAGAAATTAAACAATTTGATTTTGAACCAAAACCGCATTGGGATTTAGGAACAGATTTAAATATTTTAGATTTTGAAAGAGCTTCGAAAGTAACGGGAAGCCGCTTTGTATTTTATAAAGGGTTAGGTGCAAGATTAGAACGCGCTCTTATTAACTTTATGATGGATTTACATATGGATGAGCATGGTTATGAAGAAATTCTTCCTCCATATATGGTAAATCGTACAAGCATGACAGGAACAGGGCAGCTTCCTAAATTTGAAGAAGATGCATTCAAGATTAAAGAAGAAGATTATTTCTTAATTCCTACAGCTGAAGTACCAGTTACAAATTTACACCGTGATGAAATCTTAAGCGGAGATCAGCTTCCAATTGCTTATACAGCGTATAGTGCTTGCTTCCGCTCAGAAGCAGGCTCTGCAGGAAGAGATACACGTGGTCTTATTCGTCAGCATCAGTTTAATAAAGTGGAACTTGTTCGCTTTGTTAAGCCAGAAGATTCTTATGATGAATTAGAAAAATTAACGGGCCATGCTGAAAAGGTTCTTCAACTATTAGGTTTACCGTATCGAGTTCTAAGCATGTGTACAGCTGACCTAGGTTTCACAGCAGCCAAAAAGTATGATATTGAAGTTTGGATTCCAAGTTATGAAACGTATCGTGAAATTTCTTCTTGTTCAAACTTTGAAAGCTTCCAAGCTCGTCGTGCTAATATTCGCTTCCGCCGTGATACAAAAGCAAAACCAGAGCATGTTCATACACTAAACGGTTCTGGCTTAGCGATTGGCCGTACGGTAGCTGCAATTTTAGAAAACTACCAGCAGGAAGATGGATCAATTCAAATTCCAGAAGTGCTGCGTCCATATATGGGAAATAAGGAATTTATTTCTAAATAAAAGTAGAAGATGTTCATTAAGAATTAATTCTTAATGAACATCTTCTTAAAAAAATCAATAAAAGAGTTGACTTCATTATTTGTATATGATAAATTAATACTTGTCGATACGGAGGAATACCCAAGTCCGGCTGAAGGGATCGGTCTTGAAAACCGACAGGGGTGTTAAAGCCCGCGGGGGTTCGAATCCCTCTTCCTCCGCCATATTTGACTTATAATGCAATTAACATAGCGCGATAAATTGGAGATTGGAAAACCGTTACTTATAAGTAACGGTTTTTTATTTGTTAAAAATGCCGCTTTATCTATTAAAGCGGCATTTTTTTATAGATGACGACGTTTTAGCTTTTCATTATGTTGTAAAAAGCGAGCCACTTTTTCAACAATTGATTCAATTGAATCAGGATCCTTGATAAGGTCGTATTCTCTAATATCTAAACGAAGAATAGGGCAAGCCGTAAAGTTATTAATCCAGTCTTCGTATCGGGCGTGCATCTCTTTCCAATAATCAAGAGGCGTTTGTTGTTCCATTGGTCGCCCTCTTTCTTGAATGCGATCTACAATATCTTCGAAGCTGCCTTCCAAATAAATGAGCAGATCCGGATGAGGAAAATATGGAGTCATAACCATTGCATCGAACAAGCTTGTATATGTTTCATAGTCTACTTTAGACATCGTTCCTTTTTCAAAATGCATCTTAGCAAAGATACCGGTATCTTCGTAAATGGATCTGTCTTGGATGAAGCCGCCGCCATACTCGAAAATTTTCTTTTGTTCTTTAAAGCGTTCTGCTAGAAAGTATACTTGTAGGTGAAAGCTCCAACGTTCAAAATCCCCATAAAATTTGTCCAGGTAAGGGTTGGAATCTACTTTTTCAAACGATGTGCGAAATTGGAGAGCATCAGCCAATGATTGAGTCATTGTAGATTTCCCAACTCCAACTGTACCCGCTATCGTCAACACAGCATCATTAGGAATGTTGTATTTCGATCGTAAGTTTACCATTACATACTCCTTTTTAACATACTCTCTTGAACCTCTGATAAGATTCTATTTAAGTGTTGTTTATTTTGTACAAAATCTATTTCATCACCGTCATAACGTAAAATGGTTACATCAGGGTTATTTTGTTCAAACGCCGTCATAGCTTTTTCATAATCATCACTTAGCCTCGCAAGGTAGTGAGGATCGATGTTTCGTTCAATTTCTCTTCCGCGCATTTTAATACGCTTTAACAAGGTATCTAAACTGGCATTTAAATAAATAATAATGTTTGGAGCTGGCATATCAGCCGTTAAGATGTGGAAGATTTGTACATATTTTTTATACTGTTCATCTCTTAACGTTTGCTCAGCAAAAATCATATTTTTCATAATATGATAATCTGCTACAACAGGTTTTTTATAAGATAAGAACCCTTTTTGAATATCCTCCAACTGCTTATATCGATTACATAGAAAAAACATTTCGGTTTGAAAACTCCACTCGTTGATATTTTCATAAAATTTCCCGAGAAATGGATTTTCATCTACGATTTCTTTTAAAATTTCGAATTGAAATGCTTGTGCAATCTCTTTAGCTAGAGAGGTTTTTCCGACACCGATGGGTCCTTCTACTGAAATAAAAGGTGTGCCTTGCATTCATTTGCCTCCTTCATGACCACTCGTTCAAAAAAAACAGACAAAAAATATTTTAACATAGAGAAGGAGAATAAGGGGAAAAGAAATTTCTTTCAGTAAGAAGAATAACAAAAAGCCTACTGTTAACAGTAAGCTTTCCCTATTTATGGCTGTGTCACTCTTTTTGTAATTTTGAAGTTGTCTTCAATCAAGAGCCAGTTTTGCGGGAAATCCAAGCCTAGTTTCCAGTAGGCCATTCCTCTAAGTTTTAATTCTTTTATTAAATCAAACTTGGCCTGAATAGACCTAGCGTCTTCAAACCATACTTCGTGGGTGCGCTGCTGTTCATCTTTATACCGGAAGAAAGGAGCTTGTGCTTTATTGTCGTATTGAATAGCTACTTTATAGCGAGCTGCCAACTCAATAGCTCGTTGAGGACTAATGGCTTTGGCATATTCTCCTCCTGGTTTGTAAGGAAGTGTCCAATCGTAACCGTATAGGTTTTGACCCATGATAATTTTTGAACTAGGTATTTCAGATACTGCATATTCTAAAACATCACGTACGGGACCAATAGGAGAGACGGCCATAGGAGGCCCACCGCTATATCCCCATTCATATGTCATCGGAACAACGAAGTTAGCAATCTCTCCAATGGCTTTATAATCATGTGCTTCATACCATTTGCCTTTTTGATTTCGACTTGTCTTCGGAGCTAAAGCGACAGACATAAGAAGTTGCTCATCTTGAAGACGCTTTTTTGCTTTCTGTAAAAATGCAATATAGGCTTCTTTATCTGCCGGACGCAAAAATTCGAAGTCAAAATGAATGTCTCTGAAATTTTGTTCTTTCGCTGTTTTTACAATATTATTTAAGAGCGTATCTTGAACATCTTTATTATTTAAAATTGCTCGGCCGACTTCGTCACTGAATGCACCGTTTTCAATATTAGCCAATACCATTAAGAAAATGACGTCATTTTCTTTAGCAATAGAACCTAAATTGTTAAGTGGAGGTGCCTTTAGAGAACCGTCTTTTTGCACTTCGAAGTTCGCTGGCCCGAGATAAGTAAGGTATTTTGCATTTTGATTAATCATTTTCTCTGTTTGAGGAGTGATTTTTCGATTGCTTGTTTCAACATACCCTAAAAACTCACCGTTTCTTTTGTTTGGGGAAGGGGGAATTAAGATGCGGCGGCCAGGTGTTAAGGGTGCTGTAACTGAAACATTGTTCGCATTGGCGATAGCCTGATAGCTAACGCCTAATTTTCTTCCTATCTTCCATATAGTGTCCCCAGCTTTTACTGTGTAGTAAGTACCGTTGATTGGAATAACCATAGATTGCCCGATGACGAGTTGATTTGGATTAGGTAATTCATTTGCTCTTATAATTTTCCCTGCGTCAATGCGGAACTGTTTTGCAATACTATATATACTGTCACCTGCTTTAACAGTGTAAATTTGCATAATAAAAAGCCTCCATTTCATATGACTTACTTCCATCATATGAGAAGGCTTTTTACTTAATTCATCAACTCGGTATGTTTGCAAATACGAGCATTTAATACGTTATGCATCATTCTCAAAGCAAAGGTATTGTCTTCATCTGCGTTTGAAGCAATACAATCTTCAGGCACAATTAAGTTATACTCACGCATATAAGCATCGTTGGCTGAAAAAAGCACGCATATATTTCCCGCAATTCCTGTTAAAATAAGTGTATGCACATCGAGCTGTGATAGCAAAATATTTAAAGCTGTCCCATAGAAGATAGAATGCTTTGGTTTAATTAAAAAGTAATCAGCGTTTTGTGGTGAAATGTGATGTAGAATGGGTGAGCTTATCTCATTTGTGCAGTGTGTTAAAATGGTTTCTAAGTTTGCTTGCCATAGCTTATAGTGGTCATTGACATAAATGATAGGGATATGTTGAGACGAGGCATATTGTTTTAATTTGGAAATGTTTTGAGCAATTGTTAAAGATTTTTCAGCAAGTATTTTGCCGTTTTTAAATTGAAAATCGTTTAGCATATCAATAATAATTAAAGCAGTTTTAGCGTTCTTCACATAAGGTCTCTCCTTTTCCTGATGTACATAGTAAATAGTTTGACTCAGAAAAAATATAATATGTAAGGTTGGATAAAAAGTGTTAAATGATGAAAAGTATATGAGGTTGGCAATTGATGAAGCATTAAAAGCTAAAGATAAATTAGAGGTTCCCATTGGAGCAGTTATTGTTCAAAATGATGAGGTAATTGCTTCAGCTTATAACTTACGAGAAACAGAACAGCGATCAGTTGCTCATGCGGAACTTTTAGCGATTGATGAAGCATGTAAGAAACTAGGAACATGGAGATTGGAAGACGCTACGTTATATGTCACCTTAGAACCATGTCCGATGTGTGCAGGTGCTATTGTATTATCAAGAGTAAAAAGAGTTGTGTTTGGCGCTTATGATCCTAAAGGTGGCTGTGCGGGAACATTGTTAAACTTATTAGAGTTTGAAAAGTTTAATCATCAAGCAGAAGTAGTAGGAGGTATGCTAGAAGAAGAATGCGGGAGCCTCTTAACGACCTTTTTTCGTGAGTTGCGTCAAAGAAAAAAGGCTGGAAAATAGCGCTGAAAAAGTAAGTTTTCTATAGCAGTTGCATTTTTGAATGAAAAGACGTATACTTGTAAATGCATCAACTTGATGCCCAAACTATTGGTTTCAACTTTGCCGTGCTAAGCGGGGAGGTAGCGGTGCCCTGTACTCGCAATCCGCTCTAGCG
>Ga0209574_10000352_pt1 | contig 11928 bp, 6 predicted proteins | sample AgamicMgMarz_FD_187168 | JGI IMG/M metagenome (GOLD analysis project Ga0209574, IMG submission 187168) | Agave microbial communities from Guanajuato, Mexico - Mg.Ma.rz (SPAdes) (version 2) | ecosystem: Host-associated > Plants > Phyllosphere > Phylloplane/Leaf | place: Guanajuato, Mexico... | reverse complement strand
CGCGGTTATACCTGGAGCGAGCGTGCGCGTCATCAATACCGAAACGGGAGTGGTGAGGGAAGCGACGACTAACGCCGAAGGTTTCTATCGCATCACCAATCTGCTGCCCGGAGAGCGCTATTCCATCGAAGCGATTTCCCCCGGATTTTCGCTCACCATCGTCGAGCGCGTGCCCGTCCGCGCGTGGGTCGAGAATAATCTCGATTTTTATCTGGCCGTGGGCGGAGTCGGCGCGACGGTCACGGTGACTGCCGAGTCGCCTCTGTTACAGAGCACGCAGAGCGAGTTTTCAACTGCTTACAATCCGAACCAGGTGGCCCAGTTGCCCTTTAACGGAAGTATAGACAATTTGGCGCTGCTCACGCCGGGCTCATTCAGCGCAGAGTTCGGCGTCAACGTCATCACCAGAAGCGGAACCTCTAACAACTACCGGACGGATGGTCGGGTAGGTCGTCCTGCCAACGTGCTCGAAGAACAAATCTCCACGCCGCGTCTGCGGGAATATTTTCCCGAAACACTCGTCTGGCACCCTTTGCTTGAGACGGATGCGTCGGGTCGCGCACAGCTTGCCTTCAAGCTCGCGGACAACATCACGACATGGAAGATGTCTGTCATCGGCTCAACCTTTGACGGCGAGATAAGCATCGCAGAGCGCGAGATACAATCCTTCCAGCCCTTCTTTGTCGAGCACGACCCGCCGCGCATCCTGACCGAAGGCGACCAGATACAACTGCCCGTCGTGCTGCGCAACTACCTTGAAGAAGAGCAGGCCGTCCGAGTCGAGATGAAACCCGAATCCTGGTTTAGCTTGCTCGGCCCGGCAGAGTTGACGGAAAAAGTTGCAGCCGGAGATGCGACTCGCGCGGTCTTCGGTTTCCGCGCCGCAGCCTCCGTCAAAGACGGCAAGCAGCGCATTACCGCGACGGGCGCGGATGCAAACGATGCTATAGAGAAACCCGTCAGCGTTCACCCGGACGGCGAGGAAGTGACCGGAACTTTCAGCCACTTGATGGCAGAGATGGCGACGTTCGATGTCAACTTTCCGGGCGATGCTCTCAAGGGCTCGACTTCCGCCGAGCTAAAGATTTATCCGAGCCTCATGGCCCACATCATCGAAGGCATAGAAGGCATCATGCAGCGGCCATACGGCTGCGGCGAGCAGACAATCTCTTCGACCTATCCGAGCCTGCTCGCTCTCAAGGCATACACAGCGAGCGGCACTTCCTCTACAGTCTCCGCCAAGGCCGAACGCTTTCTGCGTGTCGGCTACGAACGCCTGCTCACTTACCGCGAGCCGGGCGGCGGCTTCTCTTACTGGGGACGCGGCGAAGCAAACCTCGCGCTCTCCGCTTACGCGCTGCGGTTTCTGAACGACGCGCGGGAATTTGCGCCCGTTGACGAGAGCGTCTTGAAGGAGACGCGCGAGTGGCTCATTAAACGGCAGGCCGCGGACGGCAGTTGGGACGCGCCGGATTACGGGGCAAGAAAAGGGACTGCGCGTGCGCAGCTGACGGCCTACATCGCGCGCGTGCTGGCCGTGAGCCGGCTTGACTCGAAACAGAATCAGACGGCGGCCTCACAGAATACGTTGGCCGACTCGCTCACTCGCGCGCTCAATTATTTGCAGCCGCAAGTCGAGCAACTGGACGAGCCGTACCTGATAGCCGCATATGCTCTGGCCGCGATGGATGCGAATGAGAAGCAGCGCGCGGCGCAGGCCATATCGCGTCTGCGCTCTCTGGCCCAACACGAGGGCGAGATGAGTTTCTGGTCATCCGAGACGGGGACGCCTTTTTACGGCTGGGGACTCGCGGGGCGCATTGAGACGACCGCGCTCGTAGTGCAAGCACTCACAAGATTCTACGCGCCCGCAACAAATGAATTGCCTGTGCGCGGATTGGGATACCTCCTAAGCAAGAAGGATCGCTACGGAGTCTGGTACTCGACGCAGGCGACAGTCAACGTGCATGACGCGCTCATCAAAGCGATGACTAACGGCCAGACCGCAGATTCACACGCGCAGGAAGACCGTGCGGAAATCTTTGTCAACGAAGAATCCGCCACGACCGTCACGCTCGCGCCCGCCGGACAGTTGAGCGGGCCAATCTTGGTTGACCTCTCGCCATACTTGGCGGCGGGCAATAACCGCGTCCAGATTCGCCGCGCAGCCGCGCGTGGGCCAGCCGCGCTACACATTGTCGAGACATACTACTTGCCCTGGCATTCTGCTGCGGCTTCGATTGCCAATCCGAGCGCGGCGAGTCGCACGCTGCGTCTCGCAGTGGGCTACGATAAAACGGAGACGGAGATTGGCGCGCAGGTGACTTGCAGGGTCGAAGCCGCGCGGACGAATCTGTCGGGCGGCTATGGCATGATGCTGGCGGAGATAGGCTTGCCGCCGGGAGCGGAAGTTGACCGCGCCTCGCTCGAAGAGGCGATGAAGGAATCGGGTTTGAGCCTCAGCCGTTACGACATTCTGCCGGATAAGTTGATAGTCTATCTCTGGCCGCAGACGGGCGGCACGCGCTTCGAGTTTAAGTTCCGCGCGCGCTACGGCATCACGGCGCAGACCGCGCCCTCTCAGCTTTATGATTACTATAACCCGGAGGCGAGAACAGTCATTGCGCCGACGAGATTTACGGTCAGATGAAAGCGGGAAGAAGGATGAAAGAAGTGCTACTTAACGTGAGTTCGGCATCAGCCAAAGACTGCTGAGAGTCGTAACCGTTGTGATTGGATGCCCGGCGCGGTAGATAACTCGCGCCGGGCATCCAGAAACATGAGCAGAAAGCGAAAACTTATTTCCCGATTTTCGCCTACCAAGCTAAGGAATCGTCGGAGGTTTCTGTTTCAATCAGCAGACAGTTATTTTGCTGCATATGATTATTCATCTCGTTGATGGTGAACTGACAAATTCTGAGAGCGCCGTAATTGGGGTAATTCGGGTCTGATGGCCCCATGATGCTGTTGTAGCAGTCGGGGTTGTTTGTCAGAATCGTCCCCCCCACGTGCTGTGCGCTGAAGAGGTGCGCTATTTCGTGAGCCGCAGCCCCGTAACGATAGTTACCATAACCCGATGCCGGAAAATTGCCGACGAGCATGGCATATGAAAAGTCAGGGAAATTACAAATCACCCCCACGTATGCCAGATTATAATGAACGACAGATTTTCCCGTGAACAGTATTGCGGCATTTCTTCCATCGAATGTTGCCGGTGGTCTGTTGGCGTTCCAGTAATCTTTAAACTTTTCAAGCACACATTCCGAGGTCGTGCAGGGCTGGTAAGGGTCTTGCACCAGCCAACCGCCTTGATACGGTATGTTAAAGGTTACGTCAACCGAGCTTTCATAAAGCCCTTCGACCACATTCAAAGTCTCATTGATGTTTGAGATTGCTTGGATGCGCGCGTACCAAGTAGCTTTACCGCCAAATATCTTGACGTACTCAAGATCGGCATCCGTGGTTAGATTTAGTATTCTATCGCCCGGCAGCATGCTTGGCATAAGACTTTGAAGCGAAGTTTCGCCGCCGCCGCTCTTGAAAAACTCGTTGCTGAACTTGGAATTTATCATTTGGATTCCGTCTTGAATCCGATTTGCGAGCGGGCAGAAGAGCTCTTTTTTATTGATGACATCTCGTGCCTCATAGATTATGAACTCGTCGCTGCCCGCCAACGCAGAGTATGTTCCGGCGGGCTCTATGTAATATTCATTGTTTCCTGTGATGATGACGCCTTCAACCTTTTTACCGTCAAGGGCGAGTCTGACAATCGAAGATTTATCGCCAATCACCTGACCCTTGAAGGTTGTATTCTCAGGTCTGGGAACTTCGACATCGCCGTCGGCGGTCTTAAAAACCAGTTTGTAATCCGCGCTTCTTAAATCATTTTCAACAATCGAAAGTGCGAGTTGCCGCCCGCCGACAGGCAGGGTCAGTCCTCTGCCACCTCTCGCGTTGGCGCGTTGTAGCTGGCTGTCCAGCCTGACTAAATTATACTTTTTGAACTTCGTGTTCAGGTCGCCGGTCAATCCGAGATTCTGCGCGTAGCTCGTGGCATTAAGAGCAATCACACAAGCCAGAATCAAAAAAATGTTTTTCGCCTTTTTCATCCTTCACCCCTCTTCAGATATATATTTTTAGCTGCTTTGATGGCTTCCTTAAATCTGCTTTTTTACATTTTTGAGAAAGCACTTTCGGAAAGAAGCATTTGTTTGCCGCCGGTCATGTTTACGCTCCTGCCGCCGTGTAGGTCTTCGGCAGAGAGGCACACACGTAAAGTGCCAACACGAGCCGTAACGCTCTCAAAGCTGTCATGATTTTTCCGTGCGATGTCAGTGAGAATATGCACGGCTTCGCTGTCGCTTCTGCGAACGGTTGCAGAGGATATACTAAGCGGTGGGTCTTTTCAAGGTCGAACACATGAAACATGAGTGATGTCTATCTTTCTATAGTCGCGTATCATCTTAAATAACCATTCGGATGCTCATTTCCGATAGCTTCAAGCGGCCTCATCCTTGCTAATCTCCGCGGCCACGATGCGATAACATTCGCATGCGGCCATGCTTAATCCCTTTTGATTGAGAATCGTAATCTTGCCCCTGCTGTAGCGAATGAGACCCCTTTTCTGAAGCTGACCGGCGGCGACCGTCACACCGCTGCGCGGCGCGCCGAGCATTTGAGAAATCAATTCATGTGTCAGGTAGAAAGTATCCGATTGCAAACAATCTCTGGTAATCAAGAGCCAACGGCAGAGCCTTTTTTCGACCGTGTGAAAGTAGTTGCAGACAGCCGATTGAGAAACCTGTAAGAGCAGGCCGTTCGTGTAGCGCAGGAGCACGTCTTGCAGGCGTCCCCCGCAATCAAACTCCTCGCGCAGAAGATTGGACTTGATTCTCAGGGCGCGTGCCGGAATCTGCACAATGATTTCATAAGGCGTGGTGAGCGCCCTCAAGATAACAGGAATGCCAATCGCTCCCTCGTTGCCGACCGTCGCCACTTCCATCGTCCTGCCGTCTTCCGTCACGGAAAGCAAAGAGATCATGCCGGTCAAAGGAAAGTATGTGTAGTTGATTATGTCGCCAGCATTGTAGAGGATTTTGTTGCGCGTCAGATAAACCAACTCCAGGCGAGAAAAGAATCGCTCATGCTCGCCCGGAGACAAAGCCGCCAAGAGCCTATTCCCGACCGGCTGAAAAATCTCTTTTGAAGCTGCTAAGGCTGACACACTGAGGTTCCTTGCTCATCGCGTTATGAAACATATTTTGGGACGAGCGGGAGAGTCTCCAGAACCGGGCTCATATATACACGTTGATGATTTCCGGCAGCGTATTAATTTTAGAATATTTCTACCCGCTCAGCCGTTTAAAATATGGCGAAACAGGCTCTTCTGTGGCGGAAATGGCTTCCCTTGAGTTTTCTCTACTCTTATTTCCGCTTATGTCTGATTCAGACAGACAGACACTGATGCTCATCAGTTAACATCCGGCCATCCGAAATCTCGGACGTTGCGAATATGCTTCGCAATGGTCATCGAAGTTGCTAGAGAGAAATTTAACTACTAACACGTCCCTCCCGGGTTAAATTTTCAAGCTTGGAACTTCATATTTTCACCAAACCAAGTTAGCGCAGAGGTGCTCTCTCTCCAGGTGAGCATCAAGCTGCAACGGCTCCAAAGTCTGTTACTTTGGCTCACTCCACCTGTGACTGTTGAATAGACTCCTGTTTCGAGCCTCAACCGCACGTGGAGTTGCTCACAGGGATTGATGTCTTTTCCAAAGTCAATCTCTGCATTGCGAAACACACGACTCGTCCCATTAATCAACAACCCCCTCGCCTCAAAGGAGAAATTGTCCATGAAATTTGTAAATTTATTAGGACGAAAGCGCTCGACGCTGGTGGTGCTGCTTCTCGCCTGCGTCGTGTTTGCAGGGTTTAGTCTCTGGCGCATCTCAGCTTCCCAGAGAAACGCAAACCTCTCTCACAACCTCTCCGACAATGAGGTTAGAGATGCCGCGCGGCTGCGTATGCAACGCGGCGTCGGAGACCAGGTGAGACTTGCCGTGGCCGGAGATTCCGAGGAGCGTGTCAAGGCTTCTGTGGATTCGGCTGCCAGGTTCATCTCGGAGCGCGCAGACCTGTTTATGAGTGATGAGACGAAGAACAGGTTAGTGCGCGCAGAGCAGGATGTGCTGAACGGCAACGGCCAACGCATCAGCATTGACCGCTTGACCGATACCTTGACTGCCATCGTGACGAATCGCGTGTCGGCTCTCAACGACAGGCAAATCATGCAGGCCGCAGATAGTTTCCGGCCAAACTCGCAAGGCCAGATTACGGCTCGCGCCAACGGCCAATGGGGCTACCTGACCAGAGAGCAGTTTATCGGCCAAGTCAAAGCGGGTCGCATGTGGAGCAGGCGCGGAGACGCGACGCTCAAAGTATCTTTGCGCTCGATGATTGACGAAGAGGTAAAGAGTCGCGTCAATGCTCTGGCTGCCAGCCTGCCGGAACAGTTCGGGAGCGTGACCAGAGAAGGCGCAACACCCGTGCAAGCTCTTTTAATCTCTTATTCGCTGGCCGCGGACGACCCGCTAGAGAGTTCTCAAAGTGATTTGAGGAATCGGATTGTGCAAAAGCGGATGATAGAAATGCAGGCTCGTCCGACCGGCCCGCAGAATCGTGATTCAGGAAAGGCTTACGGACTCAACGGATTCATCCATTCATCTCCGGTCAACCTGTTCTTTGACAGAGCAGCCATTGACCAACTCTTAACCGGCGCGGAAGGAGGCATTAAATAGCCATGAAAAAATTAATTGTGCTATCTCTCATGTGTCTCCTCGTCTCGATTGCGGGTTGCGGCGGCGGCGGAAACAATAATCCTCCACCACCACAATGCGTGGTGTGCGGCTTTCTTCCCCATGCGCGCGTCATCATCCGCTACAGCGATGGGTTGACGACGGAAGGCATGGCCGATGTCCTGGGTTGCGCGATTTATCTCAAACGCAACAACGATTGCGGCCAGGTCTTCCCGACCTTTAACCTGGGCGTGAACCTGACGGCTTCGCCTTCATCAATCAACCTCAACGCTCAGCCGTGGTCTGCAACCATCTATGGCCAGAGCATGAGCGCGGCCTACGGGATGCCGCAGGTCAAATACTTTGATGGCGATGGTTATCTGGTCGGCATCACAACTGCGACATGGGTTTCCGGCGACGGCACACAGATGACAGCGCCCGTGCCTGATCTCTCGCAGGCTTGGTCTGGCACTTACCAGCTTGTCGTGACCAACATGCAATCCAACGGACTCTACGCGGAGACGGTCGGCAGCGCCTGGGTCGATTGTTGGGGCAGAAACCGCCCGGATACGGACGGCGACGGAGTCTACGACGATATGGACTGCTACCCGTTTGACCCTTATCGTTGGGATTGCTATGAACCGCCGCCCGACGGGTGTGGTCAACAATACCCGTATGGGCCACAGATGCCCTGTTACCAGTATTAAGCTGTTGCGCGGATGGGTCGTCTGATGAAGCAGCAAGAGTTTTAAGGACGCCCTGAAGCATTGGCGCACAGGCTTTCGCCCGCGAAAGTCTGTGCGCCCTTCTCATTTTATAGAGCGGCGAGAGCGGCGCATATGCTTGCATGACAATGAAAAGCTTCTGCCGCCTGATTCCGGTTACGAAGCCTGGACGGAATTCATGTGGCCTGTCGTTGAAAAATTGATTGCTGAAAATCAGAGGCCATAATATTCGACGGTTGCGGCGCAAAGATTATCTTAAGTGCCATCGCTCAGCGACCCTTGCCTGCGAGTCTGTCAATGAGGGAAATTAGATGCTCCGGCGAGGTGAGCCCTTCGGCGTCCGTCCATGTCTCTGTGCTGTCATTGCCGATAAAGATGAATGAGGCATGGACTTCTTTAGGGCCTGGCTTGTTGCCTGTAAAATCCTCAATCATTTTTCTCATCTCCGCATTATTACTCGTAACCAGAGTCCAGCCGGGTTTGACCTGCTGTAAATTGGCCCACTCGCGTAGCCTGCGCGGGTCGTCTCGCTGAGGGTCAATGCTAATCGAAATCAGAAAAACATCCGTCCCCAGACGCGCGCCCAACCTGGCTTGCAGCCGTGAAAGAATCTCGCCTTGCATCGGGCAGACATAACCGCAGTTGGCGTAGAAGAAATTGAGGAGCACCACTTTATCTTTAATTAAATCGGTGTAGAGACGAACCTGCTGCCCGTCTTGATTAAATACCTTTGCATCTGGAATCAGCGCCCGCGTGTCTTTGACTTTAATTATCCTGCCCTGCGATGCAGTGGCCGTGACTGCTTGCGAGGACTGCCGGCGGTTTGCCTGCCCGCTCGCCTGTAAGAACATCGCCGTCACTATGATGAGCAAAGCGCAGGGATGCGGCTTTCCTGCAACCTCGCTCAATAATTTTTTGATGAAGAGTCGAAATAAAATCATTGAGCAGCCTCCGTGAATCAGCACAAGCAAATCTCTATCATCGTGTTTAGGCAAGAGAAGAGAGCGGGGAGTAAGGCGGTCAAATGAGCCGAACGCCTTACTCCCTGCTCAGCTTTCTAAAGGTTAAATGCCCTCACCATGAAAGCGGCCATCTCTTCGCGCGTGACCTGCCTTTCCGGGCAAAAATTCCCGTCGCCACATCCGCCGGTGATGCCGCGCCGTGCGAGTTCCTGTATGAAGGGAGCGGCCCAATAATTAACCGGCACGTCATTGAACGGGGGCTGGTTGACAGGAACCGGCGGGAGATTTTTCAGGCCGAGAGTTCTGATTAAAAAGACTGCCATCTCCGCGCGCGAGACTGGCTGTTCAGGACAAAACAGACCGTCGGCGGGGTCGCCGCATCCCGTAGTAATTTTTCGTCTGGCGATGTATTCAATAAAGGAGCGCGCCCAGTACGGAGAGGTCGAAGTGGAAATCGGCACGTCGTTAAATCTCTGCGTGAGCGGCTCGGGCGGAACGCTCTGTCCTGTCAGAATCCTTGTGAGAAAGACTGCCATCTCGGCACGCTTGACCGGAGACGCGGGACAGTACAGGCGCGGGCTCACAGAGCACCCGATTGTAATTTCGCGCGCGTAGATGGTGTTGATGCCGTTAATGAAACTGGGATTGCCCTGTTGATAATTCACATCACCGAAATCAGCCGCCTGATAGACCGTAAACTCGTACTTGTTAGAGTTGCCCTGCCCCGTCGGGCTGATGATGATCTTCCCCTTTCTCTGAGCAGCGTTCGGGGCTGTGTTGGGTGCCACGCGAAAGAGCACAGTTCCATTGCCGCTTCCGGTTGCGCCGGATGCGATAGTCACCCACGGGCTTGCGTCTGCATCCGGTTGTGCCGTCCAGCCAAGCCCGCTCGAATTAGTGATAGTGATGGAATCCGTCAAGACTCCTGTGCCTGAACTGGAGAAAGTCTTGCCCGCGCGGTCGAGCGAGAGATGGCCGACCCTGATGATTTTCGCTTCCGAAGGCGTATTGCGCCCGTGCTTAATCAGGAACATCATGTACGGCCCCGGCGGGCACACGTTGCCGTTGGCAGGGCCGCTGACGCTGATAGAGTCAGCGGAGGTCGCCACAGGCGTGCCGAGCACGACGCGCCGCTGGTCTTGATTGAAGGTATGCGTCACGGAGGGAAGGCGTATCAGGACGACTTCCCTGATGTCTGACGTGCTGACATCTCCGATGCCGATATTTATCGTCTGGCCGTAAGTGACTGTCTGCGGCGCGGAAGTGATGACGGGACGAACGGCTGGCGTTCCGTCCGCGTTGTAGAGATAAGGAGGCGAAAAGATTTCCACGTTCTTATGGCCGAACTTCCGGCACTGCGCGGGATTCATGCTTGGGTCTACATTCCTGCACGTAATGCCTCCGGCAATCTCGCCCTCCGCGGCTGGCAATCCGCCGCCGCCGACCAGCACGCGCCCGTCCGGCAGCAGCAGCGCGATAGAATGATAGACGCGCGGAATCTGGCTCGGAGTGGCTTTCATCTGCTGGAAGCTTCTGGAGTCCGGGTTCCACAAATCGGGCGTGTGCACGGCTCCGTTTGCGCAATTCAGATTATTAATGCCGGGACAACTCGTGCCGCCTGTCACCAGGACTTGTCCGTCAGGCAAGACCGTCGCCAGCGGAAACTGTCTGGCCCTGCTCATGGTTCCAGCCCCCATCCACTGCGGAGTTGAACCGTTGGTAAAATCAATATACTCGGCATTGGCGGATTGCGCGCCGCCGAGCGCTCCCGTGCTGCCGCCGAGCAAGAGCACTTTGCCCGGCGCGTACATGACGGACGACCCCTCGAAATGTTTTTCGGCGGGCGTGCTGACGACGGAATAAACGCCGAAGCCCGTTATGGGATGAGGCGCGTAAGGGTCAATCATGCGGCTCGTGTCAAAACTATCGGAACTTGGGCCGGGCTTGGCGATGAAGACTTTGCCCAGAGGCGTGAGAGAGAGATATGGATAGAGTCTGATTTGCGGGGAAGTGCCATCGGTTGTGAGCTTTCTGAGATTGCCCTGTAGGTCGCGAATCTCTATGTCCCTGTTAAGCTGTGCGCTGGGCAGTTGGCTCAGACCTGCGTTACTCCAGTAGGTTCCGGCCAGAATGAGCGTCTCGCCCGTTCCGAGTGTGACATTGAAAGGATACCACCTGCCCTGCTCCATTCCGGTCTGCTCTCTGTGCCACTCATTTCTCTGATAGTCAAAGATGTTGATAGCATCTTCTCCAAGACCTTCCCTGAATTCGGAGCCCGGCGGATATATCACTTCGGGCGTCGGCTCTGTGCCGGGAGGTGTCGGGTCAACCCTCTTGTGCCCGCCCGTCACCAGCAGCCGCCCGTCTGGCAGAAACGTGTGGCCCGAGCAAAATAGATTGGTCGTCTCGTTGACCTTTTTCGTCGTGTAGCCCGGATGCTCCAGATAAAGAGGGTCAGTCCAAAAGGTATTACTGATGCCCGTCACATCCAAACCGTCGCGGGACGGATTACCGGCATCGTTGGTTTTGTCGCGCCCCCAGTAAAGAAGTCGCCCGTCCGGCAAGACGCTGATGTGCACCGGCACGTCCATCGTGCTGTAGAGTGGCGACCAATCGCCTGAAAGACCGTTGTTGGAGGACTGCGCGCTCTTCGCGGCAGGCTCGCCCGCTTCGGCTGAACTCGCGCGAAGGGCCGGATTGCCTGACCAGACTAAAAAGAGCAACAGGCAACAGCAGATAAAAGTCGTGAACAGAATGGGGCGAACGTGTCTTCTCATGTTGATTTCTCCAGTGGGCTGCGTGCTTTAAGGGATTACCCGACGCCGGATTTTCGGCTGAAATTCTCCAATGTTCTTCATCAGCGGTCAGGTCATGCGGGTGCGCTGCAACGGCGAAATAGTAATTGCCATGCAACTCAAAAGTCTTGAGGGAATTCTTATAAAAAAATCATCGAATCTTGATTCGGAAGGACGGCTGAGATGAATGACGCGGAGCATCTAATCTACGAATTTGGCCCATACCATTTGCACGCGGACGAAGGACTCCTTCTTTGTCAGGGCAAGGTCGTGCCGCTCACCCCGAAAGTCTTCGACACGCTCATGGCGCTGGTGAAAAGAAGCGGTCACGTGCTGAGCAAAGACGAGTTGATGGAGACGCTCTGGCCTGACACCTTCACGGAAGAGAGCAGTCTGGCCCAGAACATTTTTCTTTTAAGAAAGGCGTTGGGCGAACGCGGCCCGAAGCATCAATACATCGAGACGGTTCCGAAGCGCGGTTATCGTTTCATCTCTGACGTGAAGATGTTGGAAACAGGCCACGCAGGTCTTGATGCGACACACGCGACCGCCATCAATGCTCTCAACAACAGTCAGGCGGGACTGGGCGTTAAGCTCAATACCTTAGCGGTGCTGCCGTTCCGCAACTTGAATCCTCAGAACGAAGATAGTT
>Ga0209574_10000348_pt1 | contig 11976 bp, 11 predicted proteins | sample AgamicMgMarz_FD_187168 | JGI IMG/M metagenome (GOLD analysis project Ga0209574, IMG submission 187168) | Agave microbial communities from Guanajuato, Mexico - Mg.Ma.rz (SPAdes) (version 2) | ecosystem: Host-associated > Plants > Phyllosphere > Phylloplane/Leaf | place: Guanajuato, Mexico... | reverse complement strand
GTTTCAATGCCCCGTGTCATAACAGTCGATAAGAATCCGGCCTATCCTGTGGCTATTGAAGAGTTGAAGAAAGAGAAAAAGATGCCCGTAGGCATCCAAATAAGGCGGATAAAATATCTAAATAACATCGTGGAACAAGATCACCGTTTTATTAAGAAGCGTGTTCGTTCGATGTTAGGGTTGAAATCATTTCGTACAGCCACTTACATACTGAATGGTATAGAAGTCATGCATATGCTGAAAAAGAAGCAAGTTTACCAAGAGGTGAAGTCTGCCCAAAGTAGAAAAGAATTCATCCATCAACTGTTTGGGTTAGCCTCATAACCTAGTAATTCAAGGGCACCTAACGCTTTATTTTTCTAGCGAATGTTTTTTGCACCACAACCCTTTTAGCTTTGACTCTTACGAGACCAAACAACTACAGGAATAAGTACTAGTGAAAGAATGGCTCCTGAAAGTGATAATACTGCATAGCTAGAATGAGCGACTACCATTCCTGATACTCCCCCCCCAGCTGCTCCTGACAGTGCAAATAAGACATCGACTGATCCTTGTGTTTTTGCGCGCACAGATGGATGTGTTGAATCTATAATGAGAGCTGTTCCACTTATTAAACCAAAGTTCCAGCCAAAACCTAGTAGTACTAACGCCAGGATAAGTAGGGGCATTGAACCTACCGGCGCAAAAGCTGCCACCAATCCAGAGGCTAGGAGTGTAACACCAGAAGCAACGGCCATAGTAGTACGGCCAAGCTTATCTACGAGTATACCTGTTAATGGAGAAGGAAGGTACATAGCTGCTATATGGAAGCCTATAACTATCCCTACCTCTTGCAAACCATGACCATGATGTCCCATATGAATGGGTGTCATGGTCATAATGGCTGCCATGACAAATTGAGTCAAAATCATAATTACAGCCCCTACCACAACACCTTTTTTGTTGATATTAGTACTCTTTAAATTTGTCTCTGCCTTTGTAGTATTCACATTTTTCTGAGCACTCGCAATAGCTGTAGATACAATCAAAGGATCTGGACGAAGAAAAAATAAGATCAATAATCCGGCAATTATGAAAGCAGCTCCTGACAAGATGAAAGGACCAGTCAAAGTTGGAACACCGATTGAATCCGCAAATTCTCCCATTGTATTGACCAAGTTAGGAGCAACTACAGCACCCAAGGTAGTGGAAACCATGGCCATACTTGCGGCAGTTGCCCTTTGTTTATGTGTTGCAAGATCCGTCCCTGCATATCGCGCTTGTAGATTAGACGCCGTACCAGCTCCATAAATAAGAAGGGAAAGGAATAAAAGTGCAATGTTGTTGGTTAAAGCTGCAATTATAACACCGATAGCACCTATCCCTCCTGCAAGGAACCCTCCTGCAAGTCCTGCTCTACGTCCAAAACGTTGTGAAGATCGGCCTATAAGTAGGGCGGCTCCTGCAGAACCTAAAGTAAATAGAGCCGTTGGAATCCCTGCTGCATTTTCCGTCCCCAGCATGTCTTGTGCAAGAAGTGCCCCTACTGTTACACCGGCTCCAAGTCCTGCTCCCCCAAAGATCTGTGAAAGAATCAAAATTCTTAATGTTTTTTTATAAAGATGTGTTTGTCTTTCTGGTGAATCAATATATTCTTGCAACCATATAGGCTGCTGTGTTGAGGTATTTGTATCTTTTGCTGTCATTGTCATAAACTCTACCTCCTAATAAATTATATTTGTAGCTTTTCATTTGTGTTATTCTGTATATTTAGGATTTTCGATACATTTAACTATATTCGCTATTAGAAGAAGCTCATAATTAAATTGTTGATAATTATGAGCTTCTTCTATTTCTTATTCTTAAATATGAACACGACAATATTTGTAGATATTCATATTAAAATGTGTAGGGTTCACCATCTTCTGGTACTAAGATATGACTTGAGAATCCTTTTTCCTTGCTAAAGTTTTTTAATTCTTCTCTAGATAGTGCCCAATGATTAACAGCTTCCATATGAACAGAAATAATCTTAGCATTAGGAGCCGCCTTGTGTACTTCATAGATGTCTTCTTTTCCCATAATGAGAGAACCATATTCTATAAATTGATTATCTCCGCCATTGACGACAATAATATCTGGTTCATGAGTATCTAATTCTTCCTGTACACCTTCATACCAGACTGTATCACCAGCTACGTATAATGTTTTTTCACTTGGATGTTTAAAGACGACACCACATACTTCCCCCATAAGCTTTAATAGTTCTTCTCCTCTTCCATGCTCACCTTTTGTTTTAACTAATTGGATGCCTTCAAAAACCGTGTCCTTTGTTAGTACTTCTACATTTTGGAACCCGGAATTTTGGACTTCTTTTGCCTCTTCTTCATTTTGAACAAACATTTTAACATCTTTTGGTAATAGTCTTTGCGCTTCCTCATCAAAATGGTCTAAATGCAAGTGAGTCACAATGACTGCATCAATTCCACTAATAATCTCGTCAACAGAGGTTTGTAAACTCACTATAGGGTTATATTGATCTTGTTTGATTGAACCAGGGAAAGGTGGGTACGTACCTTTCTCTGCCAACATAGGATCTATTAAGAACTTTTTGCCAGCATATTCGACTACGATTGTGGCATTTCGGATTTGTTTAATATTCATCTTGATTGCTCCTTTTCTTTAATCTACATATAGCTTATACTATGTCCAGTGCATGATTACATAGATAAAATCAAGTCTTTTACCCGTTTAACTTGATTTTTGAAAGGATTTGAAGAAATGTTAGATCATACGGACATGGGTATCTTGCGTGAGCTGTCTAAAAATAGTCGAATAACAATGAAAGAATTGGGTGAGAAAGTCCATTTAACTGGACAAGCAGCTGCAGCTAGAGTAGCTAAACTTGAGGATAATGGAATAATTGAACGTTATACAATTGAGGTTGATCAACCTCAATTAGGGTGTTTAATACATGCCTGGATTAATATCTATACAAAAAGCACCCATCATCAGCCTTATCTCTCCTTTATCGAAACTCAGGAGAATTATGTATTAAATAACTATAAAATTAGTGGAGATGGTTGTTATCTTCTTGAATGTAGATTTCCATCTAATGAAGTATTAGATCAATTTTTGACGGACTTAAATAAGCACGTAAACTATAAATTATCGATTGTCATTAATAAACTGTAAGAAACAGTTTTAGAAAAGGGCTTATATCTCCATATAAGTCCTTTTTAGTACCTAGAAATCACACTATGTTAACAAAGATACTTAATAATTTTTCTTTATTATTACATTGAAAAGGCGAAAAAATAGTGTAAAATTACACTATTAGTATAAATTATGATTTATTAAATCCTTTCTTTGGAGGTGTAATATAGTATGAAAGCTAATATGCTTATATTTGCTTTTCTATTTTTGGCTACTGCATTAGCAATATTCGGTCAAGATATTTCTTATTTTATGGATAAGAACATAATAAAGTTAAATCCAATCTACTACCTGACTGCTATAACATGCATAAGCATTTTTTTATATCTAATTACGATTGTATTGACTTACATACTCAACAAAAAAAATAAACTTAAAAAGAGTAATTTAGATGTGTATTGGCTTGTTATTTTAGGACTTAGTTTGTTTGTTTCTCTATGGTCATTAGTTGTTTTAGCTATGTGGTGGGGGTAATTTCATTACTACCAGTAACTTCCATTATGGTAACTATCGTTGTATATGCTGTTTACACTGAAAATAACTTAATTTGTGGTAATATTTCCTATAAAGGAGGTTGGGAAAATTGAAAACAATAGGCTTATTAGGTGGAATGAGTTGGGAATCATCAAGTGAGTACTACAGAATTATTAATCAAACAGTAAATAGAAAGTTAGGAGGACATCACTCTGCTAAAAGTGTGATGTATTCTGTAGACTTTGAAGAAATAAAAAAATTACAACATGATGATAGATGGGATGAAGCAACAGAATTAATGATTAAAGGAGCTCAATATATCGAAAAAGGTGGAGCCGACTTTTTAGTTATTTGTACAAATACTATGCATAAAATGGCAAGTGAGATCCAGAAAGATATTAGTATTCCCATCCTACATATTGCAGATGCTACAGCTAAGAGAATAAAAGATCAAGGGATTAGTAGAGTCGGATTGCTTGGAACAAAGTTTACGATGGAAGAGGATTTTTATAAAGGTCGACTTATAGCTAATCATAATCTTAATGTTAATATCCCCCGTGAAAAAGAGCGTCAAATTGTACATGATATTATTTACAAAGAATTATGCTTAGGGAAGATCGAGGCAGATTCCAAAAATGCATATCAAAAAATTATAAATGGTTTAATCAGTGATGGAATAGAAGGAGCTATATTAGGTTGTACTGAAATTTCTTTACTAATTAATCAGAATGATATCTCAATACCTATATTTGATACAACAGAAATACATGCACAAACAGCAGTAGACTGGGCGTTAGGGATGTCTTAAGAAAATAAACAGATATAAACCAGACTAAGTACCATATTCTCCAGAATCAAGCCTTCCTAGAACACGTTTTATGTTAACTAATGTAGCATATCATAGTCATCTTAAAAAACAGAAAACCAACCTCTGAGTCCTAAAGGTTGGTTTTCTCCTCTTGGAGAAGAGATTCGTGTTGGATTGCTGGATGCCTCACGGCGTCTTGAGTAGTTTGCTCAATTTACTGTTTGTTATTCTTCCATTACATTTTTAATCCAGCTTAAAATCACTTCTAAACCATCTTTGTTAAACAGATAAAAATAACGTTTGCCTTCTTTCACCAAATTAATAAGGTGATTTTTCTTTAATTCTTTGAGATGATAAGACAGTTTAGTATTTGAAATATTGATACCTTCTTCATTTAAAATCGTTAAAATATCCATTGGACAAAATCCATCCTTTGCCTCACATGTATCAGGTAAAAATTCTCTCCTTTCACGATCAAATTGTAGCATCTCAATAATTCTTATACGTATTGGATCTTGAAGTACTCTAAATGTATCGGTTACATGACTATTTTTTATCATAAACTTATTATAATCATTAGGTTATTGACATTTCAAATAAATTTGAATAATAATGATAATAATTCAAATTTATTTGAAATGAGGGGGTTTTCTGTATGAGATTCACACGACAAGAAATTATTAGCCTAGTAAGCATTTGTATCGGTAGTTTTTTAATTATTTTAGATACGAATATTGTAAATATCATCATTCCACCCTTACGACAACAACTCGATTTAACCATTTCACAAACTTCATGGATCGTGAATAGTTATGTCTTGGCGTTCGCTTCACTAATATTATACTTTGCTAGATTGAGTAAACGAATTGGAGCAAAAAATGCATTTATTGCAGGAATTAGCATTTTTATGGTAGGTTCATTATTTTGTGGTTTATCAGTAACTTATAACAATTTACTTATTTCTCGAATTCTTCAAGGAATTGGTGCAGCTTTGTTTGCTCCTGTTGCTACAACACTGCTATCTTCAACTGTGGTAGAACCGCGAAAACGTACCCTTGCATTCGGGATTTGGTCAGGTACATCAGGCATAGGTTTTGCATTTTCCCCTATGATTGGAGGATTTTTCAATGAATTATGGGGGTGGCGAAGCATTTTTTTTATCAATATACCTTTTACTTTGATTGTTATCGTAACAGCATTTACAGCTATTAAAGATATTAAAAAAGAAGATATTTCAATGTTTATAAAGGAGCAAATGACAGTAGTACTACTTATTTTTACGTTTGTATATATAACTCATGAATATAAAATGATGATCCAATTTCCATTTCTGTTTATGACAGGATTCCTAACATTACTGTTTTTGGGGCGGAACTATGGTAAAAGGTTTAAACAGAATCTTACTCAAGTTGTACAACGACAAATGTTTTCAAGATTAAATATTTCAAGTTTGATAAATGGTTTCACTTATAACTTTTCCATATATGGAATTATATATTTCATCTCCATTTACTACCAAGAAAATTTGCATCTATCATCCCTTGAAACAGGTATTAAATTTCTGCCATTAACATTATCTGCGATGTTGTTATCATCATTTTTATCACCCATATTAGTTAATAAGTTCGGGGAAACTTTAACACAAAAACTTTGTTTATTTGCAATTATAAGTGGAAGTATAATTTTATTCGTTTACTTTTCGATAACAAAAGTACCTCCTCTCATTCCAGCTAGCTTTATCCTTCTAGGTTTCTCTGGAGCAATTGCTCCTGTATTAATGAATGCAGCCTTCTTGGCAACTGATGAAATGTATCATAATGAAATATCCTCTTTAGTAAATCTTGCACGTCAAATGGGCAGTATTTTAGGTGTGATGATTGTTTCTATCATGTTAGATCTCCTTCCAAAGGAAATCGTTATACAGTATTTCATACTATGTACAATAATCATCTCTGCCCTAGCGTACGGCTACTTATCCTGGGCAAACACATTTTCGATTAAATCTTTCCGATATAGTAATAAAAAGGATAGTACCCCTCACCAGTAAAGATTTCTTTGCCAATTACTCATTAAAAATATTCATTAAATAAGTAATGCCTTAATTAATAGGCATTACTTATTTTTGTACCTAGAACGTTGATTATGTTAAGTAGATAAATACCAGGTTTGACTATAAGTTAATCAATAACTTGAATATGTATAAATAAATTATTTAAAACTTGATATCTTTCCTCTTTTAGAATAGAAAAAAGATGTCCGTAGACATCTAAATAACTTTTAATCCTACCATTTGTAAATTATAGGGCAGTTCCCTCACTAACTTTCTTTTCAGCTCTTGCATCATCATCGTACGTTCGGAAGTAATGTTCCAACTCCTCTAGCGTACGCCCCTTCGTTTCTGGCATATACCTCTTTACAAACATGATACCGCCTACTCCAAGAACGACAAAGATAAAAAAAGTTGTTGATAAACCAATGGTTGCAAGCATTATTGGGAAAACCAAACCGATGATAGAATTCGTCATCCATAAGAAAAATACACTTAACCCCATACCAAGACCTCTTAACCTTGATGGAAAAATCTCTGCAAGTATTAACCATGTTACTGGACCAATAAACCCCTGCATAAAAGCAAGAAATACAACTGTCAGAGCAAGTACAACAAAGGGAAGAGCTGCAGATCCTTTAAGTGTTAAGGAGAATATTGCAATAAGGAGAAGTGTTGTTGTAGTTCCACTTAATCCAATTAGTAACATTGGTCGACGACCAACCCTTCCAAGGAGCCAAATTCCAAAGAAAACAGCTATGACTGAAATAGCACCGTTTGCAATGTTACCAATGAGAGCAACTTCTGTCGCAAAACCTGCATCCTTGAGAATTTCAGTACCGTAGTACATAATTGCATTGATTCCCGTAATTTGCTGCACGATAGCTATCCCAATCCCAATAAATAAGATACGTCTTACCCATGGAATAGATAGATCCTTAAAGGTTGCTTTCTTCATAGATGACTCTTCTGCAAAGGCATTCTCAATTTCATTAAGTTCTACATTAGCTTGATTTTTATCCCGTATTTTTTGAAGAACGCGTAGAGCTTCTACCTTCCTTCCTTTTGAGACAAGCCAGCGCGGGCTCTCTGGTACTTTAAGCATACCTAAGAATAAGAAAACCGCAGGAAGGGCGGCAATAACCAGCATGTATCGCCATGCATGTGAACTGTCACTCATTGTATTACCAATAATAGCATTAAAAATAAAGGCTAATAGCTGACCAGTAACAATCATTAATTCATTTTGACTAACCATTCGACCCCGTCTTTCTACAGGCGACATCTCTGCTAAATAGGTCGGTACTATTACCGACGCTCCACCTACAGCAAGCCCTAGTAAGAAACGAAAGGTAACCATGACCCCCATATTTGGAGCAAGAGTACACCCCAATGTAGAGATAAAGAACAGAACTGCAAGAAACAGAATATTTTTACGGCGACCACTATAATCTGATAATCTGCCCCCAAATAAAGCCCCTATAGCAGCCCCAAAGAGAAGTGAACTTGCAACAAGCCCTTGAGCGAATGAGTTAAGATTAAGCTGATCTGGTTCCGACATAAAAGGTAACGCACCATTGATAACTCCAGTATCATATCCAAAGAGAAGCCCACCAAATGTAGAGACTAAGACAATAGTACTTAAAAATGACTTTTGATTTACCTGTTTATTCAAGGTACTTTCTCCTCCTTGCTTTTTAGCAAATGGGTAAATAACTAGCATTCTATGGGCACCATTAAGCCTCTTGAGTTAAGAATGAATAATAACCCGGTACCCTAATATAAATACGTATTTTTGAGATTTAATTGTATGAAACCCTCATAATGGGGGTTTTCTTTTTTAACCCTCATTGAAAACGATTTCATTTATATCAATAGAAGATATTCTTTTTGGGCTATTTTGATCTACCCAACACTTTCGATATTTGATAGGGGACATGCCGACAATCCTCGTAAAAATTGTGTTGAAATAGTTGGAATTATTATAGCCTACCATAGAGGCAATTTGAGTAGCACTATATTGGGTATTAATTAGCAAAGACTGCGCTTCTCCAATCCTACGTCTCATAATGTATTGCATAGGAGCATACCCAGTAGTCTCCTTAAAAATGTGGCACAAATAAGATAAGCTAATATTCAATGTCTCACTTATACTCTCCAATGTGTGATTTTCGGAATAATGGTCATCAATATACCTTCTTATTCGCTCTCCTAAAATAACTTCCTTATCTTCTTCCTTCTCTATACTTCTATTAATCTGTTTTATCAGCATGATAATAAGGGCTTGTAACAAATGGTGGCTTATCTCCTCAGCTCCAGCATTCTCTGAACAAATTTGACTATACATCATGCAAAATAGATTTTCGATATCCTGACTAAAAGCATCGCTGAACAAAACTGGACTCGCACCATCAGGCAATAGACAATTTTCTCGCATCCCTTCTAACTTCAAATCACTTATTCCGCAGCTGTATACACTCATTTCTGCTTCTGGATTCGTACGTTCATCATGAATAACACCACTATTGTAAATAAGAACGTCACCCTGTTTAGTATGATACTGACGCCCTCCAATTGTATGAATTCCTCTCCCTTGTCTGATATATAAAATTTCTAAGCGATCCTGATGCACATGCATAACACAAGGTAATTTAGTATGATCTGCTTCAGCCTTGCAAACGTAAAGTAGTTTAGGGGATCTCCCGTTTTCAAAAGTTGGTATGAACTTCTTTTTTACAAAACTCTGTACCATAAAATCAACCTCTTCTTCTCTAGTTTGTATGTAGTTAATTCATTATAGTAAGTAACTACATACTTCACAATCTTATGTTACGAGTTATAAAGATATTATGAATTAAAACCCACCTATAATCGTTAAACAAGTGAATCTAGATGGGTCTTAAACTTTTAGATGAATTCTACCCAAGCAGCACCGTTATCAGCAGATCTGACACAATTTTCTATCCAGCGTATACCTTCAATACCAGCATTAATATCAGGATAGACAAGATTCTTTAACAATTCTTCATCGCCTCTATTTTTTGCATCTATTGCCGTAGCAAATTTTAAGTATATATTTGCCCAAGCTTCAGAAAGTCCCTCTACATGCAATGCCCCTAAACGTTCGTCCGCATTACAGCTATCATCCAGATAAGGCATGGCCCTAATCAAAGTTTGCCCAGGCTCTCCTTGAATTTCATACTTTAATTCACCAGGCTTGCTATCCCACCACTCTAAACTACCTTTCGATCCTACAATACGAATTCTCTGGCCATCCATGCACCCTGCATTTACAGAAGACGTCCATAATCGTCCTACAGCTCCGTTTTCATAACGCATAAGTACAAAGGCATTGTCTTCTAAAGGAGCACGGCTTCCAACAAAACTTTGACGGTCACATAGTAATTCTCTAATTTTCATATTTGGCATAATTAACTGGGACATGTAGTAAGTATGGGTAGAAAGATCACCCAATACAAAACTAGGTCCTGCAATCTTAGGATCCACACGCCATTTTTGTGAAGCACTTGCATTATCAACCTGATCATTTAAACTAAAACCATGAGTATACTGTAGTTCAACGACTCGTATCTCACCAATTTTATCTTGTTCAATCATTGCTCGCATTTGAAGTAACATCTGATTACCAGAGTAACCATACGTGACGCCAACGATTTTTCCTTTTCTCTCTGCTAAATCTTTGATTTCTACCCCTTCCTCAGAAGTGAAAAATAAGGGTTTTTCACATATGGCATGTAAATTAGCTTCTAACGCTGCCTTACAAATTTCATAGTGGGTTCCGTTAGGAGTAGCAATCGATACGACCTCAATGCCATCTTCACGTTTCCCCTCCTCAGCGAACATTGTTTTATAATCAGGATAGCATCGATCCTCATCCACACCAATATTCACACCAAAGTCTTTACCTTTTTCTGCATCAATATCAAATGCCCCGGCTACTAAGGTAAAGGCTGTATTATCCCTTAAAGCACCAGTTCTATGTTTGTATCCTACCTGACTTTCTCGTCCCCCACCTACCATTGCCCATCTAAGAGATCTTTCAATTTTCTTTTCTCCATTTAACAAAGTAAACACTCCTTTTTAAAAATGCTGATTTTTGATTCGACTGATATGTAAGCGTTTTCTATACCTGTAATTAAATTATAATGTTTTTGCAGGTAATAACCTCCACTATCTTACTTTTAGAGCACTGAAAAAATCATATTTCATCAGAATATTGTTAATTATTTTTTTAAAAAACTTCACAATCTTGCACTAAAGATTCTGAGAAAGAAAAACACGTTTGGAAAGTTTGATTTACTAAGATGACATAAGAGTAGGAGAGCATTTAAGAGAAAGATAAATTTAAATCGTTCATGAATACAATTAAATTCAGAAGCTTATCCTACTTTATTATGATTTAAGAATAAATAAAAATTTTCCTATAGGGTGAACCTCTATTGCTCATCCTTCAAAGTATGAAGAAAGAGAAGAATAGTTTAAGTGCCGATAATGCACATTATGTTAACTAAACATGTATACCATATACAGTTTAAAAACAAAAAAACTACCTCCCATGCAAGTAAGGTAGTTTTTTGGGTGAATGCTCTAAATAGACGTATTTGACACCTTACAGTGTCTTGGGTAGTTTGCTCAAATTATTAAGCTTTATTCATGTTTGTAGTTATGAAACAGAAACAAAGGGTAGTTCCGACGATTATGGAAATACCCTTTGTTTCTTAACTTTATTGTTGGCCAGATTGTTGATTTTTTTTAGCTTCTGCTTGAGAGTTTTGTTGTTTTACTGCTTGTACATCTGTTTCACTAGCAAATTCTGTTCCAAATTTGTTAGATGAAGATGCAGCATTTTGTTGTTTTACTTTTGCAGCGTTTGTCCCTGCAGAAGTTTTGTTTGGCTGTTGGTTGTTATTCATTACAATCACCTCCACAAAAATTAATGTTCCCAAGGAGATCGTAACTATTCTAAAATGCTTTTAAGGAATATATGATTGCCGATAAAATCCATAAAAAAGAAAAAACTACTGGTGTGCAATCAGCAGTTTTTTTCGTTGCGTAATTAGGTTGTATAAGACGATGCCCCGTTTCTTCTTGAATAGTTTGTTCAAGTTACCAATAGCCTATTCATAACAAAGAAAGACCTCCTAGACCTACGGGAATATCAAGGTCCCCTTTCTTAAAAATTTCTTTTGCCGTATCATTTTATCGGTGCTCCCGGAGCATAATAGTATGGAGGGACTTTAAGCCATCCTCGTCTTTTCACAAGTTCTTTTAGGGTTGCTCCAAACGTCATATATTCCTGCAAATATTCCATCCATATCAAAGTAACATCATTGCGTGCGGATTGAATGATTGCATTTGCACAATAGGTAATTAAAATAACCATTTTAATATTAAGGCTGTTTGCAAGTTCATCATCCGTTAACTTGACACC
>Ga0209574_10000347_pt1 | contig 12010 bp, 10 predicted proteins | sample AgamicMgMarz_FD_187168 | JGI IMG/M metagenome (GOLD analysis project Ga0209574, IMG submission 187168) | Agave microbial communities from Guanajuato, Mexico - Mg.Ma.rz (SPAdes) (version 2) | ecosystem: Host-associated > Plants > Phyllosphere > Phylloplane/Leaf | place: Guanajuato, Mexico... | reverse complement strand
TTTTTCGACGGCGCGTTACAACGCGGAAGTTTTATGGCGGATTTTCAAAAGCACGACGAATACTTCGGAAGAAATTCGTTGGGGAAGTTCGAGCCTCGGAGATTTTTTTGCCGCCGCTGATTATGACGGCGACGGCGCGTTCGACATCGCCGTTTTCCGCGCCGGTGTTTGGTATATTATCGAGAGCTCGACGGGAAATGTTCGTTACGGATACTTCGGACAAGCGGGCGATGTCCCCGCGCCGAACGATTACGATAAAGACGGAAAAGCCGATCTAGCCGTTGCGCGAAGCGAAAACGGGCAGCGCGTCTGGCATATTCTCCGCAGCTCGGACGGCACGTATTACAGCGTTCAATGGGGCTTGAGCTCGGACGCATTTTTCACGGGCAGAGCCGATTGGGACGGCGACGGCGCGGCGGATATTTCCGTCATCCGCAGCGAAAGCGGGCAGCGCGTTTTCTATATTTTACGCTCGTCCGATCTGCAAATGCAGGTGATTCGCTGGGGATTGAGTTCGGACGTCGTCAAGCTCGGCGATTACGACGGCGACGGGCGCACGGACGCGGCGGTCACACGCGCCGTCAACGGGCAGCGCGTTTTCTTCATTCTGCAAAGCTCGAACGGCGAGCCGCGCTATGAAACTTTCGGGCTTCAAGGCGATTTTTAGTCGAAGAAAAATTCAAACTACGGATGGACAGGATGGACAGGATTAGAGAAAATTTATCTTGTTTATCCTGTAAATTTTTGTTTTTATGTATCAATCAATCCATTTCAACACCAAACCGCGCGCGACGACGAATGCTTCAAAACCGGAAGTTTTAGAGAAATTAAAACAAATCGTCGGCGCAGAAAATGTGCTTGTCGAGCCCGAAAAGGTCGAGCCTTACGGCGCGGATGCCGTCAAGGAAAAGTTTCCGCCCGAAGCCGTCGTTTTTCCGCAAAATACGGAAGAAATGTGCGAAATTTTAAAGCTCGCCAACGAATATGTTTTTCCCGTCACGGCGCGCGGCGGCGGTGTCGGCTACACGGGCGGCGCGGTTCCGGTTGACGGCGGCATCGTCATCGGCACCGACCGGATGAAAAAGATCATCGAGATCAACCCGGACGATCTATACGTCATCTGCCAGCCCGGACTGACGACTTTCGAGCTTCAGCAGGCGGTCGAAAAACATGGACTTCTTTTTCCGCCCGATCCCGCAAGCTATAAAGATTCATACATCGGCGGCAACATCGCCGAAAACGCGGGCGGCATGCGGACTCCGAAATACGGCGTGACGAAACATTCGGTTTTAGGACTCGAAGTCGTCACCGCGACGGGCGAAATCATCCGCACCGGCGGTCGGACGGTCAAAAACGTCGTCGGTTTCGATCTAACGGGACTGATGTGCGGTTCGGAAGGACTTTTGGGAATCATCACCGAAGCGACTCTGAAACTTTTACCGATGCCCGAAGCGACTTCAACCGTGCGCGCTTCATTTAAAACGATGGAAGAAGCCTGCAAAGTGCTCACGAAATTCACGCCCGAAGGCTTACTGCCGATGGCGATGGAAGTCGTCGATAAACACTGCATCAAAGCGATCGAAGAAAACTTTGCTTTCGGACTATCGCCTGACGCGGGCGCGATTTTGATCGTCGCGGTTGACGGATTCAAGGAAGAAGTCGAGCGCAATGCGCAAACGATCGAGCGAATCTTGCGGGAAAACGGCGGTTTCGACATTCTTCGTTCAAAAACAAAGGAAGAAGAAGACAAACTCTGGGACGTGCGCCGCGCAATCTCGCCCAGTTTGATGAAATACGGCACATTAAAGATCAACGAGGATGTCGTCGTGCCGCGCTCAAAAGTCCCCGAACTGATTCGTGAAGTCGAAGAAATCGGTCGCAAACACGATACCTTCGTCGCCAACTTCGGGCACGCGGGCGACGGCAATATTCACGTTAATTTTTTGTGTAATCGCGACGACGCGGAATCGATCGCCCGCGCCCGCGAGTGTGTCAAAGAAACTTTCGCGCTTTCCGTCGCGCTCGGCGGCTCGATCTCGGGCGAACACGGCATCGGCTACGTCAAAGCCGCCTATTTAAACATGGCGATCGACGCGCCGACGCTCGAAATCATGAAAAACATCAAAAAAGTCTTCGACCCGAAAGGCATTTTGAATCCGGGTAAAATGTTTGTGTAAATATGTTTTTATGCGATAATGAAGAAAATTATGACGCATAAAATATCGGAAAGAATTACGGTCAATCCAAAACAATGCGGCGGTCGTCCGTGCATTCGCGGAATGCGGATTCGCGTGACGGATGTGTTGGATTTGTTTGCGGCAGGACTTACTTCCGAACAAATACTCGAAGAAATGCCCGACCTCGAACCCGAAGATTTACAGGCGAGTTTGCAATACGCTTCGCATAAATTGAACCACGCCGTATTGATTGCCGCATGACCATTTGGATTGATGCTCAACTTTCTCCCGCCGATCGAAGACAATTTCAACGTAAAAGCCTTTGCTCTGCGGGATTTGGGCTTACGTGATGCAGAAGATGAAGAAATCTTCCGTGAAGCCCAAAAAGCCGACGTAATTGTCATGACCAAAGACAGCGATTTTATTTCGCTTCTTGATAGATTTGGCTCACCGCCGAAAATTATCTGGCTGACTTGCGGAAGCACTTCAAACGCCAATCTCAGGATTATTTTGTCAAAAACTCTCCAAGACGCAATTGATTTGTTGAATAATGGAGAAGAACTTGTCGAAATCAATTAAGCCGAAAATGAAATTTAACTTTTACTTCAATCTATGAAAATCTTCGCCGTCGTAATTTTACTTTTTTTCGCTTTAACGGGTGTTGCCCAGGAAACAAAAACGCCTAAAAAGAGCGTGACGTGGAAGATCAACAATCTCAAAAAAATCGGCGGAAACAGCGTCGAGGTTTTGGGCAACCCGCAGGTCATTAAAACCGAACGCGGCAAAGCCGTTTTGTTTGACGGCGTGGACGACGCGCTGTTTATCAATCACAATCCGCTCGCGGGTTTTCCTGAGTTTACCGTCGAAGCCGTTTTTCGTCCCGACGCCGGCGGCGCAAAAGAACAGCGTTGGCTGCACATCGAAGACACCGAGAACACCGAGAGCCGCACATTGCTCGAAACGCGTCTGGTCGGGAACGAATGGTTTCTCGACACCTTCCTCAAATCCGGCGAAAACCGTTCCGCGCTCTACGCCGAGAATTTCAAACATCCGCTCGGGCAATGGTTTCACGTCGCGCTCGTTTTTGACCGAAAGGAAATGCGTCATTACGTCAACGGCAAGCTCGAACTTTCGGGAAAAATATCGATCAAACCGTTCGGCAAAGGCATCACCTCGATCGGTGTCCGTCAAAACAAAATCTACTGGTTCAAAGGCGCGGTCCAAAAGGCACGGTTCACCAACCACGCACTTTCGCCAAATGAATTTATGAAGTAAAATTGAATTCAAAATTCATATCAAATGGCATTTTGAATCCGTACAAAGTGTTTGTTTAAGATAATCGGGAGCTCTATTCAATTTTCGTGATAAAGTTTGACTTGGAACATTCGTTTTATTTGTGAAACACAATATAAATATATTAAAATTCTGCTGATTAAAATTTTATAATGCCACTTGACGGAATAGCACCGGAACTAAATCTTCCTTTTACCTCGAAAGAAATTTTTTCACCAAATGGTGTTGGAGCAAAAGTGTCTGCGGATTTAGCGGATGAAAAAATCGGCAATGTGATTAAGCGTGTAAAAGGTATTCAACCAAAAGTTGGTATCTTGGTTGCTAATCCAAAGGCAAAAGAAACACAGCAACTAATCGCTATTATTTGCAAATTTGAACGTTCTATTACTCAAGATGTAATTGATCTGACACACAAATTATGTTGGAATTTTTGCCGCTCTCCACTTTTGATTGTAATCGAGCCAACTTTAGTTAGAGTTTTCAGTTGTTACGAAAGACCCGAAAGACAAGAACATGACTATACTCAACTTCCGTTCGGAGAATCTGAAACAGAGTTTTCCGCTCCGAAACCAATTTATAAATATAATCCTAGTACAGAAAATCCTTCTCCCGAAGCGAAGTCTGCAATTAAGGCGCTGCAATGGATTGAATTAGTTTCAGGAAATTTCTTTAACAAAGAAAAAAAACATTTTCCGCGTGAACAAAGAGCAGACAGAACTCTTTTGAGTAATTTAAGTTCTATCCGTAAACAGTTAAAAGAAAAGGGACTTGAATATGACACTATTCATGATCTTTTAGCTCGAATAATTTTCATTCAGTTTCTTTTCGACAGAAAGGATTCTAACGGTACTTCAGTCATATCATCCGAATATTTAACAGGACTCTACGCTAATAAAGAACTTTCCACACGGTATCAAAATCCTGAAGAAATTCTGCGTAATTATGATGATGCGTATAAGTTTTTCAAACTGTTGAATGTAAGATTTAACGGTGATTTATTTCCCGGCGATAAAGAAGAAGATTGGCAAGATGAAATGTCAAAGGTGCAGCCTAAACATTTAAAGCTGCTTGCTGATTTTATTGGCGGTAAATATATACTCGAAAATGGGCAAGCCTCATTTTGGAAGATGTATTCATTTGACACGATTCCGCTAGAATTTATCAGCAGTATTTATGAGGAATTTGTTTCTCAACAACAGCACCAAGAAAAATCTGAGAATAAAAAAAAGACCGATGCCAAGCGGGAGAAAGGAGTTTACTATACAAAAAGCCATTTAGTTGATTTTGTTTTAGACAATGTTTTGCCTTGGGATGAAAAAGTTTGGGATTTAAAGATTCTTGACCCATCTTGCGGTTCAGGGATTTTTCTTGTCAAAGCATTTCAAAGACTTGTTCATCGTTGGGAAAATTCGTTATCTAAAAAAAAGAAAAAGTCTGAGAATTTTCCAATAAGGAAAAAAGAAAAAGTTATCGAACTTCTAGAAAACAACTTATTTGGAGTTGATGTTGATAAGCATGCAGTTCGAGTTGCATCATTTAGTCTTTATTTGGCTTTGTGTGATGAACTAGACCCAAGAACTTTATGGCAAGAAGTAAAATTTCCTAATCTGCGTAACAAACAGGTTGTGGAAAGAGATTTCTTTTATGAAGAAAAACCTTTATTTCGAGAATATCCGGATATTAAATACGATTTAATTATTGGCAATGCTCCTTGGGGGCAAAATACACTCAAAAAGTCAGATTTAGCAGTTAATTGGGCTGCAAAAAACTTCTGGGAAACATCTTATGGAAATATAGAACTTTTGTTCCTTCCAAAGGCTGCAAAGTTGATTAAAGAAAATGGCTATATTTCATTAATTCAACCCGCAATGCCTATATTAACAGGACAAACAGATAAGGCAGAAAATTTTCGCCGTCGTTTATTCACTGAATATAAAATTGAAGAAATAGTTAATTTATCTGATTTACGATTTGTATTGTTCAATAAAGCAGTTTCACCTGCGTGTGTCGTCACAATGCGCTCATTCAAACCTGACAGAAAACCTATTCAATATATCTGTCCTAAAAAAAGAGGAACTGATGAAGATTACAACCAAATTTTTATTGAACCAATCGACATAAATTTTGTACGAATTGATGAAGCGATAAACGAACCTTGGGTCTGGTCTGCTTTAATGTGGGGTAGCAGAAGAGATGTTTCTTTAATTCGCAGATTACGCGAAAAAAACACTATTTCTAGTCTTGAATTAAAAGAAAAAATTAAAACGCGGGAAGGATTAATTCGTGGGAACAGAAAGCGGTCAGACCCTGAATTAGAAGATAAGCCTATTTTAGAAAAACCAAATTTTCCTAGTGATGTATTTCTGAGTCTCATTGCCGAAAATTTACCTGTTAATAAAGATATTCATTTTGATGGAACTGCTTCTACAGATTTTTCCTCTTTCAAATTCCCCCAAATGTTCATAAAACAAATGTGGAGGAAGTCAGCCTCAAACAGATTTAAGGCAAGTTTGATTAAATCAAATACTAGAGTGGGAGTTCTATGCGCGAGTGCATATCTTAATATCCACTCACCAAATATCAAATTCTTAAAATCTGCAACACTAATATATAACAGCAGTTATGCCGCTTATTATCTACTTCTAAATAGTGGGCGTTTTGCTTTTTATATACCTGAACCTTTGGTAAATGATTTTTGCCAAGTTCCTATTCCATACATATCTGATGAGGACTTTAAACTTTTAGAGAAAGCGATTAATAAAAATAGTAAAATAGGTTTAGAGAAACTTGATGAAATTGTATTAAGTTCTTTACATATATCTGAAAGTGAAAGGATTCTAATTGAAGATACTTTCAAATACGTTTTACCTGATTTCAAGGGAAAGAATAGCTCAACAGGTCGCCAAACCACGTTAAGAAAATCTGAAGCGGATTTAAAAGATTATTGTAAAACTTTCTTTAAAGTTATCAATGCAGGGTTTGGTAAAGACAAAAATTTAAAGGCAACAATTTTTCAAGAGAAGAAAAGCGAATTGCCTATCAGAATGATTGCAATTCATTTAGATTATTCAGAACGCAAAGAATTGATAAAGGTTGATAAGTACCCAAATGAAAAACTCTGGGAACTTTTGCGGAGGTTAAATGAAACATTCATGCAAAATGAGTCAGAAAATGGAAATATTTTCTACCAAAGAATTGTGCGCATTTATTCAAACGAGAATGGAATTCCGACAATCTATTTAATCAAGCCTGATCAAAAACGTTATTGGTTACGCTCTCAAGCGCTAAATGATGCAGATGCAGTATCGACGGATATTGTTTCTTGGTTTCAACATCAAAATCAGATTCATTCAAAAGGAGCAAAAAGAAAAAAAGTTGCGTAGAAACTTTCACAAATCTCAACGTCAAGATGTATCTGCACTAAACCTTGGTAATAAGTGGAACGAAGGATGGATAAATTGTGTTTTCGATATAGTTTGGCAATCTTATGACCGATTATTGCAATATTACAAAGATACGGGTAAGGATGCGAAAAAAGAAAGTGAAGATGAAATAACTACTGCCTTACTAAGATTTACAAAAATTATAAGAGGTTCTTCTCCTGCTCATTTTGAGCCTCTCGATTTTGTTAATCAGCCACCTGATAAGAGCAAAACTCGAAACCGTAAGAACAACACAAACGATGTTGGGGTCTTTTTTGGCAATGAAATTGAGAAACCTGCATTTATTTTTGAATCCAAAAAGATAAGCACATTAACAGAAAAAGGAATTGCTTCATATATAGAGGATTTACAAGCGTATCTTGACGAATATTATGGTTCTCACCTTTCAGAAAGCGCGTTAATAGCCTATTTACATACTGGTACACCTACCAAGATGTTTGAGTTGATTAAAAAATCTATTAAAACCAAATTAAAACAATTCTCCACTTTCGCCAATCGCCCACATCAAACATCAGAACATAAAAAAACTTCCAGCAGTTTAGATCAAAAAGATTTTCTTTGCCATCATCTTATTTTTGAAATGCTATAAATTACGTTCAAAATAGCTATAAATTAAAAATGCTTTTATCTTTCGTAATATTGAAATTCAAAATTACATTTAAGTTTTATCTAACCACAAAAAAGTGCTTGACACGGAAAAGAGAAAGGCGTAAATTGACTCTCATGTATTTTCGATTAACCCAATAAGGAGATATTATTCCATGTCAATAGCTAACACGAGAACTATCGGATTGACCGAGCAGTTTATTCAATTTCTGATCGACAACAAAACAAATTTACAGGAAAAAGGTTTGGACGTAACGAACTGGATTACGGATACGGGCAGTAAGAAAACCGATGCCGTAACGCAGATCGGCAAACAGGATGAGATGGAAGCGGCTTCAAAGGCGCAGACAAAGGTTGCACAAACTTCCGTCAAAGACCTTTACGATATAGTTTCGACGCGAATGGACGCGACAATCGGCGTGATGGGCAAAAAAACACCTGAAGCCAAACAATTAGCGAGTTTGCGAAGCAGTCTCATTAAACAATACAAGAAACCCAAGGAAGACTTAACGAAATCCTAGCATTACAAAGCTTTCGTCATAGATGAATTTTATTTCGTCATCCATGATATATCTTTCGTCAAGGATGACGAAGAGCTCGTCGTGTATGACAAAGACTTCATCATATACGATAAAAGCTTTATCATATATGACGCGAACTTAATCATCCATAAAAAACTTTTCATCAAGGATGACGCGAGTACGGGCATCCTTAAAAATAATTGCGTCATGTATGACGAGAGTTTTGTCATACAATAAATCAGTTTTGCCTTACTTGTTTTTAAGATACTAATATATTTGAAACAGTTGATCGCGGAAATTCGCGCTGAAAGCGCGTTCAAGAAAGTAGCCGGACGTGAAACGTCTGGAATATTCGGATAAATTATCGCGCATTGAAGATGCGCACAGAAACTCCGGCGCATCTTCAATGCGCTTTTTCGTCTCATTGTCCAGACGTTTCACGTCCGGCTACTTTCTTTTTACCGCTCACGCGGCTGAGTTTAATATGTTAATGCCACTTTTGAGTTGGAAAAGACTTTAAAAAGAAATATTTTTTCCTCGCAATCTCTAAATTAAACCTTAAACTTCGTGCAGGGAATTTTTCCGTCGAGCGCGTTGGTTAAAAAATTATTGCCCGCGCCGTTGACGATCCAGGTTTCGATGTTTGCTTGCCGGCAGATAATCGCGGCTTCGAGTTTTGAGTTCATTCCGCCCGTGCCTAAGCCTGAATCGCGTTCTTCGACCAGATGGCGGGCTTCTTCGATGTTTTTTATTTCGGTAATATGTTTTGCATCCGTGTGAAGATGCGGATTTTTATCGAAAACGCCGTCGATGTCGCTGGCGAGAACAAGTAAGTCAGCACGGATCAGCGCGGCGACGAGCGCGGAAAGCTTGTCGTTGTCGCCTAAAATGATTTCTTCGACCGCGGTCGTGTCGTTTTCGTTGATGACGGGAACGTAGGCATATTTAATGAGCTCGTTAATGGTGTTGAGCGTGTTCTGGCGCGAAGTTTCGTTCTCAAAATCGCGGTAGGTCATCAAACATTGCGCCGTGCGGATGCCGAAATCGCTGAAAATTTCGTTGTAGATACGCATTAAAAGCGGCTGACCGATCGCCGCCATCGCTTGTTTCGATTCGACGAGCCTTCCGGCGTCCTTGATATTGATATATTGTTTGGCGGCGGCGATCGCGCCCGACGAAACAAGCACGATGTCGTATTCATCCTGAAGGCTGAGAATCTGCCGACCGATGTCTTCGACCTTGCCGCGCGAAATTAATTTCGTGCCGTTCGTTAAGGTTGATGTGCCGATTTTTAAGACGAGTTTCTTTTTCATTACCGATTGATTCTGCCACAGAGAACACAGAGTTCACGGAGTATTGTTGCAGATTTCAACAAATCCATAAATCTCTGTGCTCTCTGTGTCCTCTGTGGCTGATTAATTTTATTCCCTGATTTGCCCGTCACCGAAGACGAACCATTTATTTGTCAGCAAATGTTCCGCTCCGAGTGGTCCGCGAAAGTGTAGTTTCTGCGTCGAGATGGCGATTTCCGCGCCGAGACCGAATTCGCCGCCGTCGGTGAATCTTGTGGAAGCGTTGTGATAAACCGCCGCGCAGTCGACTTCCTGCATAAATCGCTCGGCGCGTTCCGTATTGTTTGTGATAATCACCGCCGAATGTCCGCCCGAATATTTATTGATCTTTTCGACGGCTTCATTGATATTTGCAACGACCGCGACGACCATTTTTGCCGACAAAAATTCTTCGAACCACGTTTCTTCGTCGCCGAAAAGGCGGACGGAAGGATTGACGTGATGAACGGAAGCATCGCCGAAAACTTCGATCTTCCGGTTGTGTAATAAATCAACGACGCGATTGATTTTTTCTTCCAGACCGGGCAATTTTTCGTCGAGCAAAACCTTGTCGAGCGCGTTGCAGACGCTCAGACGCGATTTGCCGTTGACGATTATTTCGAGCGCCGTTTCAAAATCGGCTTCCGCGTCCACAAAAGCAAAATTATTGCCGCGCCCGCTGACGATGACGGGAACTTTCGAGTTTTTCAAAACAAAATCGATCAGCGCTTCGCCGCCGCGCGGGATGACGAGGTCGAATTTTTCCGCGCCGCCTTGAATTAATATTTGCGTTTCTTCGCGCGAGATGTCGAGATATTTGACGAAACTTTCGTCTGCGCCGTTTTCGGCGAGGGCTTTTTGCCATAAACCGGCAAGACAAAGATTCGTGTTTCGGGCTTCTTTGCCGCCTTTGAGCAAAATGCGGTTTCCAGCTTTGAGTGCGATAATCGCGGCTTCGATCGAAACATCCGGACGCGCTTCGTAAATAATCAAAATCGTCCCGAACGCCGTCGTGCGGTTCTCGATTCGTAAACCATCTTCGCGAATGTGCGAGGAAATAACCTTGCCGACCGGATCGTTTGCCTCAATCACCTTTTTGACGGACGCGCGCATCTTTTCGACTTTTATTTCGTCAACTTTCAAACGGTCGAAAATCACCGCATCATCCTTCGGACAGTTTGCGAGGTCGATTTTATTGGCTTCGATGATGTTTTGTTTGTTTTCACCGATTATCCGCGCCAAAGATTTCAGCACATTGTTTTTTAACTGCGTGTTCATTGTCATTTGCAAATTTAATATATTAGCAGAACACGGATTTCCGACAACAAATTACGGGTTGAAAAATAAAAGAGAAACGAACAAACATTCGTTTCTCTTTTATTTTTAGCAATGCCCGGATAAATAAACTGCTTCGGAATAAGTAATAAGTCAGAGGTAAAAAGTGAAAGGTCAGGAGAATTGCCAACTATGACCTGTCACCTATCACTTTTCACATATTCCGGATTGATATCGTTTTACCTGATATTTGCTCTATTCCTAATTTGACAAGATTTATTTGAAAACAAACCCGACGCCGAAGCGCACGTTGTGTTGTGTTCCGCTGGTAAAGATCGGGTTGTAATCAACCTGGATCGCGCGAAAATCAATCCGGTCGTTGATCTTGATGTCAAGACCGCCGCCGATTGCCCCGGTGAAATTTTTATCGTTAAAAGTGAAGCTCCTGGTATTGGTAATAAATGACGGGCAAGTTCCCGACGTACAAATCAATGGATCGTTTTTGTAACGATTGACATTGAGCCCGACAAGCACGTGAGCAAAAGGTTTAAGTCGTTTTTTTGAAGTATTGTCCTTGATCTGCGCGCCGACCATAAAATTATAAACCGATGTCCTGTATTTGCCGGTATAAGAATAAGTGCCGTTGATCGAATCATTAAAGGCAATATTATAACTGTCTTTACGGTATGCGCCGGAAACATCGGCTTTGATTCCGAAATAACGATGGACATTGCGCACATACGCGCCCTCGAAACCATTGAGCGTGCGGTAGCTTCCGGAATCGACTTGCTGGTTCGAATAACCGACGTAGTATTCGTTTTTCTTGTATTCGTCAGTATTGGTTTGTGCGAAAATCGTGACGCTCAAAATAAACGTCAGGCATAAGATTTTTATAAATTTAATCATGTTGTTTTATTACTCCTTGAGAATGATTTTCTCTGAATTTAGACACAAAAAGAGCCCCGCAGATAATATAAAACTGCTTTATCTGAAAGGCTTTACACGCTTTTCTCGCGTTCGCTCAAATAGATGCGGCGAGTTTTAAAATTAGTTGCTTTGCGCCGCAGAAAAATTTTCGGCAAACGGAGGTTTGAAATGGAACATTGCGCCGAATTACGCTAATCTCAATGTGAATTTCGGTCAAAATTAAATCTATGAAAATTATTATTTCGCTTTTTATCGGCTTTGTTTTATTTATTTTTGCGGGCGGCAGTGTTTTTGCGCAGCACCGCAATCTGACGATCATTCTGTTGCGTCATGCCGAGAAAGACGCTTCGCCGAACGCCGATAAAGTTAATCCGGAGCTTTCGGCGGACGGCAAGCTGCGGGCGCAGAAATTGGTCAAGGTCATCAAAAAATACAAA
>Ga0209574_10000346_pt1 | contig 12015 bp, 5 predicted proteins | sample AgamicMgMarz_FD_187168 | JGI IMG/M metagenome (GOLD analysis project Ga0209574, IMG submission 187168) | Agave microbial communities from Guanajuato, Mexico - Mg.Ma.rz (SPAdes) (version 2) | ecosystem: Host-associated > Plants > Phyllosphere > Phylloplane/Leaf | place: Guanajuato, Mexico... | reverse complement strand
ATGTTATTGAAATCCCCCTTTTCAGCCTTTCGAGCTTCTGCTCCGTGCTCAAACCGTCGAAGATGCCAATGATAGTCTCCGTGGCCTTTAACTTCTCAAGGTCTTTTATCAGTGCCTCTTTGTTCTCTTCATTCCGGAAGATGTTATTGAAATCCCCCCTTTTCAGTGCTTCGAGTTTCTGCTCCGTGCTCAAACCGTCGAAGACGTATCCGCTCAGGGTGCTAATCTGGAGAGCGTTCTGTGAGATAAGTTGTGTATGTTCGTCTTGGACTCGCTTTAACTGGCTGACATCGTTCTTTACCGTAACCATCTCGGCCTCGAGCACCCGAATTCTCTTCTCGTTGTTGCGGATGTCTGCTTTAATTGAGTCGAGGGTCTCGAAAACCTCCTTCTGGTTTTTGGTCAGGTTCGCTACCGATTCGCCTAACTCGCGGAATTCCTTCCGTACTTCCTCGGTTATACGCTTTTCGGCCTCTGAGATATGAACTGCGAAGCTGGCACGCACCTCGTCGTATCGCTGCTCGCTCTTAAGATTTACCTTCTGTATTTCATCACGGTTCTTCCTAATAAACTCGTATGCATACTTGACAAGTTCCTTATTGAACAGCGCATAGTCGTCCCTGTCTAAAGCCGGGATATCACCTGTGGCCGCGGCGAAGAGGTTCCTGAACTGTTGTTCATCATGAGATGGGTCAGTAACGTCGACGTTGTTCGAGTAGAGCAGATTAACGCGGTCACGGACTAGTTGGTCCATTTCGGCCCGGTTAGTGTTCACTACCCGATCCTCAATGTATTTGTCGACTGTCACCTCAAAGCCCTTCTGTGTCGCGGAATCCAAAACTTTTTTCAGGTATTTTCCCGGCAGAGTTTGTTCCGGCAGAAAATCATTTAGTACACCCAGCACTCCACCCACCCCTATCTTTACTGTCTCAGCTCCAGCCTTCCAGAAAAACTCCTGTTGCCGGTGTTGCGCCTTAGTAGATTTGAGGGCGGTGTTGAACGCACCCAAGAACTTGTCGAGGTCATCTTGGCTGTTCAAATACCCAATGCGTCGCCTCTCCTCCTTGATCATCTGGCCGAAGGCGTCCTTCGACGCACCACTGCTCAACTCAGTATTGATCTTACCGATGACCTCCATGGAAGAGTTCTGGATTCGGAATGCCTTGTATTTTTCCACTGTGGTCTGGGCCACGGCGGCGGTCGGTGCCATGAGACTAAGTCCGATCAGAAGAGAGATAGCGCGAGATAGCTTCAGCATGTGATTTCACCTAAGTTAGTTGGCGAGTGATTCGACATGACCGACCGAATGTGAACGGTTAACAACTCTACACCGATTCTCTTGTGTTGACGAAGAGAGTGTGAGCTGTGATTTGGCGGACGGGACTCAAGCTCCTTTGGTACATAAGGGTATCATAAAAGTAGAACTCAACTGATAATCGGTTTAAGGTAAAGATTACGATGTATAAATAAGGATGAAGAAGGCTCCCTAACGAATATACGCAGGAACAGGCGAGACTCTGTACCGACGCTTATCCTCGAGTCAAGTATTTATTATAGGCGTATCAAGCTGAGCACGCATTATCTAAGGTGTATTACTGTTACGGTATAGGTATATCAGATATTTGATCATGCAATAAAGGTAGACTTATTGATTGCCAACATTGCAGGACTCTAACAAAATACCTACGCAAACGGGTATTATTATAAGCTATTTTGACTTAACTGAATAATTTGCTTAAGCGTTGCTCCTAGCGGAGTTTAACCCACGCGCCTGACAATTTCAGAGCTTTTGTTCAGTGTTGGCGTTTTGACGCGTAGGAACAAGCTGCCGGATGTAATTTATGGTAGTAGGTGCTGTCGGTGTTGACCAAATGTGGTCAAAGCTCGAAAAGAACTCAAACCTTCCGACACTGCCGCCGAAGTAAGTCCCGCCATCATGGCGCTTAAGAAAATGTACCTGTCTATTTCCCCGCTTGAATACTTCAGGCAGGAGGTGCGGCGCAAACGGATCTACGAACGGGTTCTCCTGAAAGACCAGAAATTCGACCCTCAATTCAGGATACTTCAACTCCCCCTTGAGCACTTCTATTACCCTGTAATCAACACTCTGCGTCGAGCGGACAAATCCGCTCCAGAAGTCGAGTGAGGGCTGAACACCGACAACTTCCGCGACCACGACTATTTCCGCATCCCGCGCCGGTCGCTGCAACCGCGCCTGGTCTTCAGGCAACGCGCCAGAGATAAATTGTTGTAGTTGCCTGATTGTCTCGGCGTCCGCTGCCGTCAGCCCATAATGGTCGTCCGGGCTGAGGTATCTTTCGAGTTTGCCGTCTATGCGCCTCTTGTCAAGAGACCGCGTTGCCGGGTCAGCCTTGAGGAACAGGACGTGCCGCCTGCCGGGCGCGAATTGCTGCGGCGAGAGACGCGGCTCCTTAAATTCTACGAATGGTGCCCCGAACTCCAGCGCAAAGCCTACGCTGAACTCGCCGGACTTGGTCTCTCCTTTGAGGACTTCTATCACCCTATATCGAACGTCCTGAACATTCGCGCCGGACTCGCTATTATGGCTGGGCGACTTTTCTATCCCTAAGACTTCGGCCACGACGACAATCTTTGCGCTGTAAGCTAGATAATTCACCCTCTCCCGGTCGTCACGCGGGGCGGCGCAAACGGCTGAAGCGGATAGCAAAAATAGTAGTAGTAGTTTCTTCATGGCTTCTTCACCACCTCGACACTCTTAAGCTTGAACCGACTGCTTGCATCCATTGTCCAATACTCGTAGTGGGTAGTGTAGTCAACCTTGTATTTAATTTCACCCATTGGCGATACAGCATTGCCCGCAGCATCCAGGACTTGTTCTTCCGTACTAACCGAGCCGCGCGCGGGTGCGCCTTGAACCCGCATGCGGTAAACATTTACGGCGTCAATAGCTACCTGGTGAACGATTTCATAGGCTCTCTTCTTATCACCAGCAGCCAGAGCATCTTTCGCCGCCTTATTGGTCAGATATTCATAGGCTTCTACTATCTCATGATACGCCACGTCCAATGGCCTTGTCCCCTTAGACTTCCCGTTTAATTTATCAACATCATCGTAATCAATCAGGGCTTGGCCCGTAGTGTTGGTTATCCCGAACAGTGCCCCCCTTTTGTCAGTCTCCGCATTCCCACCACGCCAACCGAAGGCCTCTACACGGTTGCTCAAATCCCCTATGATGCCTGCGATGCGGTAGGCTTCCGCGTTCCTGGGCTTCGGGCTATTCTTGGCAATAGTGACACGGCCCGTGACCTTATCGCGGTCAAACTTAAGGCCCGTAAGCTGCTCCAGATCGCTCATGAGTCTAGCGACTTCAGCATCCGTCCCATTAACATAAAGCTCAAGCCCGTTCGGGTCAGTCAACAGAACAGGATTGTTGCGCGTGTAGGTGTAGAGGTTAAGCCGTTGCGGGTCCGTCACACGTTGCGAGGTCAAAGAAAGCGGGTCCGGCGTGGTGAATCGGCCCATGGTCGATGAGTAATAACGGTTGATAAAGTAATCTAGTCCCGTCTCGACATCTCTCTCCTTCTCTGTAAACTGCTGCCTGACGCCGTCGCCGAGATAACCTTGCTGCGTAGTCCTCCCTCCCGTCCCGGCATACATCTCTTCACCGAACGGCAAATAGTCGTGTCGGGTGATGCCTGCCAAGCTTCCGCTCTTATCGGCGATCATGCGCGGAGTGCCCAACTGATCCGCAACCATCCATTGCACTGTTGCTCCCGTAGTATTAGCTGCTGTGACCGTCACCTGACTGAGCCTCATGTTCACATTACCCTGCCACCAGATTCGAGCCTCCAGCAGTCCGAAGCATGGATTGTCGAACTCAAGCGTGAACCACTGCCACTGATTCGGCGCGGTAAATTCGTTGCGACGAATCTGTCTTTGAACCAGAATGTTTTGCCCGAATCCGGTGACGGCGTCCAGAATGGCTACAACATCCGAGCCGTTATTATTGTCCACCTTGAGGAGGAATCGCGCCGTGTGGTGACCTTGGCCGAAGCTGCTGTCGTAAGGGCCATAAGACATGGCTTGAGCCGGGTCTGCCCCGGCAGTAACAACCCATTCGCTACCCTCGGCATGCCCTGTCAGGTGTCCGAGGCTCGGGCTAGTGGCCGCCCAGGTCTTTGTACCCTGATAACCGACACCGCAGTTCTGGCCAGAGGCTGAGATGAGTAGCTGCCCACCGCGGTAGCCGTACTCCTTCTGCGGCTGCGAAGGTGAGGCGTTGGCAGCATACTCGGCTAACAGTTCCCCCTCCAAGCCATACACCTGCCAGGTCTCCTGAGCATAGCTATTCCTTCGGCTACGCCTGCCGTCAGCGTCATAAGTATAGATGCTTTGCTGACCAGAATTATTGGTGGCGGAGGTCATACGATTCTCTGCGTCATATACCCTGGAGCCAAACCCGCTATAAGTATCATTAACGAGATTACCGTTAGCATCGTACTGCATCACTCCCGGTAGACCCGCTGGCACGCCCAGTCTGTTAGTATTTGTATCCACCGCGAACTGCCGGCCATTTATCCCTGCCCCGAAGAATCCCCCGGGGGTGCGGTTGCCGTAACGGTCTAGGTTCTGCCCCTGTGCGCCAGTGTGGTTTGTGCCGTTCTGATATTCGCCGACCCAGTTAAGTCGATTCAATGCGTCGTAGCCGTAGTTCTGCTGCATGAAACTGTAAGAACTGATGGCGTCGTCATTCGGCACGTAATACTGCTGCATCAAGAGATTGCCGTTGTTGTCGGGCCCGCTGCCACCGTGCTGGACGGGCTGGAAGCTATAGTAATTGACTATTGCTCCACGATTCCAGTTCCACTCATCATTGACGCTGGAGAGGCGCACGTCGTAGAGCTGGCCGCGCACATTGTAATGAAGTTTATGATAGAGGGGCGTGTCCGTGCCGAATGTCTCGCGGGTCAGGCGGTTTCCTTCATCGTAGCTGATTCCCGTGGAATAGATGCGCTGCACTCCGTCGCCGATGTTGCCCCGGAACTCGTTAGCCCGTCCTGCAGCATCATAGGTATAGGTCACGGTACGGCCTGATGGATAGGTCTGCGTTGTGACCAGTCCCGCGTAATTGTAGGCGCGCTGTACCGTGTAGGCTGCGCTCCATATGCCGTTCTGATAAAACTGGCGGCGCTGTGTGAGCGGACGCCCCAGCGCATCGTAGGAATCGACGGCGACGTGTTCAATGGTCGTATTGTTCTGCGCGCGCTTATGGTCGTACCAGAATCGCATGCGACCGTTGGCCGCGCCGTCGTAATGGCGCTCAATTGAAGTCCCATCCGAATAGCTGACGATAGTATTACGGTTCGTGGCGTCATAAGAGTAAGTGGCTGTGACGCCGCGCGCATCTGTGCGGGAACTCAGGTTGCCCTGCGCGTCGTACGAGTATGCAATAGACCATTGGCTATTACCTGTTATAGGGTCGTATAGGTTAAGCCCACCGTTAACATCCTGTTCAGGATTCTTGACCCTAATCAACCGCGCTAACGAATCATACATAAAGTAGCGGTACTGTTGCCCCTGCTCGATTTTGCGCAGTTTGTCCGTGGCGTCATAGGTATATAGAGTCGAGTAGTTGAGGCCATCGGGGTCTTCGACCACCTGTGCCACTCTGCCGAATGAATCCGTCACACTATACAAGGCTTTATTGGCCTGATCCGTAGTCCTCTTAGTTAGGCCGAGGAGTCCCGTCGTGCTCGCACCGTGGACGGCCGTGATGTATGAACCATCCGGCTTGATCTCCCTTTTAACTCTGCCGAGCGCGTCATACTCATAGGTCGTGCAATTACCATATGGGCTAACAGTCGGCCCGGGGGCGACCACGCGATACGAGTTCGAGCCCTGCACGACTCTTCCCATAGAATCGTACATGGTATCTCTGACGGACCAGGGAGTGGCCGTCAAACCGTCATAATTAAAGACGCGGGAAGGCCGCCCCATGCCGTCAAAATATTGATAAGAATCCGTCGTTTGGGAAGCATTCAGGGAGCTTTGCGCCCGCGTGTAGATGTTACCCGCAGTATCCCCGTACGTATAAGTTATCGAGCCGCCATCCGGTTTGCTGACCACGCTCTCCCTGTTCATTATGTCGTACTGGTAGCTGGTCGTGCGTCCATTAGCTTCCGTCGAAGAGGTGACGAGGCCGGAGGAGAAGTCATACTTACTCGTCGTCACAAAGGGGGTGTTAGAGGCATACGCGCCCGAAGGATCAGGGACAGGTGTAGTCGCGGTGGTCGCATAAGCATAAGTGTTTCGCGGCACCCCGTCGGAGAACGAGTCAACGTAGCTGATGGTCATCTGCCGCCCTAGCGCATCTACTGTGGTGACGGCGTTCCCGCACTGGTCATAATAGGTGTGCGACTCAAGATACGTGCCAGCCGTGTCCAGCCAGAGACTGGTCGTCGTCAAATTTCCGCGCACAGCCGTGCCCGGGTCGTTCCAATTGGTAACGCTACCGTAGGGCGTCAGAGAGTATTCGTCGTAGCGGAGCTGCGTGTAAGACATCATCCTCCCGGCCCCGTCTCGCAGAATCTTACTTGTCGGTAATCCTAGAATGTTGCGGTTATAGTAGGTCTGGTTGGAACTGTCCAGAAAGCTCATTTCAAGGCTGCGTCCAAGCGGCCCGACAGGCATTGAAGTGATGGCACCGTTCTGTGCCGTGTACTGGTCTACGGTCGTAAAACCATACTCGTTGGTGTTTGTCGGGTTGTGATTCCCGTCATATCCGTAGGTGGTGTGCTTAACCAGCGCATTGCCTCCGGTATCAAGTATTATCTCCGTCTCTTTCGTCACACGCTGGTTTCGACGGGCCGTGTAGTTGCGCGAGCCTGTGATCGGGAAGGGCGAAGGGTATGTCGCCGAATCCATCGTCCACTGCGTCAGTTTACGCCGCAACATCGCGCCCCCCTGCGAGGCAGGCGCAAAGAAACGCTCGTCGTAAGCCATGCCGTTGCGCGCATCGTCATACCCGAACTGGACGTAGATGGAATTAGAATTGCCGGTGGGCGCAGGAATGAAGTTATGCAGATAGCGCTCGGAGCGAGTCAGATCAGGATTGGTTGTCGCCACCCAATAAAGGTTGTTCGTTCCCGTCAGCACTTGGTACTGCCACAACGCCTCGTCTGTGCCATTCCCTGAGGCGCTGACACGGCGTTCGGTAACGCCTCGATTCACTTGCCCATAAGGGCCGCTCTGATAGCCTAAGGGGGTAATCGCTCCGTACACGTAACGCTCGTAACCACCGGTCGGGTAGATTATCTTGTCTATTTCACCGTAGATGTTGTAGGTGAACTTGTAACTGCTGCCGTTGGGAAGGACTATTTCAGCGAGGACGACCGGATTAAATAGTTGATTAGGACTGACGACAAACTCCATCGTGCCATCGCCCGAATCGGTCGAGTTAAATAACCTGGAAGCGACCGGCCCCTGCGGATAGTTGCCGCCGGCGGGATTAGTCGGCGGGCTGTTTGGATTAGAGAGGTAGTAATCGCTCGCGTTGCGTAGTTGCTGATCGGGATTGCCGGGCGTGATAAGACTCTCGCCCGTGTTCGGGTCTTTCAGAGACCTCCAGCGAAACGTATACACGGCGGTACTGCCGTTTATCCCAGGAAGCCTGTATTCGATGTCGGCGCGACCCGCACTGCCGAGCGGCGGCTGCCCTATACGGCGTCCCACCGTGTCTACCCATTCCCACTGCCCCGTCGATGGATTGTAGCTGAAATTTTGCGTGTTGCCGTTACGGTCGATGAATTGGGCGGCGCTTCCCCCCAAGATATAGCGCGTCCCGTCAGGCAGGTATAATGTAGCCGTATCTGCGTCATAGCGTATGCGCGACCCGTCTACAGCATAAAAGACCCCTGTGGTATCGACCGGCCCATTGTATGCCACGTCACTCTTGCGCAGTTCATGTGACGAACCGTCAGGCATATGAACATACATACGCCTGACTCGGTAAGGTGTTTGCGTCGTGTTGCAGGGGATACAGATGGGTTTACCGTTGAAGTTCCACACATCGTTGGCCTCAGGCCATTCGATGATTGGCACGCTCAGGCTGCTAGTCCATCCCGCCGCGGAGCGCTCAGCGTACTTCGCTTGCGTCACGGTCTCATACATACCTCCATACATGTTTATGGAGTCTGTATACTTGATGCGCCAGACCTTTGAGGAATAATAGAGCGAGACGGGCAAACTGGCCTCACCCCGACCGAGATATGCCCGCAGGGGGATTTGAAGGCTCATACCCAGATTAGAAGGGTCAACCGATGCGTTGCTGCGCAAAGCGGTATTGACGGTGTTCTGCGTATACTGGACGTTTTGTCCGGACGCCGACCCCGGCCAAAAGAGCGCGCAACATAAGACGATTAGCAGCGCGGTTAAGCTCAAATCACCACAGACATTGTATTTGATGAACTGTCGGAAGTTAATAACAAGGGAATGAACACGGCGTTGCATGAGGAATGCTTCTCCTTTGTTCTTAGTCTATTGCGGCCAGCGTCCCTCTCCGGGAGAAGCTGACTATCGATTTCAATTGAAGTGAGTACTTAGCTTACTTTGCTAACGAAATTAAGGATTGCGTCAGCAGGAAAGTTTAAAGGTCTAGCGAGAGCAAACCCTAGTACTATAAGCAGAAGATGTCAATGACTTGTAAGCGAAGGGTCAGCGTTTCATTCCACCATAAATTCGTAGCGGCGTCGTCTTTATGAGGGATTAGTGTTTGATCCATGCTTCCCTATGCCAATGGCTTCCTTCGCTTCTAGCTGCTGATGCTGGTTCGATTCGGCGTTGGGTGCCTGCTGAAAAGCGATTCAGGGTACCTGATTCAAAGCGCTAGTAGTAAACTAGAGTCACCACATAAAAAGGAAGACAAGACCAATAAAAGAGAGGGGGTGAAGTTAATTAGCTTCGCCCCTTCTTATCGAAGGTTACGAACACCTATAGTCGATAAATTCTCGCGCTCCAAACGCGATCCGGCGCTGAGATACCCCCTCGGAGACCGCCAATGCTGGCTCGGGCCGTTTGAAGCCCAGATAGGAAGGTTTAGAGACGACGAGAGGCAGTGAAAGATAACTGGGTCATTAAGGGTACTGCTCTTGACAGTTGTGGGTTCGATTGTTACTTCAGGTTAACGAGCGGAATGGTAGAGAGATTAAGGCTAAAACGAATTATCTTTACAGATTAATGCACTGATTTCAGCAGGCAAAGACTCTCTAATCTCATTCCATACTGAACTGATCTCGCCCTCTATCGGATCCAGATAAAGAGAACTGCCTTTATCGACCCGGTAACGAATATTTAGTAGCGCTGCAATCTGCAAGGGCAGCGCATCATTCTCTGCGACAGCCATAATAGCTTCCTCTCTCAAATATCGCTTGGCGACCCTCCTCTTGCCCCACGCAATCCTAATCAACTCGCGCTCGGCCTCTTCTGTCGGAGCATTATTGACAGACTTTATGAGCCAGCCGGTTATATATTCTGTTAGCTTATCGGACTGCTCGTAGAGAGCCTCCAGCAGTTGATTGAGCCGGATGGGCTTCCAATATGAGTTGTACGGAAGCTCTAATTCAATCTCTTCTTTCATGACCGCATCTTTGATGAAAGCTCTAATGAAACGCTGCATCCGCTCCGGGCTGACCCGGAAGTCCGTTTCGACTATCCACCTGACATTGTGCAGACGGCCGCGAGCTAGCCATATGTCAAGCATCTCTCCGTAGCGGTTTTCGAGTGTACGCTTGAGTTGAGGCCAGAGTCTCTGCAAAGTCACTTGTACGCAATCAGCACAGACATCCTCGTACATTCCGTCTTTCGATTGAACGCATAAATGGCAGGCATGGCTAGATTCTTCCTCTTCTGGTAATAGTTTGTCTTGGGTCATGGCAATGAAAATATCTTATTGGCGTACAGGAAAAGAGGATAGCCGACAGGCGTATGAGTTTGACAGATGCCATATTAATGCCAACAGATTATTCTCTTGTTATGAATCAGGAGAGGAGATGTCATATAACCGCTTAGCTCCTGAGCTGTGCATAAACCACCATGTGTAAATGGTCAGTATCGTGACGAGTGGAAAGAGCACGACAAAGACACATGACAAAACGAGGACACAGATTCTGGCCCAGCGTCTTTTTGTGAATAGCCCGTAAGGAATTAATAACAATAGCATAGCTAAGAGGAGAACAACTGGCACCATCTGCAGTGAGAGAACGTCCTGTGGATGTTTGCGGAGCAGCACTGCGATAACACCGATAATTACAGCTAGCCCGGGAAGACAATAGATAATGCCGAGTGTTTTATTGTGATCAGAAGGTGACATGTATTCTGATGTTATGTCTATTGAGACAGCTTCGTGGATTTGTGAATAAGCTAGGGTTTAATCGTGCATTTGTCACAACAAGCTACTTATAGTAAATAAAGCACTCCTTCTGGTATCTTGAATCAATCTATCTTTGATATTTATTGGTAACAGCCTGTGCATAAAGCGGCTAGACATCGCAAATGATGTATGCCGTCAGAGAGCTAAAGAAGAGTAACCTCTCTGCGGAAACACAATTCGATGTCATATTAGGTAGATTTATACCTAACATCAAGTGGCTGTCAATACCATTTCCCTGTTCAGGAGGAATATCCTGATGGGGAAAGGAACACGACAACGACCTCGACGACTTCCTGAGAAGCTATTGGAGATTCGCCAAAAGCTTGGTCTATCTCAAAATGAGATGGTCAGACGGATGGGGTTAGTTGATGAGATAGAAAGAGATTATATCTCCAAATTTGAGCGCGGAATGCTTGAGCCATCGCTCTGGGTTTTGCTGCAATACGCGCGTTCTGCAAATGTCTCGGTCGAATCTCTAATTGATAACGAGATTGATCTGCCCGCGAAACTACCAGCCTATCCGAAGAGTGAAGGGGTTAAGAGAAAAAGGCAGAGATCTGATTTCACCTAATGGAGATTACACTCGCACATGCTCAGTTAGCTCTTGATTAAACGCATCTCATTTAGCAACACCACCACCTCTTTCATAGATACCCTCTTGACAATACGACAAATTGCCGCATCCAAACTCGAACGACAATTTGCCGTCCGAAGGTCTTGTTCAAGTTTTCACAAACGGCAAATTGCCGCAAAATCTGCGCCAAATCCTTTGTTTTTAAGCGTTTTTTCTTTGGCACAGTAAGTGCTAATAAAAGAAAGAGGGCTTGGAAAGCGCAGGCGCTAAATTTGTGGGGAAGGACGGAGCCAACCGGCTTTGCCGCTAAAATTAAAATCCACCACTCTTTTCTGTGGCGCGACCAGCGCACAATAAAAGGAAGCAAGGTAGAAGCTAGAGAAAGTGTTGTTGGTTTTGTAAGGCTTGGCTCTTTTCTTGTGGTGGATAGGAGCTTTTGTGCAAAGCCAATACTATTCGGTGTTATCGGACGCCACTACGGTACGTGCTGTTCGCCATTAAGAACTTAGTCTAGTCCGCAAGTGGGCCAGAGCGCGCAAGAGGCCTATGGACTAAGGGAAGTGTTCAGCGGCCTGCCAAGAATCTTGACACCTGTTATAACTCTGGCTCATACTCTGCGCCAGTCGATTTTTCATTTATTTCTAGCACCTCACTTGTCAGCGAGTAAGATTGCCAGCCCAGAGGACGAGGGATAGCACGACCGCCTGTGTTTGACTGTCTCGCTATTCCTGACTTGAGCCTGCACCTCAAAGCCCTGCATGAGCCTGCGCGACGGCAGGGCGCGGAGTTCAAAAGGGGCATACAATGGCTAATCTCACTTTCACTCAGAGCCTCTACACGCTTCTGTATGTCGGCCAGCAATTAGCAGATGATTACGGATGGTGCGGCTACCTGCTGCCGCCCGACAGCCCTCCCGCAGAAGCAGCCATCAGGTTGGTGCAATCCTTTGAGGAATTAGAAGGCTCTTACCTGTTTGCTCCCATGCCTCCTGATTTGAGCACGCTCGCTTCGGCCACGGAGTTTGCAGAAGCGG
>Ga0209574_10000345_pt1 | contig 12025 bp, 9 predicted proteins | sample AgamicMgMarz_FD_187168 | JGI IMG/M metagenome (GOLD analysis project Ga0209574, IMG submission 187168) | Agave microbial communities from Guanajuato, Mexico - Mg.Ma.rz (SPAdes) (version 2) | ecosystem: Host-associated > Plants > Phyllosphere > Phylloplane/Leaf | place: Guanajuato, Mexico... | reverse complement strand
AAAAGTCACGATTCCCGTAATTAAAACAGGGACAACTAAAACCAATGCGCCCAGAAGCATATTTTGATGAAACAGCGTAGAACGTTTAATTGGTAAACTATGAATATAGTCAGCCGCAATTTTCGTTTGGATATATCGAAATAGGAAAATACCAAGTAACACTGGTACAACGAACATAAGCACGAATTCTAGCCCGCCAAATACGTCAAATAACATGTCTGGTTTCTTTATATAAGGCTCAACCTTTCCTGTAAAAGTGAAAATCAGTTGTAAAGGCAAAGCGAACAGTAGTACTAACAAGTAGACAAGCCCAATCCATCCCACGTTTCTCATAGATTGAATCCACATGCCTCGGTTAAACGATGATGTTTTCGATTGCATAACCCACATCCCCCATTTCATAAATAAAGATTTCTTCTAGCGTGAGTGGCAAGATGTCAAAAATTAAAGGCTTATACGATCGAACTTTGTTGACTAAGTGATTTTCTTTTCCTCGAACAATACAAAGCAAGACGCTTCCTCGTTTTTCTTGATATAAAATGTCTAGCGTGTCATAAAGCGCTAGCGGCACATCTCCTTCAAATGCAACTTGAATTTTGTGCACGTCTGATTTTAAATCATCCAGCTCTTTTTCAATTAATAATTGACCGTGATGCAAAATGCCTACATGATCACAAAGATCTTCCACTTCTCGCAAGTTATGTGATGAAATTAAGATCGTCATTTCCCGTTCTGCCACGTCTTGAACAAGAAGGTTTTTAATTTTTTGACGCATTACCGCATCTAACCCATCGAGCGGCTCATCTAAGATAAGTACATCAGGCATAGCAGACAGCGCTAACCAAAAACCTACTTGACGCTGCATTCCCTTGGACATTCTATGTACTTTTTTATGTAATTGAATTGGGAAAGCTTCTTTTAATTTTTGAAACCGCTCTTCGTTCCAAGTCGGATAGACACTTCTATAAAAAGACGCTAATTGCTTAATCGTTGTTTGAGGGAAAAAATAAAGAGAATCTGGCATAAAAATAAGACGTTCTTTTAAACCAACGTTTTCAAATACTTCCTCGCCGTCTATTGCGATTTTCCCGTGATCTTGCTTATAAATACCTGCAATGATTTTTAATAGCGTTGTTTTCCCTGCCCCGTTGGAGCCAAGCAGTCCGTAAATAGATCCTTTTTTTATAGAAAGCGTGACGTCTCTTAGAGCTTCCATTTCTTCAAACTCTTTTTTTATCGCCTTCAGTTCAATCACTATCGCTTCCTCCTTTTACTGCTTTTTCAGCCTGTGAAATAAGTGATAGAATTTCATCTTTATCCATCCCTAAATACATAGCTTCTGCCAACAGTTTTACTAATTCTTCTTTCATCTTTTTCACCTTCTCGTTATTTAGTGTATCAACTTGAGGCGTTACAAAACTTCCTTTGCCTGGAACTGAATAAATATAATTCTGATGTTCTAGTTCACGATACGCTTTTTGAATTGTATTTGGATTAATCGTTAATTCTTTTGCTAACAGCCGAACAGATGGAAGCTTTTGATCGGCCTTAAAGACTTCATGAATAATAAGCTCTTTCAATTTATCTACTAATTGCTCGTATATCGGCTTGCGACTACGAATATCTAAATCGAACATAGTCTGCCTCCCTTCATCTACCCAAAATCATGATGTATGTACTAGGTGTATTAACTGTATTACTCATCGCATTACAGTTAATATTATAGTATATTTTTTGGAAAAAACAAGTACTTTTTTTACTTTTGTTACAAACAGATGACAAAAAAGTGTTTAATAGCTTTATAGATAAAATGCAAATAACTGTAACTAAATACGTGTGCTGCCTTCGTTATAAGTCAAAGTACTCCTTTAAATCAGCACCTCGTTTTATTTTTCTTACCCAAGTGCCTCTAGTTATTACAATAGTAATGTTTTATAATGTTTATAATTAATTTTTTTAATATAAAAGGAGCCATACTCTATGTACTATGATGCGTTAAAGACGTTTGTTTCTGTTGTAGAAGAGCAAAGCTTTACAAAAGCTGCGGAAAAGTTAATGATTTCACAGCCAAGCGTAAGCGTACACATCAAAAATCTTGAAAAAGAATTTCAAACTTCCCTGTTCCTGCGTTCACCTAAAATGTTAAAAATCACACCCAGCGGCGAAATTTTATACGATCGTGCTAAACAAATGATTCAGATATATGAGCATACGAAACGAGATATTTATGAACATCATCACCGTGTCAAAGGAATGCTAACGATTGGCGCCAGTTTCACGATTGGCGAATATATTCTCCCTTCATTTTTAGCAAAGCTTCGTGAACAATATCCTGATATTGATGTAGAAGTGACTATCGGTAATACAAAGGAAATCGCTCAGCTTGTTCGTCATTTCAAAGTCGACGTAGGGCTTATTGAAGGTCACACGGAAGAATCCGACTTACATATTCAGTCCTTTATGGACGATGAGCTTGCCATCGTTGCGTCAGTGGATCACCCTTTAGCTCAGCTTAAAAAAGTAGAAATTGATGATTTACAAAATCAGCGGTGGGTAGCGCGTGAAAAAGGCTCTGGAACAAGAGAATATTTAGATCACGTTTTAATGTCCAACGGTTTAAAAATGAAAAGCATGCTAACGATCAGCAGCAATCAAGGAATTAAAGAAGCCATCGTTCACGATTTAGGGATGTCTGTGCTGTCGCTTTGTGCTATTAAAGAAGATGTAGAACAAAAGCACCTATCGATTCTCAACGTTAACACCGCTCCTTTTAAGCGCCGTTTTTCTTATATCTATCCTGCTAACAGCGCTCATAAAAAAGTAGCCGAGCTTTTTATTCAGCTTTTAAACTAAAAAAAAGACTTTCCACACTGAGTGGAAAGTCTTTTTAAGTCAATAGCCATACATGTCTTTACATTCTTTTTTAGTGAACATGCGTCTGCTGAGCCGGCATTTTTGACAAACGAAAAGCTAGGAGAAAGGCTGTTGTCAGAAACACACCAATTAAAGCAATAACACCTTTCCAGCCGTACGCACTCCAGCATAAGCCAGCCACCGTCCCTCCAACGCTTGATCCTGCATAGTAAAAAAACAAATACAAAGACGAAGCCTGAGCCTTGTCATGAGTGGCTCTTCTTCCCACCCAGCTGCTTGCGATAGAATGACTTCCGAAAAAGCCAAAAGTCAGCAGCAAAAGCCCGGTAATTTTTATCCATAAAACCGGATGCAGCGTAACAATTGAACCTATAAGCGTAACAGCAATCGTACATAACAGCACTTTTTTCCGGCCGTATCGATCCGCCAGCGTCCCCATCCAGACCGAGCTGAATACTCCCACAAAAAAAATAACAAAAATAAAACTTACAAGCGTATGATTCCAAGAATACGGAGGAGCGGATAAAGCGTATCCAATATAATTGTATAAAGCTACGTTACTTCCAAGCAGTGCAAAACCAATAGCAAAAAGGCAAAGCATCCCTTTATCTTGAAGATGACTGCGAAGAGAGCCGGTAAGCTGACGAAGTTCAAAGGACCGGGAAGTAAAGTTTTGTGAATCTGGCAAGTTCATAAAAAAAACAAAGGTGGCCAGTAAACTGATTGCGCTTACAACATCAAGAGCTACGGACCAGTTGAAATATTCCGTGAGCACCCCTGTCATAAGCCTTCCCGCTACGCCTCCAAAGGCGTTGCCGCTTATATAAATCCCCATCGCTTTTCCTAAACTCCCTGGTTCAATTTCTTCTCCTAAGTAAGCCATGGCCACAGAAGGCAGCCCTGCTAAAACGATTCCTTGAATGACGCGAAAGACTAACAGCGTTTCAAAGGTAGAGCTAAATGCTGTCATGATGCATAACAATGACGCAAAAATTAACGATAGACCCATCAGTTTCTTTCGTCCCCACACTTCTGATAAAGAACCTAAAAAAAGCATACTAACCGCAAGCGTGATGGTTGTTAACGAAAGAGACAAGCTGGCAAACGCCGGAGATATCCCGAATTCTCTAGAAAATTCGGGTAAAATGGCCTGTGTACAATATAAAATCGAAAATGTGTTGAAGCCTGCTGCAAAAAGCGCAACATTTGTTTTGCGAAAAGCTGATGTTCCAATTACGGTATAACTCACGGTTGGTCACTTCCTTTTTTCTCTAAAAAAAGCATATCACGGTTTTTTTATTCTGTATAATTCATTATGTAAATCGTTTTCATGCATTTCGGTAATGAGTAAAGTGAAAATAGGAATGGACAACAGCCTGAGTATTTTCAAACGACTGTATGCAAGACTGTTATGCTTTCTCGTTTTACACAAACATTAAAAAAGTTGAGCCAGTTTTTCATGGCTCAACTTTTTTAATCTAACACATAAGATGCTAATACTTTTTGCACGTCGTAAATGCTTTTATCTTTACGAAATTCTTTTGAAATCGGTGCACTAGAACCCGATACCCAAATATTTAATTCGGCATCTAAATCGAACGTTCCAGCCGTTTCTACGCTAAAATGGGTAATCGTCTTATAAGGAATGGAATGATAATCTGTTTTCTTTCCCGTCACTCCTTGCTTATCAACGATAATTAAGCGTTTCGTCGTAAACACCATTAAATCGCGAATGACTTTATACGCTTGTTCCACTCGCTCGTTGGCAATTAAGATATTTTGTAAGTCTTTTTCAGTTCCTCTTATATCTGCTTCTGATGCATTTCCTAATAGTCCATCTAATATACCCATGCTGATCACTCCTTTATATCTACACTACCGCATTTTGTTCTGTCTGGAAACCCAAAACGTTTTTTTAATGAATTAATTTACTTTCACGCGCTTTTTTTGTTAATTTTGCACTCGTTTTACTAAGAGGCTTATGAAGAAAAATGCCAACGAGCAGCACGCCAAGCCAAATGCAAAGAAGCACCGTAACGTCTTTTCTGACAATATCCGCTAACATGCCTCCTACCACTTCTCTCATCATGCTTATTGCATAGGTAAATGGTAAAAATGGATTGATTGCTTGGAAAAAAGCAGGCACGACTTGAATCGGAAATGTACCGCCCGCAGCGGAAAGCTGAAGCACAAGTAAAACAATCGCCATCGCTTTTCCTGCATTGCCAAATATCGCAACAAGCGTATAGACAATTGTCATAAATACGAAGCTGCACAGCAAGCCTAAAAAGATAAAAGGCACTTTATCCACGACATACGTTTTGATTATAAATAAATCTCCTAGCGTTACAATAAAAGCTTGCACGAGAGCAATAGACAAAAACGTTAAGAGTCTTCCAAGATAGACTTCATAGCTTTTGAATCGCTCTTCATCCGCTACTTCTACGCTTAAAATCGAAACTAACAGCAAAGCTCCGACCCACAAGCAAAGCGTTGTATAAAACGGCGACATAGCCGAGCCATAGTTCGGAATCGGGTAAAGTCTTTCTTCTTTCAAAAGAACCGGCTTAGCAAAAAAATCACTTTCTTTTTGCACGTCGTTTTTTAGCAAATTAATAATATCTTCAATATTTTCTTTTTGCTGAAATTCTCGTATTTTATCCGCTATATTGTGTACGTTTTGTTCAATTCGCGGAAAGTCTTTTGCTATTTTCCCAAGCTCCTGCTGCCCAAGCAAGATGCCACTGGCTGTTTTAGACAGGACGTTAGAAACATCCGGCATGCTTTTATTGGCTTCATCAAGCAGTGAGTTTGCTCTTGCCGTTTTATCTTTCGCTTCTTTGATTGCTTGTTCAACAGCAGGCACAATCGTAGAAGAATACGAATTCGTTAACGCATTTAATCTAGAAACAGCTTGGTCCGTACGAGAGCTGAATCCATTAAGTACGCTTTGATTTGGAGCATTCCCATTCTTTGTTTGTTGCTGCATACTGTTTACATCGGAAAGCTGCTGCTGTAAAAGCGTGTTTACATCTTTTACGTCATTAATAACAGGTGAAAGAACTTTTTGTTGAGATAACGCATTTAAATCTGTAAGAAGCGTAAGAGTCTCTCCTGTGTCAGCAATTTGTTTTGTTAACTGCCCTTTTAGCTGTTCCGCTGCTGCGCTGACTTCAGCCGGTGCTATATCTTTTTCCATCAGCTGATTCTTCAATTCTTGAACTCGGAGAGCTCGTTGCTGAACCCGATGCAGTGTTTCGTTAATCGTTGGCTCAGCGTTTTTTAAAACTTCATCGCTTTTAGTTAAAAAAGTGTTTAGCTGCTGAGTCATCTGTGCGCCGTCAGCTGTTAGTCTCTCTACTTCAGGAAGAGCGGCCTGAGCTTTTGATACAATAGCTCCAGCTTTTTGAGTGGTGTCATTCGCTTCATTAATGACTTTTTTGATTTCAGGAAGACGATTTTCGAGCTCAAAAATCCGTTGTTCAACTTGTTGAATGGTCGGCAAATCCCGCTGCAGTGTAATACCTAGTTCGTTAAACACTGAAAAAATAGCTCCATTCGCTGTTTTGACGAATTTTTCACTGATTTGTTGTGTTAAGCTGCTGGCTCCTTTGCTTGTAATTTTAGGCGCCACTGCGTTTATTTTTTCGTTCACTTTATAAATAATGACCGGTTTTTCCAAACGATCTTGAAGAACGGTACCAAGCTTTTGTGAAAAATCTTTTGGAATAACAATACTTGCATAATAGTCACCGTGCTTTACTCCGTGATCAGCTTTTTCTTTGGAAACAAACGTCCATCCAAGCGTTTTATTTTTTTTTAACGTTGCAATAATATCTTTTCCCACGTTCACGTGCTGCCCTCTTATCGTAGAACCTTCATCTTCGCTCGTTACTGCAATGGCAATACCTTCAGTCCGCCCGTATGGATCCCAAGATGCTTTTATATTAAACCATGCGTAAAAAGACGGCAGAATCATAAGCGTCAGCACAATGATAATCATCGCCCAATTGGTGAAAATTCTTTTTAAATCCCTCGTATAAATATAAACAGTATTTTTCATATGTCCCACCCAGTTTTATTGTTACAAGTTAGCTTATCCATGTTCGAAGAAACATATTTCTGATACTATAGAAAAAGTTAGATATGGTTTTACTAGAAAGGATGATGAATATGACAGAAAGACTTTATTATAGCAATCCCTACATAAAAACATGGGAAACTGAAGTGATAGAGACGCGCTCTCTTTCAAATGGTTACGCATTAACGTTAAAACATACCGCTTTTTATCCAGAAGGAGGCGGACAGCCTTCTGACTACGGTAATATTGCCGGAATCGACGTAAAAGATGTGTACGAAGAAAATGGAGAAGTATATCATATCGTTGATACACTCCCTGAACAAACGAACGTCACATGTGAAATTGACTGGCATCGCCGCTTTGATCATATGCAGCAGCATAGCGGACAGCACTTGCTTTCGGCTCTATTAATCGATACATATGATATTTACACCGTTAGCTTTCACTTAGGAAGCGAAGCAGTCTCTATCGATTTAAATGTACCTCAGTTATCTCATGAGCAGTTATTACACATTGAAAAAGTTGTAAATGACGCTATTTACAGCAACCGTCACATTAAAACGTACGAAGTGAAAAAAGAAGATCTACATACTCTTGCGCTTCGCAAAGTACCCGACCTAGAAGACGAAGTGGTACGCATTGTGGAAATTGACGGCATTGATGTTTCCGCCTGCTGCGGTACTCATGTGAACCAAATTGGAGAGCTTGGCCTTATTAAACTTACGAAAACAGAAAAGCAGCGCGGCAATACACGCCTCTTTTTTAAATGCGGTATGCGTGCATTAGCTGATTATCAGCAGTCTCAAGAAATCGTAGCAGAACTTAGCAATAAATTCAGCACAAGCCGTGAATTAGTTGTAGAACGCATTAAAAAATTGGAGACTGAACAAAAAGAGCTGCAAAAACAACTAGAAGAATTAAAAAATGAAAATGCAGCTTATTTAGCAAGTGAATTAGAAGCCAAAAAAGAAGGTTCATTTCTATGCCATCACTTTGAAAACCGCACACTAAAAGATGTGCAAGCTTTGACGAAGCAGCTTCTTCAAACACCTGATACAACGCTTCTTTTTGCTTTTTCAAGTGATCAAAAAGTCTTGCTGACTCACAGCGGCAGTGAAGTAAAATGCGGAGAGCTTTATAAAGAGCTGCTTCCACTTTACGATGGAAAAGGCGGCGGCGGACCAAAACAAGCTCAAGCCAGCTTTTCATCTTCTGAAAATATGAACGCATTTATTAGCGCAGTAAAAGAAAAAATAACTGGAGCATAACAAAAAGCCTGTCTTTTTAAAGACAGGCTTTTTCCATTCAATCAGCTTACTAAATAGCCAATTAATAATCCAATTGATAAAGTAAATCCAAAAAACGTATTTGTTTGCGCAGTTGCTTTCATCGCAATAAGCTCTCCGCGTACAAATGCTTGTACGGCTTGAATTGGCTTAGGTGCACTAAGAAACACTAAGAAAATCCAAGGGCTAATATCGAAGAATACCACTAATGCAACGGTCCAAATATACGCAATGCCAAACAAAGCAGCTAAAAATCCAATCGCATTTTTAGAACCTAATAAAATGGCTAGCGTACGACGTCCACCTTTTGTATCTTCTTCTATATCACGAATGTTGTTAGACAAATTAATCGCACCTACTAAAATCGCAATCGGAAGTGAGACAAAGATGCTTTCAGACGTTACGGTATTCGTTTGAATAAAAAATGAAATCAACACGAACATCGCGCCCATGCAAAGACCTGAAAATAATTCTCCAAACGGCGTATACGCAATCGGAAGCGGTCCGCCCGTATACAAATAACCAATCGCCATACCTACTAATCCAACTAAAGCAAGCCACCAGCTGCTGTTTGCACATATATATACACCTAAAATAAGAGCAATTCCATAAGAAATCAGTGCTAAATTTAATACCGTTTTCGGTTTCATGCCGTGTCTGACGATGGCTCCTCCGATACCTACGGAGTCTTCTGTGTCTAACCCGCGTTTAAAATCATAGTACTCGTTAAATAAGTTCGTCGCAATTTGAATCCACAAACATGAAAAAAGCATCGCAAGAAACATCCAAACGTTCACATGGCCATAAAACATGGCTAGAACTGTTCCAATTAAAACCGGTACAAACGATGCTGTTAGCGTATGAGGACGGGTTAATTGCCACAAAATCTTCCCTTTACTGTACTGCTCGACTGCAGCTTTGTTTTCTTTGTTATGACTTGTCATCATCCTCTTCCCTTCTATTACGAACCGTATCTCTATTTAAAAGTGCTGCTTTTAACATAACGAATGATAGCAAACTTACTCTAATACAATACACGTCCGCCCAACAAAAAAATCACGGAACTCTTTAAAATATAAGTTCCACTCTATATCATAATAATTTATTGGTCTTTTTACAAGATGACCGCTTATACATTTCCGATTTTTTTCTACAAAAATCTCCTTTGACGCAGAAATTCATAGGAAAAAGATAAAAAGCCTATACGAAAAATAAGATTGAGACATAAAGAAATGAATCCAATCTAAAGACGAGTAAATGGGATGCATGAGCTGAACCGCCTGTTACACCGCAGTTGATTTCCGTGCAAGGCTTCGCTTTCCGCGGGCGGGCGCTGAGCCTCCTCGTCGCTTACGCTCCTGCGGGGTCTCACCTGTTCCGCTTTTCCCGCAGGAGCCTTCGTCTTGCCCTCCACTCAACAGCTAGAAGGAACGAAACACATGAAAGCTACTTTCACAATGAAAAAAAGCCGAACGAATTGGATTCTCAATCGAAAATCGAACTCGTTCGGACCTTCCTTTAAATAACATACGTTCGTAAAAGCCTCTTTTTTATCACTACATCTTATTAATTAAAATCGTCGTCTCCATATCTTCTGCGGAATCTTTTATGAAAACACGAATCGCATATCGCATGATCATGATTCCAAGGAAGGTCTTTAGCACATGTACTGCACGTTCTTTTAAATTTTTTCATATCTTTTCTTAATACGTTATGGATTTTATCGGTAAGCTCTTCTCGGACACGTTCCCAGTAAATAGCTTCTGGCCTTCTGTCCATTCGATATAAAAATAAAAGATGCAGGCCAATCGCCTTATAAGACAGCTCTAATTTTTCCAGTGAACCTTCTATCATCCGTGGTTCAGGTAACTCTTCTCTGTTAACAATCGTATTCATGCTGGCAACCCACTGCTTTTTCAAAGAGCTTTCTTTGGCTGAAAAAGGCAGCTGCAAGTAGCCATATAAATCAACAATTGGCATTTTCGCTTCAATCAGGGTGTCTTTCACTTCCTCATAAAGCTCACGTTCTTGTGCAAGGTTTGATTTTTGTGTACCTTTTGGATTTTTAAATTTAGCCCACATGTCAAAAAACGTTCCGAGGTCATGATGATATTCTTTAAATCTTCTTAGCATATCTGAAGTAGGCGCAATTGAAAATTTGCTGATTTGCTCGTCTGTTGAAAATAACAGTTCTCTCATTTGCTTTGCATCTTTAGCGAATGCAACTTCTCCAACATTGTAGAGGCCCTTCCTTCCAGCACGACCTGCAATCTGCTTTAACTCTTGAGAAGTCAGCAATCTCCTCTTTTGCCCGTCAAACTTCATGTTTTCTAAAAGCACAATTCGTCTAATTGGAAGATTTAACCCCATTCCAATCGCATCTGTAGACACAATGACATTTGTTTCTCTATTAATGAACTGCTCAATTTGTTTTCTTCTCGTTTCAGGCGGCATACTTCCATAAATCACGCTAACTTTATGACCATCTTTTTCTAGCTTAGCCGCTGTCTGCAGAACTTTTTTACGGGAGAAAACAATTAAAGCATCTGCGGGTTTTACTTGTTCAATTTTGAACTTTCTAAGATCTACTTTTAAAGGTATATCTCTTTCATACTCATGAATTTCTGAGATCACACCGTCTAACATCTCTTCTAACATACTTCTAATGCTTAAACTCCCGATAACATGAACTTGTTTGGCATTGGCTCGTGTGATGGCTTTATACCATGAAAACCCTCGGTCTCTGTCTTGAATCATTTGTGCTTCATCAATTACGGTTACATCGCCATGTTCCAATTCACTAAACATCTCTACGGTACCGGCCATATGCTGAGCATCTTCAACAATCTTTTCTTCTTCACCTGTTTTTAACGAACAAGGGACTCCGTCTTTGTTCAGCTTTTCAAAAACTTCTAAAGCTAACAGGCGAAGCGGCGCTAAGTAATTACCCGAAGCAGCTTTTTTTAATGACTTTAATGCGGTATACGTTTTTCCTGTGTTTGTATCACCGAGATGAAGGATGTATTCCGTTTCTTTTCTTGGGTCCATTTCGTATTCTGCACCAAAAATATAATTTAACTGTCGCTGTTCTTCTTCAATCAGCTTTTTCTTTTCTTCACGTTCACGTTCTTGTTGTAATCGTCTTTCTTCCAGCTGCTGTTGATATCTCTCTTGATGCTCTTCAATCGTCAAGTTGTGATCTGAAACTTCTAGCACATCGGAAAGCTTTTCTTCTACGAGCATTTTTTTATATTCATAGACCAAATCCGATAAATCACTTCTAAGTGCTTTTATAATATCCATTCGTGTTACCGAAGCATTTGTATAAGATTTATATTCTTCTTTAAATGAAGTAGGAAGGTCATCCATAATCATAGTTGGAATGATTTCATAAATCTTATCGGTGATAAATACCTCGTATACATCTTCATATGTTTCAAACAAGATAATCGTTGAATATCTGTCTATTTCTGAGCTTACGCCGCCGGTGAGCTCTTGAAAAAAGTCATTAACCGTTTCATAATCATGACGTGTTAAATCACCGTTTGTTATTAATTCATCTTCAAGTTCAGTATGCGGCGCATAGTTTTCAATATACTTTGAGTTTGTTTTAATGTCTTTTGACAGCTGATGTGAAAGCTGTTCTCTTATATGTAGATAGTACAGCTCTTTGTTTACTTCCAAAATAGGAGCTGCTTCTAAGTTTAACTGTAATTGATACCTGGCTTTTCGATCATTAATACTTTGCTGTCTTTCTTTCTCTTTTCTTTCTTCTTCTTTTTCG
>Ga0209574_10000344_pt1 | contig 12041 bp, 10 predicted proteins | sample AgamicMgMarz_FD_187168 | JGI IMG/M metagenome (GOLD analysis project Ga0209574, IMG submission 187168) | Agave microbial communities from Guanajuato, Mexico - Mg.Ma.rz (SPAdes) (version 2) | ecosystem: Host-associated > Plants > Phyllosphere > Phylloplane/Leaf | place: Guanajuato, Mexico... | reverse complement strand
GGGGGAGTTTTTTGTCTTCATGTCGAAAAAAACACTGTTATTGTTGCTCCAATTGCACTTCGAACTCCTGTTATTGCACAACATCAAGACCTTTAGGGTCAAGTGTATTACCCGCTTTTGGTTCTTTACGTAAAGAATCTGGACAAGTTATAGATGTTGATGGAACAAAAGTTGATTATGACTTCGTGGGTCCTTCTGCTAATGTAACATTAAGTATAGTTAATGATACAATAACTATTAATGAATCAGGGGTTTACGAAATTTCTATGAGTTTAACTCTTGGAATTAATCCAACAGACCTCGCTAGGGGATTTCTTTTTGTTAATGATGTTCCATTAAATTTTTCTGCGGTAAGTTTAACTGTAACGAGTAATACACAAGCTTTAACCACTGTAAGTAAAACTATTCAATTAGATCTTTTAGCTAATGATGTAATTGATGTTCGAATTCATAAAGTTGGTGATTCAGTTATTGTAGGTAGTTCTTCTCTTACTATAAATCGGATTTTTTAATGAAAATTTCAAATATTTAAATTATATTTATAATAATGAATTAGCAATTAAATTGGCATATCAAGAGCTAGTTTAATAACTAGTTCTTTTTAGATAGAATACTCCTAATGGATTTTAAGTTATATTAAAAGACATATAATAAATCGTTGGATAGTTGCCTATTTTTATAAAATTTTATTAGTTGGCTGATACTATGAGCCCCCTGTTTTATTCTATGCTTTCAGTATTAGCTAATTTTATTGTAACTTATACAATGTCCTTACTGGTTAAAGAGGGATATATTTTACAAGTGGAATAAGTCTGTGTTTTGAATACACAAGGGGATTAATGATCATAGCTGTGGTTGTAGACACTATAGAGATAATGAGCATGGTTCCGGTTGTAGAAAATAATCCAAAATATTTCTTGTTAACTAAATTTATATATAATAACTAAGAAAGCTACTGAACCCATTCAGTGGCTCATTTTTATTTCTGAACGGGAATCCTGAAGGGGTTTCCAATTCAGTGGGTTTTAAATCCTTCTTTTAGGGAGGAAGGGATTATTTACAGCTTAACCAAGCCAGTGTCGAATACAGGAATCCTCGCTGGGGAATAGTTCTTAGTTAACCTTTTACCCTTCTTATTAATAACGATTACGTAAATTAGAAAAGACTAGAGGATACATTATTGTACAAGGAAAATGACCAGTTTTAAATTAGCTTTTTCTTTCTTCACTTACTTTCACCTCAATGATTGAAGCCTTGCACAGTTATTATTATTCTAAATAGAGGATCGATATTTGTTTAATCCTTTTATATGGATACAAGAAAGACACCGATACTGTATCAGCCAATGCATTTTTAAAATAAAAGTTTCTTTTTCAATATAGTATGCTTAATATTTTTTTCTGATTATTTCTAATAAAGTTCATTATGTTAATTAATTTTCGTGGATAATAAATTGATTACATGCCATTTTTAATTAATATTCTAACTGGAAAATAATTACTTCCGATATCAATAGTGGAGGTCACTGTGTTCGTAGCTGTATTAATAACCGATACATTGTCACTGAACTCATTTGTAACATAAACATGGGTTCCATCCGGTGTAATAGCTATTCCGGATGGAGCATCCCCCACGGAAACAGTAGCTGTTACCGTATTTGTAGCGGTATTAATAACTGATATATTATTACTACTCAAGTTTGTAACATAAGCATGGTTCCCGTCTGGTGTAATAGCTATTCCAGATGGTTTATAACCAACGAAAATAGTAGAAATCACTTTATTTATGGCTGTATTAATAACCGATACATTGTCACTGAACTTATTTGTAACATAAGCATGGTTCCCGTCTGGTGTAATAGCTACTCCAGATGGTTTATAGCCAACGGAAATAGTAGAAATTACTGTATTTGTATTTGTATTAATGACCGATACATTATCGCTATCCGCATTTGTAACGTAAGTGCATTTCCCATCTGGTGTAATAGCCACTTCATTAGGGGTAGTGCCAACATAAACTGTGGCGATTACTGTATTTGTAGCAATATCAATTACCGAAATTGTATTATTATCCTCATTTGTAACAAAAATTCGCGTTCCGTCTGGTGTAATAGCCAGTCCAGATGGATCGCCTTCAGTGAAAATAGTAGCAGTCACTGCATGAGCAATCGTATCAATTACTGAGATCGTAAGATCTCCATAATTTGTAACAAAAATTCGCCTTCCATCCGGTGTAATAGCCAGTTTGTATGGGATACTTCTAACTAAAATGTTATAGATCATTAAATTAGTTTCTGTATCGATTATTGAAACTGTGTTATTTCCAGGATTTGCAACATAAGCAAGAACACTATAAATAATCGAAGATGGTGTTATCAATTGAATTCTCCCTTTTTTCATTAATAAGAAAATTTATATAGCTTTATGTCCAAATTGTCTTGAAAACCTTTTATATTATAAATTAAAGTTAATTATGAAATAGTCCATATATTATTATTTTCTTTGATATTTCGAGATTGGCTTTTACTGTTTTAAGTTCATATATTCTTTCAAAATCTTTTTGTATTTCAAAATCATCTATCGCTTTGTTAATGTTAATAAGGGCCTTGTCAACATAACCTAATACTTCATGTAAATTTTCGTTATCAGGATGCATGATGGTTATTCCCTCCCTTTTTTCGTCCTTATTATATAAAATGATCAATTAATTAAAAGTGATTGGACAACTTAAAAAGATAATTATTTTTCATGTAATAAATTTACTAAGTTAAGTCTAGAGAAATATTATTACTTTCATGAACCGAGCAGTGATTTCCTTTTTTATTCCTCCGACAAAACCCAGATAACTAAAAATGAATAAACTATACAGCTTAAAACAAAAAACTAATGCTCCTGAACAGTGTTTATTTCTGTTTAGAAGCAGGTTTATACAGAGTAATAATGTGAACCATCTCGATTACTTTTCTCCAATGATAGAAAATATTCAGCTTAGGCAAGTCACCTGATTGAGAATGAAAACATATAGTGTATAAAGAATAGTTTATTTTGGTGATGGAATCATTAACTTTTAACGTTCATATTTTTACATCATTCTGATCTTTATAAATCAAAAAGTCCCTAGAACAAACACTTCTAAGGGCTTTTTTAATAATTGTGATTATACGAAAAGAAAAACTATCTTATGGGGAAATTAAGGTAGTTTTTTCTTGAACAGACAGATATTCAAACCTTCTGTTAAAAAGTTAGAAGGATACTAAAATAGAATTGCTTAATTGACAATATGTAAAGTAGTAAGAAGGGTATGGACGAGTGCTGATTCCATATAAGATGCCTATTTCCTGAAGAAGCCCTTATGTAGTGTTACAATAAAAGATTTTGATTTTATCAATTAATTATTCTTATTATTTTTAAGTGACATTCTATTAAACTGAGACTGGCTCCTTTTGTAACCTCAACAAGAGAAACATTTATAAAGAAAAATAGACAATGCTTAAGAAGGCACTCACTCAAAAAAGGAGGAGATATTAATGAAGGAAAAACTTCATCTGGGTTGTGGGAAAACTATTCTAAAAGAGTGGATAAATCTAGATATCATGAAAGGACAAGGAGTAGACATTGTAGCTGACCTAGAAATGTGTTCAGAAATCCCTCTTCCTTTTGAAGACAATAGCATAGATGAATTTTATGCAAGTCATCTAATTGAACATATCCACTTTACGCTCCCTCTAATGCAGGAACTTCACAGAATAGCAAAGAATGATTCAAAAGCGGTTTTTCGCCTTCAATATGGATTGAGTGATGATAAATATGTGGTAAAACCATACTTTATAGATTCTTTTGCTTGTTTTTCACAACCTTATTATTGGAGAACTGATTATGGATACAAGGGTGATTGGAAAACAGAAAAAATCTCTTTATTTGTTAGTCAAGCAGTATATAAGAAAAAATCATTTCACGAAATATACGAGGACGTGATGAGAAAGCGAAATGTTGTAAGTGAAATGGTTGTAGAATTACGGGCCATTAAACCTACAAGAGTAATGAAAAAAGAATTACAAACACGTCCTGTTATTGAATTTTTAATGGTGTAAAAGTAATAGTTTTCTATCTATTCATAAAAAAGTGACTTTAAGTTGATTCTAATTGAAGTCACTCTAGACTGAGGTATCTTTTTATCAGCTTTCACACGTATAACAAGCAATGAAAAGATAACTTCGAATTAATGAAACCGTATTTTTACCACCCATACTACATTTTACCTTAGCTGCATATGTATAAAATGTGCGCTTTTTATACACCTTATTTTCATTCACTTGTAGAGAAATCATTGTTATATCAAGGCTGTGTAGAAAGCTGCATATTGAAAAAAAAGTGACACACAGAGAACCTTTGGTATATCAAGGTTCTCTTTTTCGTAGACTTCCGTGTTAACTAAGTTTGTATATCATATACAGTCTAAAACAGAAAAAACTATGTGTTTATTGATAACTCTAATTGCCTTGAGTAGTTTACTCAAAACATTAGCTTTTATTAATATATCTTCCATTATCATCAAGTTAAATTGCATATTTTATTATTTATATTACATAAAATTTATAATTACATTTTTATTATTAAAATTAGGAGTTGAGTAGATGGGATCAATACAGTTAACAGGACTAGTAATCTTCAGAGGAGACCCTGGCTATGAAGAAGCCATTAAGAATTGGAACCCTTATGTTGATGTCTCTCCCCTTGTCTTTGTTTTCGCACAGAATTCTCAAGATGTAAGCAACGCTATTAAATGGGCGCGTGAGAATGAAGTGCCTATGCGCGTCAGAAGTGGACGCCATGCTCTAGATAGGAACCTTTCAGTAGTAAAAGGTGGCGTTGTTATTGATGTGAGTGAAATGCAAAAGGTTTCCTTAGATAGGAAAAATGCGATTGCAACAGTCCAAACAGGAATTCACGTCGGCCCACTTGTAAAAGGATTAGCTCGAGAAGGTTTTATGGCTCCATTTGGAGATAGCCCAACCGTTGGAATTGGAGGAATTACGATGGGTGGTGGATTTGGAGTACTGTCACGATCGATTGGTCTTGTAAGCGATAACCTTATCGGATTGAAAATGGTAGATGCGAAAGGCAAAATTATTCAAGCAGATCAATCTAGTAATGAGGATTTACTATGGGCCTCTAAAGGTGGCGGCGGTGGTAATTTTGGATATAATACAGAATACACATTTAAAGTTCATCAGGCCCCTAAGACAGCAACTGTCTTCAATATTATCTGGCCATGGGAACAACTAGAAACTGTATTTAGAGCTTGGCAACAATGGGCTCCGTTTGTAGACGAACGATTAGGATGTTTACTTGAGATTTACAGCAAAGTAAATGGACTGTGCCATGCAGAGGGAATCTTCTTAGGTTCAGAAAGTGAGCTAACGAGATTATTAAAGCCTTTGCTAAGTGCTGGAACCCCAAAAGAAACAATTATAGAGACATTAGCTTATCCAGATGCTATAGATTTCTTAGACCCTGACGAACCGATCCCTGGTAGATCTGATCAGAGTGTTAAATTCTCTTCGGCCTGGGTATTGGATCTTTGGTCGAAAGAACCTATTTCAATAATGAAACAATTTTTGGAAGAGGCCACTGGGACAGAAGCCAATTTCTTTTTTATAAATTGGGGCGGTGCTCTAAGCAGAGTACCAAGCAACGAAACAGCCTTCTTTTGGCGCAATCCATTGTTTTATACGGAATGGACTGCTAGTTGGGAAAATAAATCACAAAAAGATGCGAATCTTGCGTCAGTTGAAAAAGTACGCCAACAGTTGAAACCATATGTAACAGGCTCATATGTGAATGTTCCAGATCAAAATATCAAAAAATATGGGAAAGCATACTATGGCTCAAACTATGAAAGGCTACGAAAAATAAAGGCGAAATATGATCCTGAAAATGTATTTCGTTTTCCACAAAGTATACGTCCTAAATTTTAAGTCTATCTTTTTAATTTACCATTTTGTAACTATTTAGATTTAATTTGTAAATTAGCAAGAATTAGCAATATTTATTAACGGAACATGTTATATATACAGTAACTTCCTATGATGTTGATTATGGTGCGAAAAGAAGTCTCCTTTATATGGTGCGGCTCATGCTACTAGTTTAGAAGTAAAAACTCCCACATGTAGCAGTAAGGCAATTTTTCTTGTAAATACCATAAACAGTTGTACTTAACATCTTACGGCGCCTTGAGTAGTTTGCTCAAGGTGTTAGAATTTATTCTTTAAGTTTTCAAGTTCCAAAAAGGAAAAAAGGGGAATACACTAAAAATTAAGAAAATCATATGGAAATGGTATGTGTTACTTTCAACACTTAATTAAAAACCCTTGAAATCATTGTTTGCAAGGACTTTTGATTCTATTAATTTATGGCTATGCTTGTTACATAATTTCTAAAAGGGAATTTTTCTCTTTGCATTTGGAAAATAAGAATTAAAGGATTTTTAAGAGAGGAGGTAAATTTTCGAATGGGGAAAAAGCTTATTATCTTTATACACATTCCTAAAACTGGAGGAACCACATTAAATGAAATTTTCAAAAGATCTTATGCTGAGAATGAGATATATGATCATATCCCCGTGGAAGCAATGAACGAGCATTTTAATCAGTTAAAAGAAGAAAATAAAAAAGGAATCAAAGCAATATCTGGTCACCATTTTTATGGAATACATGACCTTTTTGCTAAACCCTATACTTACTTTACTATGATGCGTAATCCTATTGAACGTGTGATATCGTTATATTATTTTTTAAAAACATATCCGGGTTATTATGAGGAGCATATGAAAAATATGTCCTTTGAAGAATACATTGATTGGGATCCACAAGCTAAGAATGGACAAATTCATCAAATTTGTGGGTTAAACTCTCAACTAAGTTTAGAAAAAGCAAAAGAAAATCTAGGAGTATTTGAATTAGTTGGAATAACAGAGTTGTTTAATGAATCACTTCTATTGCTAAAGAATAATTTTAATTGGACTAATATTGAATACGTGAAGAAGAATGTTACAAAATCCCGCCCTCGACTCAGTGAAGTATCAACTGCAATAATAAAGAAAATAGAAAAAAATAATGAGTTAGATATAGAACTATTTAAATATATAAAATCTAATTTTATTAGGCAATTGAAAGATCTTTAAAAATAAATTCACATATATTTATTTGGATATGCAGGAATAAAAAACAGGGAGATTCCCTATTTCCGCAGGGAGCTTTTCTGCTACCAGAATTATCCCATAGGTTGATGCGTTGCTGCACCTTGAATAGTTTGCTCTAGAAATCTAACTTTATTTATTACAGTTAGATTATTTTCTAATACGATATTTTTTATAAAGCCTATATGATGTGTTACCACCTTTTCATTTTCTTTAGCCAGGTTCTTTTTTTAGACCCTGGATTTTTTTTACTTTCTAGAATAGAAATTATATCCTTTTAGACAAAATTATAAGTAACGTTGCAAATTAAATACGTTGTCTGAAAGGAAAAGCATATGATTAGGAAAGGAAATCGTCGTCTTACTTTTGACATTTCAGAAGAGCTACATAAGGACTTACATTTTTTAACTATTGAGAACAACACAAGCATTATGGTATACGTGAAAGCGATTTTAAAAAAACATGTAAAGAAAGTAAGAAAAGTAAACAAAGAAAGGGTACTTCCTCTGGATAGGAAGCACCCCATGTAGAAATTAAAGTATTGATAGACTTTATTATAACAGCGGTTGCCCTCAAAAAATAGAAGGATCTTATTGTGGATCAAAATGAAAAACTTCAATGAGAATTGAATACATTGTGAGGGTTTCTTGAGTAAAAAATGTAGAAGAGGAATGCAAAATTCTTAAAGGAAAAGTATTTCTAAATCAATTTACAATCGCCGAATCGCAAGTTTTTGAGTTTGCTTTAGATAGATATTCAGGACGAGATATGCAGTTGATACTGTCTAAAGAAGAAACCACAATTAAATCACAATGACAACATATCATACGCAAATTAGGTGTATCCTCTATGAAGTAAGCTGTTGGAAAACTTCAGAATTTAGCATATGAATCACCAAGAAAATTTCTTCAATCTGAATAAACTCATGTGACCTTTGAAGGGGCTTAACATCAACAGAATATATACATTAAGTCACCTGTGAGGGGGACGCAAAAGGGACATTGCTTCAAAAAAAGGGGACATAAAGGAGACATTGAGATTTTAAAGGGGGACGTAAAAGGGACGTATATCAAAAAAAGGGGACGTAAAGGGGACATTTAGCGACTTTCTTTGATATCACGGTTTTGCTAGGCTTTGCCTAGCCTATCACACCCTGTGATAGCAAAAACTCCTTATGCTCTTCAAGATGTTTTTTACTTTTTTTATATTGAAGTAGAAAAACACTGAAAAGGAGAATAAAGATAGAGATTAAAGTGAGAAATGTGTGTCCGGTTGCTGTAAAGAATTTAGATGATTTAGCAAAAGGGAAAGATCTTTCTAGACAAGCTTTTTTGAAAGAAAAACCTGAAACACTATCAATTGTTGAAGAGGAAACAGAGAGAGGGCAAGCTATTGATAATTTATATAATTGAACTATAAAGGCAATGGAAAAGTGTTCAGGTCCAATAACAAATCTGAATTGTATTTCTCATAAAATCACAGGCGAGGATGAAGAATATTGACACCAGGCAAACACAGAGGAATGATTTCCTTAATTGAAGAAGCTGATGAATATCTTCAAGAACATATGCGAAAAAGAAGCTATTTCTTTCCTAGAAGTGCCATTGTAGATATCGTTCGGAGATATAAAAAATTAAAATAGCTATAAAGACTAAGTGGCCGCCTTAAGGCAGCCAAAATCTTACTATTAGGGATAGCTCCTCTTGTGTGCTTAACGAGGAACACTTAATTTTTACAATTAAAATGTTACTTGCCAAATAAGCGGGCAAAAAAGCTTTTTTGCTGTTTTTTTTCTTTTATAGCTACAATTTCTAATAATTGTTGTTGGTTTTGTCTTTGTGACTGGCGTATGTAGTCCATCATTTCTTTATCCCTATTATTAATCTGTTGACTTATTCTTTCGGCCAAGCGTTCTTCTAATTCTTTTAACTGTTTGCTTGTCTGTTCCTGTTCTGTTTGTCTTCTCCTTTCTGATATTTTTAAAGCATTTTTATAATGATCTAGCATTTCTAGTAACTTATTATTAACAGATTGTTGTTGTTTTAATGTATCTAATACAACATCTTTTGTGTAATTTTCATGTTCTTGGGGAATATTTGGCTCACGGTTATTCTCCTCATTAAACAAGTGTTCTTCTTGTGTGCTTGACGAGGAATGGTTTCTATCGAACCCTTTTATAACAGTCATCGCAGCTATTTCTAAAGGAAGTTTTTTTTCTTGAATAGCATACTTTAAGTTTGACAGTAAAGTTTGATCAGTAACAGAATAGTAACGCTTCTTTCTATTATCTTTTACAAACTTATAACCATGCTTTTCTAATTCGATACACCATTTTCTAATATTGCTGGAAGTTGTATTTAAGCGCTTAGCCATTTCTTCAGCATTTATTGCATCCTGCTTGATATCCATGGTTGGCCTCCGATTCTAATATGTTATCTTTGTGCTTTCCATATAATAAAATTTTATCTACACAAATTCGATAGAACTTGTGTATTTCCTTTATTTAGTATGATTTGAGAGCATAAGAATCTGGTTTTTATACAAAAAATCCAGGCTTAATCGTCGCTAAAATGTGGTGAATCCATAATATATAAACAATAAATCTGAAAATGATTATTTGCATTTTAGCGATGTCTAAAGTTTATAATTTCCCCATGTTATTTCTGATAATTGTTGTTGTGTAAACCAACTTTGTATTAATTAAGGAATGAACTTTTAAGTTTTAAGAAACTAAAAAGCCATTTCAGAATCTAATAGTTAAGGTTTTTATTTGAATGTTTTATGAATAAAAAGATGAAGTAATCATATAAAGTAAAAGTAGAAGTAAATCAAATTATTATCGTTTTACCCCTGGGAATATAGAGAGGAAGTTGAAGAATTGATTAATGTAACCATTAATTTAATGAAAGTTATTTTGCATAGTACTATGAGAAACAACTTGGTTTTTATGAATTGTTACTTTAATTCAAGAGCCATTTTGTTATCCAATTCTAAGAAGCTATAAATTATTTTGTTTATCTTGATGGTTTTAATTACTATCAATACAGATCATGGCACAAACTAACTATACAGCCGGCCTGCAGCTAAAAAATAGAAAAAACTACTGGTGCCGCCTAATCAGTAGTTTTTTCTATTATATAAAATCACCTAATAGGAGCGAGCCTTTAGGGTGTCTGAAGTAACTTGCTCAAACTCTTGGATAATATATATGATGAAGAATTCATTTGAAGACGAGCTATTAAATCCACTATCTATTGCTTTTCCTGTTCTCTCTTAAGATTAGAAGCTATCCTATTAATAGCATTCTGGGATTTTGTGAATCATTTTAGTATCCCCATTGGCTTTAATACCATTATCCAATGGAATTTCCAAATGAATGATAATCCATTTATCATTTTATTATTGCATTTTGAAATATCTTACTCATTCTAGCTTTTTGCAGTTGTAAGGGATCAATAGTTGGGGTAATGTTAGGAAGTACAGGGGCCATGAGATTACCTACAAGATTACTGTGAGCTATATCACTCTTCCCCGTTACAGGGTTAATAAAAGGACCCGTAGGGTCTATAGCATTAAATCTAAATATATTATTAAAAGGTTGTTTATCAAGTTCAGTCAATAGAACATGTCCTGCTTCATGTGCAAATGTAAAAGGTGCATTTAAAGCTCTGTTGCTCAATGCAATAGAGCCAAAGAGCTTAAATTTAGGTATACCATCTCTAATTCTAAAATCCTCAATTATGACTCCTCCTGCACCTATAGGGCAAGTACTATCCGAAGAAAATGCAAAATCATTCCCACTCGTATAAACAACGTATATCCCAATTGGATTGCCAATCTTATGTTTAATTTTCTTAATTAAACCTTTAACAGGACCTTCCATTGCTGCTTGAAAACCTAAATTGGTCGCGTCTATTATTGTTTTCATTTCAAATACAGGTTGTGGAATAAAATTTATATTACACATTCCTCCGCCATTCCATATCTGATTTGCCAAATTGATGTCTCGATTAAATCTTTTTTGCCTTCCATTGAAATCACTAGGCTTAGAGCCTGCGGTAAAGATACCATAAACATTAACTTGAAGGTTATTTTGGTATTGTTGATCGGGTCTAATTTTTAATATTTGATTAGTCCAAGAAACCATATTTGTTTTTTTTTTAGACTTTCTATTATTCAATTGATGCACTTCCTTTTATATCGTTAATATAAGCTATGAAACTACGGCTGATTCGCTTGTATGCTTATCCACTAACAGTGATAAGTGATAAAATAAAAATTTTCAAAGCTAAAATCCATTGATATAACTTATACAATAAAAAAACTACTAAACTCCAATCAATAATTTTTTCAATCACGATAGATAGAAGTTTAATTTACTATGTTTTTCGAAACCTCATATATACATTCAACAAAGGGCCCCATTACAAGATGATCTTAAATACGTTTACACCAAGGATATCTATATTAACTAAAAGAGGTTAGTTAAAAACGTGATAGCCAAAATTGCTATCACGCACTCTAAATAAATGTAGTTATTCCGATCACCTTTTTCAAAGTTTGGGCTATAGCTTTACGATGAATAGTAAAATTGTTAAACACTTAAATAGTTCATTAGTAAAAATAGATTTTTATGCCCGACCTTACCGTTAATTAGGATTAATGATTATAAAATATGATGTTCTCTAGGTTAAAGGAGAGATAAAAAGTGGGAGAAAAAACAAAAGATGTACTTTCCATTGAAATTAAAATAATAGACGGGAGAAATTACACAATTAAAGATAAACAATCTATATATGACATAGAGGAGCAATTAATTGGTAACAAGGAGTTACATTTAGGTA